>JACCDP010349935.1_pt1 | contig 12531 bp, 10 predicted proteins | sample 7445841 | NCBI WGS metagenome assembly JACCDP01 (sample SAMN15323441, study PRJNA562643) | freshwater metagenome | isolation source: river surface water | place: USA:Blue River Watershed | collected 2017-08-17
CCAAGGAGCAAGGTTCAACGGAAACAACCATTCTTCAGCCGGCACAAATCGGTAAAACAGAACAAAATCCTGTTCGCAACGAGGCCCCCAAATTATCGGATAGTTACACCGCACTCCTACTACCGGCATGTGAAAACGACGCACTAGACGTTCAAAACGCGAATGATTTTGGAATCGTACTCCGATCGAAAGAGTTCGAGGTAAAAATTACCGCAAATGCCTCGAAAAAAATTAAACTCCCCGAAGGCAATTACGAAATTGTGCATTCCGAGTCCGGTTTAACCCTTCAAAACCATGCTGTATCAGGGGTAGCTATCAGTGAAATTATCGTTGGTGAACTGTACTTTAATGCAGGGCTTCCATACCGTCATGCATCCATTAAAACTGAGAATACGGTGATTGGGATCGCTTCTGAAGAGACTCAAGTCACTTGTTGCAATAAAGAGCTTGAGATGCTTTCGTTCAACAAAGGCAATTACACGCTAAGTGTTGAAACAAGTACTGAAAACGGTTGCCGTGGAAAATCCATCGAAACATTTTATGTGTCCGAGGACTACAACCTGCTTGCGGTAAATGCATTCGAACCTTTATCGCAAGACGCACGGAAAAGTACGTTCATTCCTTATGCCTTAACGCAACGCAACACCCCTTTTAGGATGGTGATATTAGATCCGAACGATGGTGGAATTGTTTATGAAACCTCAGACGCTTTGTTGCCTTGGGACGGGATTGATAAACGAAGTGGGAAGTTGGCCGATACCAATAAAGCCTATGTTTGGAAAGTCAATCTATTAAAGCCTGAGCCAGGTGAAAAATCAGACTACCTAGGAACGGTGGTGAGAATGTAAGAAATACCTCTCCAGAATATAAAATTAAGGATAGTTCGTAGAGAATTATCCTTATTTTTGTTTATAGTCAATCGTTTCATGCAGGTAATCAAACGCCTTCCAATTCATTTATCCAATCAAATTGCAGCCGGTGAGGTGGTACAACGTCCATCGTCGGTGGTCAAGGAATTGCTCGAAAATTCGATTGATGCCGGAGCGACTGAAATCACTGTATCAGTGCGTGACGGAGGCCGAACCCTCATTTCCATCCTGGATAATGGTACAGGAATGAATGAACAAGATGCACTCCTTTGTTTCGAACGACATGCCACAAGTAAATTGTCTTCCATCGACGATTTATTTCAATTAGGCACCATGGGTTTTAGAGGTGAAGCGCTTGCCTCCATTGCTGCGGTAGCTCAAGTTGAAATGAAAACTAAAACTTCGGCGGCAACGACGGGATTTTATATCCGATTTGAAGGTGGGACATTGATTTCCAAAGAGGAGGTGATTTGTGCTAAAGGCACTTTAATTGAAGTAAAGAACTTATTTTTCAACATACCGGCACGACGGAATTTTCTAAAATCAGATGCCATTGAGTTCAATCATATTGAAGACGCGTTTTTGTGCATCGCCTTAGCACATCCGGAAGTATCGCTTGTTTTACACAACAACAATCAACCGGTTTATAACTTGGATGCTTCCAATTTAAAACGGCGAATTTCGGAAGTACTGGGAAAAGGAGGCGCGGATAAAATTTTTCCTATTGCTTCCGAAACCGATATCGTCACGGTTCATGGATTTCTTGGCAAACCTGAATTCGCAAAAAAAACAAGGGGTAACCAGTTCTTTTTTGTAAACCGCCGATTTTTCAAGAGCAGCTATTACAACCATGCTATACAAACGGCCTTTGAAGGATTGATTCCTGACAAAACCCATCCCATTTATTTCATTTTTTTTGAGATCAATCCTGCGAAAATTGACGTCAACATTCATCCTACTAAAACGGAAATCAAATTTGACGAGGAACGGTTCATTTATTCTATTTTATTGAGCACCATTCGACAATCCTTGGGGAAATTCAATTTGATGCCGAGTTTGGACTTCGAATTGGAAACTGCCTTTGATTTGCCTTCGAGTTTTCGTCAACAACCCATCCAAGAGCCTGTTATACGAGTTGACCCTCAATTTAATCCTTTTGACAATGAAAAAAAGTCAGTTCCTAAAGCGTTTAGTCCAGCTATTCAGCAAGAGGGTTTTGGAGCAGCGCCGCCCAACGAATCCGATTGGAAGGAATTTTATCACATAAGCGAAGAGCCCAGCACGGAAAACCCGATTCCCGATTTAAATACAAACGCATCCATTGAATGCATACAAACTGGAAAATACCTTGTAGCTCCAGTACGCAGTGGGATCATGCTAATTGACCTTAGGCGTGCTTTGGAAAGAGTTCTTTACGATGAGAGCATCGCTGCGTTTGTAAAGCATCCACTGCACACGCAAATGCTCTTGTTTCCCATGGAAAGAGCATTGGAAAAACAAGAGATCCGTGTCTTACAAAGCCACCTTGGACTTTTTGAACAATTAGGGTTTAAACTCGAATTACATGAAAGTACCTTAGCGATCAGCGGAGCTCCTGAAATATTGCATGAGGAAGGCATCCTTGGGTGCATTGAATCGCTCATTGTGCGCTTGGAAATGCAAGACCAACAACGCGAAGACTTGGCGCATATCCTTATGGTTGAAATGGTTCGATCCTCTGTAAAGCACTATCCATTCGGTAATAAGCTCGAAATGCAACAACTTATCGAGCAGCTCTTCCGTTGCCAGGAACACCACTTAAGTCCCAGTCAAGAAAAAATTATTACCATCGTACGTCACGAAGATTTACATCAATTTTTACGTTAAAACATGCTCAATAACATTCCACAAGTCACCAAAAACCTATTGATTATCAATGTATTGGTATTTATACTCACTTTTTTATTGGGTGCAAAAGGTATTGATTTAAAGGCTCTGCTTGGAACGCACTACATTGGCTCTCCCCTCTTTCAGCCTTTTCAAGTCATTACCCATATGTTTGCCCACGACGGCTTTTGGCATATCCTAATGAACATGTGGCTTTTCGTTATGCTCGGGGGATATTTAGAGCGCCTTTGGGGACCGAAGCGTTTTTTTGTGTTTTTCCTTTTGTGCGGTTTTGCGGCATTTTTGCTCCAAAATGCCATCACTGCGGTCGATCTTTTTAACTACAAGTCCAAACTTGCGGCAGCAGGACTTGATGTATCTACGATTGATTATTACATTAAAAATTCTTCCGACATTGAGTCGTGTTGTATGGAAATAGCCAACCATTATCGACTTCAAACATTTCCGGACGATTTAGCCTACTATGTTGCCAATTCGTATTCAACCATGCTCGGGGCATCAGGAGCAGTATTTGGGGTACTTGCCGCATTTGCTGTATTGTTTCCAAACCAGGAATTTTTATTGTATTTCGCCTTACCGGTGAAGGCTAAATACTTAGTTGGCGCCTATTTTTTATTCGAAGTGTACCTGGCGTTCCAAAACAATCCAAGTGATCGTGTTGCACATTTGGCGCATGTGGGAGGAGCCATTATGGGTGCTTTGATTGTTCTTTATTGGAGAAAAACCGACCGCAACCAATTCTATTAATCGATGGAAGCAAGGAGTCTATTGGATGAATTGAAATTTCAAATAACCCACGGAAAGGTTACCATTCGCTTGATATTAATCAATCTTGCCGTGTTTCTTGTGTTCATATTTTCGTCCATTTTGAGTTCATTGGACATCATAAACCTCGACCTCATGAGTGTTTTTCGATTCCCAACGAATGTTACGGAGTTTTTATTTCGGCCCTGGACCCTTGTCTTCTCAATTTTTGCGCACTTTAGCATAAACCACCTCTTTTTTAATATGCTCTTTTTATTTTTCTCAGGGTTAATGTTTGAACAAATATTCGGGGGGAAAAAGTTGGTCATCTTATACCTCATAGGGGGCGTTTTTGGTAATATATTAGAACTCATTGCAAGCCAATTATCCCCTGATATTTTCCCCAACCATTACGTAATTGGGGCTAGTGGTGCCATCATGGCAATCTTTGCTGCGGTAGCGATTTACCGGCCCAATACGCCTGTGCATCTCTTAGGAATCATCCCCATTCCCATCTACGTACTTGCATTATTTTTTCTTGCCAAAGACCTTATTGGATTAGGAAGCAAAGATGAAATTGCTCATTTTGCTCATTTAGGAGGAGCCGTCATGGGTTTTTTGGGGCAACTTAAACCGGATAGTCCCAACAACGTGCTATCGCTTTTATCAACTTTTAAGTTCAGAAGTAAATCTAAAAAATCTACGAAAACGCGTTTCAAGACGGATGAAGAATTCAATGCAGAGCGACAACAAACCCAAGAAAGAATCGATCAAATTTTGGATAAAATTGCCCGGTCAGGATATGAATCCTTGAGCCGTCAAGAAAAGGAGTTTCTGTTTAAACAAGGTAAAAAATGACACGCCTCTTCTCTATACTGATGCTGTTGTTTTCAGCGCTTCTCCTTGCGGCGATGGGCGCCCCTTATTTTCATCCGGAGACGATTCCGTTTCTTCCATTTATTGGTTTACTTTTTCCTGTTTGGGGATTTCTAACCGTTGCGTTTACCATTTATGCCTTTTACAAGAGGTATAAATTGATGTACTGGGGTGTCTTGGTGCTTGCCATCAGTTTTTCTTACCACTTAAAAATTGTAGGACTCACCTTTTTTGAATTTTCTTCCGAAAGTAAAAACACGGTTAAACTTCTAAGTTACAACGTTCGGCTTTTTGGCCTTTACGACGACAGCACAACTTCAACTCGGGACCATATTTTTCAATTTATCAGGAAAGAAAATCCGGATATTGCTTTTTTTCAAGAATATTACCGGCAAGATAAGCCCACTAATTTCGAAACCTTTGACTCTTTAAGCGCCATATTGAAGTCAAAAGACTACCATGAACGCAGTGCCCATAACAACAACGGACACCGCAATTTTGGCATAGCAATTTTCACCAAATACCCGATGATCGCTCGAGGCGATGTTATCTTTGAAAACCAAGGCATTGACGACTTTAATTTTTGCATATTTGCGGACATTGTAGCAAGAGAAGATACCTTTCGCGTTTACAATGTTCACCTACAATCCATTCGGCTTAGCGAGCCCGGGAATACCACAGAACAAGGATTACTTTCTTCCATTCGCCTTGGAATTCGCAAAATGAGCGATGCCTATGGCAAAAGGGCAGATCAAGCGCGCAAAGTTATCGAACATATGAAAAGTTCTCCATACCCGGTCATATTATGCGGAGATTTTAACGACACGCCCATTTCATATACCTACCACCAATTCAATAAATCTTTGACCGATGCTTTTCTGTCATCAAGTTGGGGACTTGGCAGTACCTACATTGGTAAAATACCTGCGGGGAGAATTGATTATATTTTTCATTCAGAAAACGTAGAATGCTCGAATTTCCGCGTACATAAAGTGGAATACTCAGACCACCGGCCTGTATCTTGTCAACTCAATTTCGTTCACTGATACCATGAAAAAACTGCTTATCATCGACTTTGGGAGCAGCAAAACACCTGCAATAGAAACGATGGTGTATGAATTTGCGGACTATCTTACCGTACCCTTCGAAGAAACGAACGACACTACAGCAATCGATTTCGATGGGGTTATCCTTAGCGGTGCCCCTATTTTAATTACCGAACAAAACCTATCCCACTATTTGGAACGGTTAAATTGGATAAAATCTACGGAAAAGCCCGTACTTGGAATATGCTTTGGACATCAAATTTTGGGTTTGTTATACCATGCTTACCCGGCCAGGATGAAAGATTGTCGCACCATGAATGAAATTGAACAATTCGCAGAATGCCCAATTTTAAACCGTTTACCTCAGATTTTTGAAATGCAGGAGGATCATTGCGAAAGCATTTCCATCCCTGAAGAATTTGTCCTCGTCGCAAATTCCGATGAATGCATCAATGAAGTTATGCAGCACGAAAAGAAATCCCTTTACGGCGTGCAATTTCACCCCGAGGTTTCGGGAAATTACGGCGCCATAATCTTCGAGAATTTTATTCAGCTTTGCTAAAAATTAACGCGCTACGTTGAGCAGTTTTGGCACGTCCAAGATGGTAATTTTACGCGTTTCGGTTGAGATGATTCCTTCCTCTTTAAAATCCTTTAATAACCGGATGAGCGTTTCGGTAGCTGTACCTACGAAATTGGCCAAATCCTCTCTTGATAAATTTATGGGTTCTTCTTTATATACATCCATCAAAAGAAATAGTACAAAAGCAAGGCGTTGGCGCACCGACTTCTGCGCCATGTTGGTTATAAACTCGGCTTGACCGGTTAACTCGGTTGACAGCTCCTTAATAATCCCGTTGCGTAACACGGAATTGTGATCCATTAGTGAAACGAAATCCTCCTTAGGAATAAAACAAATGTTACTTTCTTCCAAGGTTTGAGCTGAAACTTTGTATGCATCTTGGGCGAACATGGACCGGAACCCTAACAAATCCCCCGACTTGGCAATTTGAATGATTTGTTCTTTGCCGTCATCGCCAGTTTTAAACACCTTAACCTTGCCTTCATTGATGCAAAATACTCCTCTTGGTAGTGAACCTTCAACAAACAAGGTCTGTTTTTTTTTATAAAAGTTGCATTTCTTGTGAGCGTCCAAGAATTCCCGTTGGCTCAATTCCAAGGCCCCAAACAAATTACTTTTTAATTTGGGACAATTCTCGCACGAAACGTTCCTAAAATTCTGATTCAAACTATATCGTTTAACCCACCTGTTAAGCAAAAAGGCCATTCACATGGAACAGCCTTTTCAACATTTAAAGCGTTGGTTATTAGTATTTAATAAACTTAACAGACTGGCTTTCTTTTCCAGTAACGAGTTTGATAATGTACGTACCGACTGGCAGATCCTCGGAATCTATCGATAGCTCATTTTTCCCTGCCGCTAAATTAGCTTTGCTCATTTCTTTGACCAAGCGCCCAGTAATGGTATATACGCCAACCTGAACATTCGAAGACTTGCTCAATTCGAACGATAAAGTTGTATTACTATTGGAAGGATTGGGATAGGTAATCATTTTAGCAAGGGCATTTGGCTTGTTATTGAGGTTATCGCCAACCCCCAAGTAAGCAGCTGTTTTCCAAATACCGCGACCGTAGGTACCGATATATATTTCACCCGGACGGTTATTGCCTTCTTCAAAAGTTCTCCAGCTCTGACGAACTTCAACCACCGGCGTTCCTTCAAAACCTGCTGAAGCATTTTGCCAAGAAGCTCCTCCGTTTTCAGTTACAAATACTCCCTCGGAAGTACCCACAACAATGATATTGGGATCATCGCGGTCAATAATACCGTCATAACAACCGGGTTGCCCTCCTTGGATAATCGCAGGTAAAGCTGTGAACGTTGGCGCTCCCGACGTTGCGTTGAGGGATCTTCTGTTCACACCGTTAAAACCTGCAAATACAACGATATCATCAGCATCGGATGGATTAACCGCAATACCTTCATAACTGGTTGTTGCAATTTTAGTAGCTGTGGTAAAGGTCGGCGTGGTTGCTTGTGCGCCGGTACCAACATAACCTACTTTTGCTACAAAATTGGGGTCACTCGAATAGACGCTGCCTAAACCATCAATTCTCCAAATACCGTTGGCAGCCGAAACGTAACAATGTTCCAAGTCGCTCGAAAATTCAACATCCACTGAACCGTTCCCTACACCAATACCTCGAGCCACGCAAACCCATTGTGGACTTGTTACCGATAACCGTGTTGCGTTTCTTGTTCCCCAAAGTTCTCCACCGTTTGCGTTAACAAAAACTAAGAACCACGACTGAAAAGGGTCTGCAACACGCAAGGTATCCCAAGCCACATTGTAAATTACCGTATCACCTCCCATAGAGACGATTTCACCGGTTGCTGCATTTTGACCGTAATTTACGCCCCCTGCCGTAAGAGCTGGATTGTAATGAAGGGTGTCATCAAAGTAATAATTCGCCGTTGCAAAAAAACTAATGGAATCTCCTGAGGCTAAAGATGGGATTCGAATTAAATCACCCACTTCATAGTTTTTCGTGGCAATATAAGTTACAGAATCCTTTGAGTTTGGATCAAAATACTCCGCAAGGAATACCTCGGTGTGAAAAGGGTGATTTGGACTTCCATCCGTCCCTGGAGGGTCGTAAGAACCCGGTAAATTTGGTTCGAAAGAAGACCAAGTATTCCCTTTATCTCCTGAACGGGAAATGTTGTTGTAGTAAATGGTAGAAATCATAACCGCAGGATTGAAGTAAGAGATTTCACACTCAAATCCATCGCCTCCTCCTACTTGTCGGAATTCTTGATAGGTCGATAGGGTGTGGTTGTTATACAAAGTACCGTTATCCTGTGTACCTCCCATTACCGCTCCGTCACGGTCAAAAGCGATGCCGTAAAACTGCGTTACGTTATATCCTCGATTCGCAACAAACCACGTAGATCCGAAGTCAGTGGTGATGCTCACCCCTCCATCATTACCTGCATAAAAACGGTTGTTGGCATCCCATTTCATCTCATGGTTATCGGCATGAACATAAATGGAAGACTGCGGGGCAACGGACCACAATGAAATCTTTTGGAAACCTCCAGAGGGTGGATTGTTCACGGTTTGCTTCCAACGCCAAATGTCAATTCCTCCAATTAAAATTTGTTCAGGATCGTTCGGTACGACAGATACGATGGAGTTGTAGGTTCCCTGATCTCGGTAAATATCAAATTCACTTGGTGGAGCAGAAGCACCTACAAATTGGGTCCATGTTTGTCCGTTGTCATGGGATACGTGCATGCTCATTAGGTTTGAATTGGTCCTTACCGCGTACAAAGAATATTTGTTGGAACTGTTTTTATCGGGCGAAACGGCAAATTCAATTCTTGGTGAGCTTGAAGGCACTAGATTATTGGCGGCTGTACCCGATTTATCCGAGAAATTTTGGCCGCCATCGGTTGAAACGTAGGTTTTATTGGCCCCAAAAGCAGCAACGATAACTTGTCCATCTTTCGATATCTCCAAAGCCGTACAAGAACCTGCCGTCGCAGGAACCGAAGTAAGCGATGCGTCGTTCAGTTTCCATTTTTTCAATCCACCGGAGGTTGCTAACCAAACATAATTATCAGCATCCGAACTTACAATTTGGGTACAGCTATTGGTCCCTGGTATGTTGTCCCACGTAGCACCGAAATCTTGGGTATACCATACTCCATTTCCACCCCATCCTTCTTGATTCGAACCCGTAGCAACGAAGAACGTACCATCCGAGGTTTGAGTCATGGAAGAAATGAACGGATTCGCGCCTGCCGCAAAATAGGATTCAACACGGTTCCACAGGTTGCCTTTGTTCAACGAAACAAACAAACCTCCGGAAACTCCACCCGCCCAAACGCGGTTCACGTCCGTACGGTCGATTTGAATAGCACGCGTTCGTCCTCCGATATTGTCCGGACCTTCCTCCGTAAATAATATGTTCTTGGAACGATCAAGCTGGTTAATTTTCTTTCGAATCTCTGCAAGCTTCTCGTTAGAAACCGGTTGCCCTGTTTGAACGTCGATATAACGCGCTTTCAACCATTCCAATGCTTCATCCGCCTTGTAAGATTTGGAATCATCTTGCTCCTGAGACAGGGAATCCATCCTGTAAAAACCATCACTGTTGTTGTTCAGGTGATTTGCCACAAAGACGCTTGCGAAAGCCGTAACTAACACAAAACCAATAATGTAAATCTTTTTACTCATATTATTGTATTAAAAAATCATTAAAATAGACTGCCAAAATAATCATAAATCGTGGAATAAAAAACACTTGAAACCGACATGTGTTCAAAAAATTATAAAATATGTTTTTCAGCGTGATAGGACGACCTTACGAGTGGCCCGCTTTCCACATGACGAAATCCCATTTTCAATCCTATTTCACGGTAGTAATGGAATTGATCGGGTGTAATAAACTCAGCCACGGGCAAGTGATTTAAGGTTGGTTGCAGGTATTGCCCAAGGGTAACAATATCCACTTTTACTTTGCTTAAATCCTCGAGGGTTTCTAACACCTCATCTTGGGTTTCTCCAAGTCCCAGCATGATCCCTGACTTTGTCTTCATTCCGCCTTTTTTTAAACGAAATAACAATTCTAACGATCGATCGTATTTGGCCTGAATTCTAACCTGTTTCGTGAGGCGTCTCACCGTTTCCATGTTATGGGACACCACTTCAGGAGCTGCATCAATGATTTGTTGTAAGTTCTCCCATTTACCGGCAAAATCGGGGATGAGGGTTTCAAGGGTTGTACCGGGCGATTGATGCCGTATTGCGCGAATGGTTTGAACCCAAATTTCGGCACCCCCATCCTTCAGATCATCTCGATCAACGGAAGTGATTACTGCGTGCTTAATTTGCATGGTTTTAACGCTGTGAGCAACTTTACCGGGCTCGAAAGCATCCACTTCCGAAGGTTTACCCGTTTGGACCCCACAAAAACCGCAGGAACGGGTGCATACATTTCCAAGGATCATAAACGTGGCGGTTCCTTCCCCCCAACATTCGCCCATGTTAGGACAGCTTCCACTTTCGCAGATGGTGTGTAGTTTATGTTCATCTACCAAGCCGCGTACTTTTTTATAGTTTTCCCCGGTCGGCAATTTTACGCGAAGCCAATTCGGCTTTTTAAGGCGTGATGTATTCTCCATGTTGGGTACAAATTTCGGTAAAAAATGACAAACCTTGCATCTCATGTAACGACTTTCGCGATTTCACTGAAACATTGGCTACCTTTGCCAGGATGACAGCAACGGTAATCTATTCAGGCAAACTACGAACGGAGGCAACCCACTCTTCCGGTGAGAAAATTGTTACGGATGCACCCAAGGACAACAAAGGTTCCGGCGAACATTTTTCACCCACCGATTTGGTCGCCACTTCCTTGGCTTCTTGTTTCCTCACCATCGTGGGAATCTACTGCCAAGAGCGAGAAATTCCGTTAAGCGAAATTCGCATCGATGTGGAAAAAATCATGGCTGCAAATCCGAGAAGAATTGCACAAATAAACCTTGGGGTTGATTTCATGAAAAATGAATGGGATGAAACCACCCGAAAAAAAATCATTGCCGCGGGAAAAGCTTGTCCGGTCGCCGCGACCCTCGAACATCAAGTACTTATTGAATATACTTTCAAATGATCAAAAAAACACCCACCAACTACCCTAGAAAGGAAAAATCAGATATTATTTACGGAATTCACAGTGTAAAAGAAGCGGTCGAAGCACAGCGCGAAATCAATAAAATCCTGATTCAAAAAGGCATTTCTAAAGAAGGATTTGAAGAAATACGGACATTTCTGACGGGTAACGACTACGTGGTTCAATACGTTCCTATTCAAAAGCTCAACCAACTCACTTCTGGCAATCACCAAGGAATAGTGGCCTACGTTTCTCCCATTGTTTACCAAAACATGGAAACCCTTGCGGAACAGTGGTTGGAGCAGGGAGTCAAACCGTTCATTTTAGCATTGGATCGGGTTACGGACGTCCGGAATTTTGGTGCTATAGCAAGAACCGCCGAGTGCATGGGGGTTCATGGCATTTTAATTCCTTCCAAAGGTTCAGCCTTGGTTACGGCAGATGCCGTTAAAGCATCTTCCGGTGCTCTTAACCGAATTGCTGTATGTAAAACAGATCATTTTAAAAACACGTTATTTCACCTCCAGCAAATAGGAATTCGAATTGCAGCAGTTACTGAAAAAACGAAAGTGTCCATCGACGGTGCCAATTTACGTGGAGCCATTGTCTTGATTTTAGGTTCAGAAGAAGATGGAATTACCCAAGATTTGCTCAACATGGCTGACTTACGGGTCAATATTCCGATGGACGGCGCAACGAGTTCTTTAAATGTTGGTGTTGCTGCTGGCGTTGCGATGTTTGAAAAATCTCGTCAAGAACGAAATCGATAACTACTTCAGCAGTTGAGCGGTAAGCAGCGGAAGCTTGGAGAGGCAATCAATCTTGTATTCGTATTTCGATTTATTGGAACGGTCTTTTTGATACCAAACCGCCTGCATACCGGCTTTTATTGATCCGAGAACATCCGCACGGTAATCGTCCCCTACCATCAAGCTATTTTTGGCGGCAGCATTGGCCTGTTGTAAGGCTTGGGAAAATATGGTTGGATGCGGTTTATTAAAACCCACCTCTTCACTGCAAAGTATTACTTGAAAATGCTGATGAATATTGGCATATTTTAGTTTTACATGTTGAACCTCTAAAAAACCATTGGTTATGATATGAAGGTTAAATCCCATTTCCTTCAAGTCCTCCAAAACCCTCTCGGCATGTGGGATTAATGCGGTCTGTTTTGGGGATAACTCCACGTATCCGTCTCCAAGTTGAACGGTCAAGTTTTCGTTTACCACATTAAAATTACGAAGTGTAGCACGAAAACGCTCGTAACGCAGTTCTTCCTTACTCAATTTACCGGAAGAATATTTGTGCCACAAGTGCTTGTTGTTTTTAAGATAGGCTTTATGGAATTTATCGAACAAAGGAATATACTCCACTAAGCCTGTTCCTTGATGCAAGGTTCGTAAAGCACG
>JACCDP010486629.1_pt1 | contig 12531 bp, 25 predicted proteins | sample 7445841 | NCBI WGS metagenome assembly JACCDP01 (sample SAMN15323441, study PRJNA562643) | freshwater metagenome | isolation source: river surface water | place: USA:Blue River Watershed | collected 2017-08-17
ATTCAGAAGTAAAATCTTATAATGCATCTATGATTCGTTATTGTGAAACCCATGAGGCTCATTGGATTCCATGGGATGGAGCAACCGAAAAAGCAGCTTCATGCCCATGGTGCCAAAGAGATACCTATTGGGATGAGTTAGAAGCTATTTGTGAAATTTTTACAGCAGCCATTGCTTCTAAAGAGCAAAAAGGAGGACAGCATGTTCCATATCATGGAGATTTTTGTTCTGTGCCCCCTTCAACAATTGGTCAAATGAAATGGTGGGTAAATAGATGGGAAAACCTTTTTGGAAAGAAAAAGTCTTAATATGAGTGAAAAAATCAATTCATCTACAAATGTTACTCGGACTCATACTGGTCCAGTTAAAGGTTTTATTCTTGTATGCGATTGTGAAGGAGATCCTCAAGAAATTTTTTCTAAAAATTGTAATTTAGATGAAGTCTTTTATTTTATCGATATGTTAGATAGAAATGATCCAGATTACGCACCGCATTCAGCCTGGGAATACAATTCTGGAGGTTTTAGTCGAGTCTTTGAGCAAATCATTGCTAAATAATTGCAGCCCTTGACACTCACGCCACAAGCGTTATAATAGTGAGAAGTTATGAAACGGTTTAAGTCTAAATTTTATAGATTAGGTAATATTGGAAGTATTACTATCTTTCCCATTATGTCAAAACAATTTAATAATTATGATTATAAAATTAGCTTAGACTTTTGGCGGTTTAACATACTTATTACTTTACATAGTAAAAATGAAACCTGAACAATTAACTGCTGAAATATTACAGCAGATAATACAATTAGAAATCGATATAAGTTATAGTAATTGTATTACTGTTAAATGTATTGAAGAAAATATGTGGAAAGTAGAATATGAAGAATATTTTAATCCTCATGGTAATCCAAAACAATTAATGGGATATAAGTTATTTAATAATTCATTAGATGTAGCTAATTTCTTTTTAAATTATGTTTCACATAAAATGTGATAAAAATTTTTACGATATAGCTTAGCTGTATACATAACTTGTCCTACTATTATGACAAAAAGGAAATTAACTTCAGAGAGAAAGGCTTATTTACGTTGGAGAATAAGTGAAAGTCGTAGAGCTTTAAAATTAAAAGCTATAGAGTATAAAGGCGGCGCATGTAGTAAATGCGGATATTCTAAATCAATACGATCTTTAGTTTTTCATCATATTGATCCGCAGCAAAAAGATTTTACTATCTCTAATCCAAATATTAGATCTTGGGAAAAAATTAAATTAGAATTAGATAAGTGTGAATTATTATGTTCAAATTGTCATGGAGAAGTTCATGACATTTTAGATAAAATTAATAATGAAAAGACTTATGAAAATTTAAGAAAAATTGTTCCAGAAAAAAAGATTGATATAGGATCAGTTTTCAAGAAATGTTCTAATTGCGAAAAAGAAATTAAAGTATATAAGTCTGCTGAAAATAAAAGAAATTTTTGTTCAAGAAAATGTAGCGATGAGGTGATATATAAATCTGTGTGGGATAGTGATGAGATCATGATAGACTTAATAAAGTCTATGTCTGTAAAAGAAATAGCATTAAGATATAATAGATCAAAATCCACTACCTATGCTTTTATTAAAAAAATAAAAGAGAAATACAATATATAGTAGTTGTAAGTTTTTCCGACTTAGCTCAGTTGGTAGTAGCAGAGAGCTGTTAGTGGCAGCGCCAATTAGGGATAATTGGTGTAAAAGATCCGAAATTCAGGGAACCCTTCATCGCAAGATATGGCAATCCTGAGCCAAGCCCGATAAGGGAAGGTGCAGAGACTATAATGGATCCACCCAGAACGGGTGATGGGATAGTCCAGACTACGAACCTCAATTTAGAGGGCGGCGAAAGCCGAAGTAGGATTGTAACTCTCGGGTCCCAGGTTCGACTCCTGGAGTCGGAGCCAAATCAGTTAGTTATTACATAATCATTATTATATTATATGAATTGCAATAAATGCTTTGTTGGTCAAATCCAACATACTTCTTTTCTTCTTGAAGGTAAAACCTTCGATGTTTTTGGTTGTAATTGTTGTGATAATCAGCCTTCTTTTGTATCAGGAGATAGTTCTCGCTTAAACAGCCAAGGACCTATTCCGCAAGATAAATCTATGACTACCAAACAAGTTAAGAAAAAAGTTCAGAAAACTGAATTACTTAATTATGCTCAAGGAGTTAAAGATGGTTATTCTACGGGAATACAAAAGGCTAAAGAGATTATTATAGCTTCTATGGATGAAGTTAATAAAGATACAAAAATGTCTTTATTAAATAAAACTGCGTTAACTGTATTTTTGAGCAAAACACTTATTCAATTAACTGGATTAGAGAAATAGAAAGTTATGGCTAACAAAATGAAAGCACCTAAAGAGCCTAGATTACCTTCTTCGCCATATAAACCACATCCACCTTCTAAAACATTAAAAGGAGTGGAGAAGACATATTCTTTTGGCGGTTCTTATAGCTCTACAATGTCTTTTTCTTTATCTGACATTATTGCTGCCGCTAACCAAGTTAATGTTCCAGAAAATGAAATTAGCTTATCTGTTAGGGCATCAGCATATGATGATGATGCAGAGATTAAAGAAATGTATTTGTCTTGGTATGAGGATGTAGAGAATGAAAATTACGATAAGCAGATGAAGCAATATAAGTCTAAGATGGAGACTTATGAGAAAAACTATGCGCAATATTTGAAAGATATGTCAGAATATAAAGAAAAGATGAAAGTTTATGCTGCGCAAAAACAAGTTTATGATTTAGAGCAATTAAAGATTCATAAAGAAAATTTAGAGAAGCGTTTGGCTCAAGCAGAAAAAGCTTTGCAAAAAAGTTTAAAGTGACGTATTAATTTATTTTCCTATGAGTTTGCTTCGAGCATAAGAGATTTAATATGACCCCACATCCTTCAAGGATTTGTGATAGTTATTTAGATAATAAATTGCGTTGCCAAGATTGTATGACTGCAGAAGAAGAAATCGATTTCTGGCAAGAATGTTATCATGGAAACCATAAAAATTTAGAAGATTGCCCAACATATTATGATGGATGTAATTGTGGCGGAGCTATAGTAGAGGAAAGAGATATCTTATTAGAAAAATTAAATAAGATGAGTAAAAAGATTGAGTAAATTATGTCTAATATTAAAAGAGTGGGCTTGATTGAGAAAAGAAATCAAAGTTGGAAACTTCATAAAGAAAAGCTGCTTAATCTAGAAAGATTAAATAGGGCGGCTACTCCTGGACCTTGGATTCCCAAAGATTTAGGTCAAGGGTTACAGAAAAATGAAGATATCTCTCTATTAATTGAACTGCGAAACAACGCTGATATGCTAATCAGCGATTCACGTTCTAGACAGAATACTGAAGAATGGTATGCGGTTAGGTTTGAGTTATTGCGTGAATTATGCGAGCAGAATAATTTGCTTACAGAATACTGTAATATTGCTGCTAATGGCGTCAAAGACATTCATGCGCCACCTACTTATCAACAGCAAATGGAAATGTTAAAATTTGAAAGAGATAAAGCTATTGAAGCTGCCAAACAAACTTCCCATAACATGGGAGAGATGGAAACAGATCTTTATTTAAAATTAAATACTAAAGAAGACGAAATTAAAATATATAAAGATTTGTTGCAAGAGGCGGTAGACGTGTTATCTTCTCAACATGACCCAGAAGATAATCTAAATATGATTAAAAAGATCAGCTCTGTCTTAGGAAGGGTAGTAGAATGATTTATTCTAAATGTTATTTAATTTTAAATTCGTTAAACGAAGTTAAAAAAGTGTGCTTAAAAGAAGAAGATGCTAAGCTTTTTACAGAAACTATGTCGAATCATTTCGATGATTGTTTTCATATTGAAGAAAAACAACTTGTAGTTGGGCTGGGGCATACTGATAATTATGTTGAATTAGAAGCTAAATATCGCATCTCATTAGAATTAAATAATTTCATTCCAAAGCAATAGGAATAAATAATGACATACGAAGACTACCAAAAAATGAAGTGGCTTGCTATTTATAGCTCTTATATTTCTACTCAATATTATCATTTTCAAAATAGTGAAGCTAGGATTACCCCATCTCGTAAAGATATGGAAAGATTTAAGAAAGAAGCTAAAAAAGTAGCCGATCTAGCTTTAGAAGGAGAAAGTTCATGAAAATGGTAGCTATTGATAAATCACATAAAAAAATATGTTGAGTAGTTTTGTAATTACCTTATTATCATCTTTGATGCTTTCAAGAATGAGTTATGTCATTTCTGAAAGAAATGTTGGCACCATATACAATGGACTTGGTTGTACTCAACAAGTAATAAATAAAACAGCTGAAGCCCCAATGGCATACAGAGTCTTATTTCCTTTATTGGTAAATAAGATTCCAAATAATCTAAGGCTTTTAGCCTATTTTTTCTTTCATAGTCTTTTTATATTTTTGATGCTTCTTACTTGTAATTTTCTTTTTAACATCAAAGTTATGTTAATATTGTCATTATTAATTCCTTTGACAATTCGATATGATTATTGGGATTGGATATCAGAATTAGCAGCTATTATTTCTTGCGTTTCTGGAAACATATATTTTGCATTATGCTGGTCGATTCTTGCAGCAGCATCAAAAGAAACTTCAATTATATTACCCTTAGTTTGGATTACATCAAGTCATAGCATTGATGGCGCATTGCTCTTATCAGCTAGTACATTTAGTACTTTCTATTTAGTTAGAAGATGGCAAGGTAAAAAGAAAAAATATTGCGAAACAATAATGTTAGATAGAAATGGGCATGAATTAAAAGCATGGATGAACTCTACTCTTTACCCAATAAATTTTGCAGGAGAAGCGTGGGAAAGTAGTAAGTTTAAAAATGTTTTTGATGATATGACCATGACAGTGTTATTAACTATTTCTGCAATTTTTGCAATTGCTCATTTTGGACTACCTTTTTCAATACCAATTATTGCTTTTCTTCTTGCAGGGTGGACTCTAGCAATTGCCAGAGAAACAAGAGTTTTTACCCCAATATTATTTTATCTTACCTTATGGGCAGCCTCTATTTAATAAAATTAACCTCTGCCTTGACATTAATTTATGTATAATTACAATTATCCTATGTTAAACGATTGGAAGCCGTACGAGATTATTCCTTTTAAAGATTATCCGCCTACAACTCCACAAAATCAAAGATTTTACTTTGTAATTTTGAGAGTCCCTGGCATGGTAAATTATGAAGCTTTTGAAGGGACATATGATGAATGTGAAAAAGAATGTAATGAATTAAATCAAAGAATTCATACTTCGCTATCTCTTCACCTTATGAAGAAGAATGATGATGATAAAAAAGACAAAAAATCAGACAATGTAACATCTAGTGTTCGTAATATTTGTCCAGGCTGCGGTTACAGCGATGGCAGAGAAAATTACGAAGATGGTTCATGGCATTGTTGGAGATGTGGAGATAATGGAGAACCCTGAAAAGAGTGGTGTAAAAGTCTTAGTAAAAGATGACTCTGGAGAACTCTGGGAGCTTGAGCTGGATCCAGATTATTATAATCAGATCATTAAACAAATAGATTCTCAAATTCCAGAAGAAAGATCTGAAAATAATTTATTAAAAATTAATATTGATTATAGTCCAGAAAAAATTTGGAATATAAAAAAGGCATAAATCAATGAACAATAAATTTCAACTCCACCCTCTTCTAAAAGATGCTTCACTTGAAAAGGCTTGTGATTTGGCAAGCCGCATTGCAGATATTGCTGATGCGTGCCCCGCTGGTTACGGAGAAGATTCTTGCGGCACTACAGAAGATATTAAGAATCTTCATTATATGCTTGAATATTTTCGTCTTAATTTTGAACTTGTACCCAGGAATAAATAGATTATAGATTTTATGAACCAGCCTCATAAATATTCGTATTTTACTTCTTCTACTAAATCTGGTAAACTTATTGGCGCACTTGGTGATAAAAAAGATATTATTAGAGTTACCGATATTTTTGTAAAAGAGTCTCCTTATTATGATTTGGAAGACCCAATCATAATTGAATAAGTTTTTTTAGTTGATGGAATAATTACTGAAAAAAAGTGTATTAAACAATATTGATAGAGTTTTGGAAAAAAGAAGCTATGAATAAAAAAGGGAAATACTATGAGCGATCCAGAAGAACTATACTTAGTTAAATATAAAAAAGATATTGTTGGCGATTCTTCAAATCAAAAAGATTTATTCTGGGGACCAAATGAAACCTGGATAAAAGATCCTACAATTGCTACTCGTTTTACTAAAGACCAAGGGACTATGATAGTTGGTAAACTCTTAGTCGATCAAGAATGGGTTACAAAATTAGTCCCTGTTAGCCAAGTGCCTATGGTTATACCTGTTTGCCCACCTTCTTCAAATTATATTATCATTGCTGATAATGAAGGTAATCCAGTAAATATTTATTCTCGTTCATCAGCAACTAATGAACATATTGGTGCAAAGATTGTATTTTTAGATTATCAAAATTATAACCAAGCCCCTCATTCTGCTTGGATGTATGATCCTGGAGGTCATTCTCGATTATTTCCTCCTACATTGGCAGGGGAAGTTTCATGGAAGAGATGAAAAATAATACAGAAAAAGATTGTAATCATTCTTCTGATACAGAATGTCAATGTATTTGTCATCAACCATATCAGCTTATATTACACACTCATGCTTGTTGTAGCCCGTGCTTTAAATGTACTTTTAAAGTAAAATGCAAGTGTAAAGAGTGTAGTGGTGCTTTTAAAACTTCTTCTAACAGTTCTGAATATAAATTAATTATCCCTTCTTTTCATCAAAAAGATGATATAAACCAGTCTTATGAACAACTGAGTTTTTCCCAGAAAAAAATTATTGAAAATATTAGAGATCAAGCCATTCAAGATGAATTTGATGATTTGGATAAAATTGTAAAAATACAAAATAATATCAAGGAAAAATTATGAATAATCATGCTGGTTGGGACTCAGATGGTCGTTGTGTATATTGTCTGAGTAAAGACTCATCTACTCCTTGTATGGACCCTTCTTCTAAAGAATTCGCTACTAGAGTTATTAATCTAGAACGTGACCTCAGAAATATGACAGAAGAACGTGATTGGTGGATGAAAAAACACCAACAAGATTGCCTTTCTATGCGACAAATTGGTCGTAGAGAAGGTGCTCATGAAATGAAAAAATTAATTAAAGATATGATTTGGGGATATCAGCATGACGAATTTCTAGACTCTGAAATCAGTAATGTAGAATACAAAGAAGATCATCCTATTAATTGTAGTTGGTGGAGAGATTGGCATCAGTGTAATTGTGGAGCTTTTGATAAGAGGTAATTATGGATTTAGTACCTTTAAGAGATTATTTAGACAAAGGAAAAGAAGCAAATAGTTATAGAAAATTATTAAATGAAGCAGCTTCATTATTAAATGAAGCTGAAAATAGAATTTCTGAGCTTTTGTTTTTCTTAAAAAAAACCAAAGGCTTTTTACCTTATGATAAAAATGCTTTGTATCAGCAAATTAATGAAATAGTTGAGTTCTCTTCTGTAGAAGAAAGCTTACCAATACTAAGAGATCGAATAGATTCTACATTAGAGTCTTTTGAGATAGAAGGAATATCTGTTGGTACTTGGGAGGAATCTGATGCAACTGACCAAAATAAACAAAAATGATTTGTCTAGAATCTTACATCTTAAATTTAAAGATGTTGTCACCAATGATGATTGGGATTCTTTAGCAGAATATCTATTTGATATAGTCAAGTATAATAAATATAATCATAGTACAGATGCAGAATTTATCTATGTCCCTACTTATGTTAAATTAATCGATTTGCCAGACAACCCACAAATCAATCTAAACAAAGATGCTATGGTAAATTTAAAAAATGCTCTTGTAGAGTGGATGACTCGTGGCAATATGGGGCATACAAACAAGGGAGAATGACTATGTTACCAGAAGATGAGGAAGAAGTTAGAATTGCCGTCGAAAATAATGAGTATGTAGCTAATTCTCATGTAAAAGAGTTATTGGAAGAAATTGATCGCCTTAGGTCAGAAAATAAAGTAGATGGTCCTGTTTATAATTCTGGCAGATCTGAAGGCAGAGCAGATGTAAAAGCTCAATTTAGAAAAATTGTAGATCCAGAAGATGATCAGCATTTTAGTATAGATGGTGTCTTAAAAGAAGTTGAGCAATTAGTCATCTTTAAAAATAAGATGAAAGAACTAATTACTTTTATCTATGAGTCAGGTGCTTTAAAAGAATTTGCATATAGTAATGATGATGGACCTTCAATTGCTGAAATGGTAAGAGAAACATATTATGAATTAAAAAATTATAAAAAGAATATGTATGGTTCTGCACCACAGTCCTTAACATCAGATAAAAAATCTGCTTCTTTTTGCCCACCACCTCCACCAAGTTCAGTAGAAGTACATTTAGAGCCAGAGGAGCATACTAATGATGATCGTATGCTAAAATCTTCTGATTTAATCAGAATAGCTAAACTAAAATGATATGAAAACATCTTTCGATACTTATTTTGAGTCACAGATGAAGGATGCAGAATTTAGGTTTGCTTATCAAATTGCTAAATCTAAGATTCATAAAAAAGATACATTAGCTAATAATTTCCTATTAAATTTAGGAGATTTTATGCCAGATGTAGATGCTATAGTTGAATTAGCAGAAGAATTTGTTAAATTGGCAGAAGCTTATAATAAGCCAAGAAAAGGCATGAAACGTCGTTGGAGCGTAAAATTTAAGAAAAAAATAAATTGCAGTAACCCCAAAGGGTTTAGCCAAAAACAATATTGTAAGAGAAAGCGTCGAGGCGGATCTTATCAAAGCAATTAATTTTTACGATAAAATTATAGAAAATATATTTTTCATTTAAAACCTATTCATAGTTAAATAACTTTATGTTAAAGTCTCCTTTTCCTTATTTTGGTGGTAAAAGTAAAGTTGCTAATATTATTTGGTCTAAGTTTGGTAATATTTCTAATTATGTTGAGCCTTTTGCCGGATCTTTAGCGGTATTATTAGCTAATCCTTCTCCCTCTAAAATAGAAACCGTTAATGATAAAGATTGTCTTATTGTTAATTTTTGGAGAGCAGTTAGTGCTGATGCCGAGCAAGTTGCTAAATATGCGGATTATCCAGTTACAGAAGCTGATTTGCATGCTAGGCATAAATGGATTGTTTCACAAATTAATGATGATTTTAGAAGAAAAATGGATGACGATCCATTATTTTATGATGCTAAAATTGCCGGATGGTGGGTTTGGGGTATTTCAGCCTCTGTTGGTAATAATTGGCTTCAGCCAAAAGGCTTAAAAGCTATGCCATTATTATCCTGTGCAGGATCAGGGGTCCATGGAATGACGTATCCGGTTTTGGACTGGATGCAGACTTTACAAAAAAGATTAAGAAGAGTAAGAATATGTTGTGGAGATTGGTCTAAAGTCTTATCTCCATCTATTTTAGATAAAAGTAAAGGTATAGGAGAAAAAGATATAACTGCTGTCTTTTTAGATCCACCCTACTCTCTCTCTAATAGAGAGAAAGTGTATTCGCAAGAATCTGACTTATATGAAGATGTTTGCAAATGGGCTATCTCTCAAGGAGATAATCCAAGATTAAGAATTGCAGTATGCGGATATGAGAATGATTATTCTTTTCCTGATACTTGGAAAGTAGTTGCTTGGAAAGCTAATGGTGGATTAGCTAATTTAAGCAATAAAAGAGGCAAAGAAAATAGCCATAGAGAAAGAATTTATTTTTCCCCACATTGTGTGGATTAATATTACATATGAATATATTGGTACAAAGATTGTAAGCCTAAACAATCTTTTACCAAAGGACCAGGCTATTTCTAATTATTGCGCTGCCAATAGATCTAATCAATCTTTGTATTATTTAGATACAGGGATGTGGTGGGCTATTATTAATAAAGGCGTTTTATTAGATCCCGAAGAATTACCAAAATTTATTATGGAAGAGTGTTTTCCTACTATTGCTGATTCTGAATCTGATTTGCCTAACATATCAGATATAGTCTATAATAGAATTGCTCCAGACTTAATTGATTTTTGCCAGAATACAAATTTAAATGATTTATTTATTATTAATAATAAAATGTGCGATTTGTCTATTTGTCGATCTTTAAAATACAAATTTACAGGTCATAGATTTTATGAAAAAAATTCACAAGAATATTTTAATTTTTTAAATGATTTAAATAGTCATCTTACCAGCAATTACACAGAATATAATCCTCTTTTGTATAAAGGTCATCCTAATTTTCATTTGTATCTGCCTGATAAATTAAAAATATTTTTATAAATTAAGCTAGTTGACTTGTATTTTAAAAATTGCATAGTACAGGAAGGTCAAGGCTTAATTTATGGCAAAATTGCAGCGTAGAAGAACTAGAAGACAGCAATTACGAATTAACAATAAATTTAAAAAATTAATCTTAAAAGATAAATTAATTGACATTTGTTGCTATTGTAATAAAGCTTTTCTAGTAGAAAATCTAACTATAGAACATGTAGTTCCTCTTTCTTGGGGAGGAACTAATGACATTACTAATATTGATTTAGCCTGTGCACCTTGCAATCAACAACGGGGCAGAGAATCTTGGCTGATGAAGCGAGATGTAATGAAATTACAACATTCACATATTCAATTATAAGGATTATATATTATGACATGCGTAGTTGCTGTAGTAGAGAATGATACTGTTTATATGGGTGCAGATAGTGCAGGAATTGCTGGACTATCTATTACTATTCGTAAAGATCCTAAAGTTTTCACAAATGGACCTTTTCTTTTAGGCTACACCCAAAGCTTTCGTATGGGTCAATTGCTTAGGTTCAAGTTTGACCCGCCCAAACAAACTGTTAGCCAAGATGATTATCAATATTTAGTTACGGATTTTATTGATAGCATTCGCAAATGTTTTTCTGTTAATGGTTTTGGAGATAAAGAAGCAACTACTGGCGGGAATTTCTTAGTAGGATATAAAGGCAAACTTTATACAATAGAGAAAGATCATCAAGTAGGTATTCCAAGTGTAAATTATGATGCAGTAGGTTGTGGCTCTGACCTAGCTTTGGGCTCCCTGCACAGTACAGCCAAGCTTAAACTAAAGCCAGAGGAACGTATAACAATGGCTTTGGAGGCTGCCGCAGAGTTTAGCGCAGGTGTAGCGGCTCCATTTATAATATTGAAGCAAGAGCCCGAAGCCGCTACTAGCAAGAGGCGTGCCACTAGTGCTAAAAAATAAAATTAAATGTGCTCTTGACGAGCAATATATAAAATGTAAGCTAGTAACAAGCCAGGTCTGTATTTAATACTATCTGGCTTGTTTTTTTACCTGCATTGAATTTACCCAGCTTTTTATAAAAGGATATAAAATGTCACTTAATCGTATTAAAGAATTAGAAAAGAGCATTTTAAAAGCTAGAAATGATTACTACAATCACACTTCTACAGTTAGCGATCAAGTTTATGATGCTTGGGTAGACGAATTATCATTTTTAGATCCTAAAAATTTAGCTGTAACCAGTATCGGTCATGAGCCAGTATCTAATTGGGAAAAGTTTCAGCATGTTTACCCCATGGGCAGCCTGAATAAATGTCAAACTCATGAAGAATTTGTCAAATGGTCAGCCGACCATATTCACAAAAATGACAAAATTTTTGTTACTACTAAATTAGATGGACTATCTGTTTCTTTGATGTATGAAAATGGTATTTTAGTCAAAGCCGCCACTAGAGGCTCTGGCGAAATCGGAGAATTAATTACTCCTAATGTCGCTAAAATGAATGGCGTGCCATTACGATTAAAGAAGAAAGTTTCTGCCACCATTCGTGGTGAAATTGTCTTATCTAAAGATAATCATAAAAAATATTTTGCCGATTATTCTAATGCTAGAAACGCCGCTTCTGGTATCTCTAGAAGATATGATGGAAAAGGCTGTCAGTATCTTGATGTATTGGTATATCAAATTTTCACTGATGATGTAGATATTACTTCTCAGCAACAACAATTTGAAGAGTTAAACAATCTTGGTTTAACTGCTCCAGTTAGTTATTTGTTAGTTTCTAATGCAGAAGTTCTAGACTTAAAGAACCAATACCAATCTTCTTTACGAGATCAGTATCCATATGATATGGATGGATTAGTAGCTCATCAAAATGACTTAGTGAAGTTAGAGTCTTTTGGGGTAGTGAATAATCGTCCTAAAGGATCTATTGCTATTAAGTTTGATTCAGTAGCTCGTGAGGCTTATGTTGCTCAAATTATGAATCAGGTGGGTAATTCAGGTCGTATTACTCCAGTAGCAGTATTTAGTCCTAAAGTGCAATTAATGGGCGCAGAAGTAGAGAAGGCTAGTTTGCATAACTTTTCTAACATTGCAGCTTTAGGAATTGATGTTGGAGCAAAGGTATTGGTTTGCCG
>JACCDP010046791.1_pt1 | contig 12530 bp, 16 predicted proteins | sample 7445841 | NCBI WGS metagenome assembly JACCDP01 (sample SAMN15323441, study PRJNA562643) | freshwater metagenome | isolation source: river surface water | place: USA:Blue River Watershed | collected 2017-08-17
CAACGGGGCCGTACTTGCCCGGGACGATGGTGCGTGTGACCTTGGACGGGGAGAGGTTCAGGTTGATGCCCCCGCTGTCAGGTCTCGTGTTGCGTGCACCGTAGATCATCGCCAGCAGCGTCGCAATACCACGCGGCGTCGTCAGCAGAGATGTACCGAGGGTTTTGGCACCACCAAGGGCAGCGCTGAAGAGACCCGCGAGCCCACTATCACTACCCGCCCCTCGCATCTCGTAGTCCATCGCAGATGGAGCGTACGCTGGAAGTCCGTAGTATTTTTCATACGTACGCGTATCGGGATTTACGTTTGAAGATTCGAATAGTGATTCCGGGATTGCGTATTCTTCGCCAATGTAATAGTTATCCATATCACGCTCCAAACTCATATTCCATCAGGGGGCCGTAGCGTCCTGCAGTCATCTGTGAGGACCACGCGGGCTGCTTGGGTTCTTGCGCTGCCTGTTCTATCGCTGCCAGGACAGAGTAGGTGTCTGCGTTGATACCTGTGTCGCCGTAGGTGTTGCCTGTGGGAGATGACCCCTGGGACGGCGCCGAAGGTAGACCGAGGGCTGCGCCCAAACCACCAGACCTTGATCCGCCTACAGCTTCTGACGCTGCCCTGTTGACTGCGGGACCAAGCGTTGAGCTTGCCAAAGCACCGGCAAATGGACTGCCCGTGAGGCCACCTACGAGAGCGCCCAGCCCTGCTTGCGCACCGGAGCCTACGGCTTTGCCAAGATCGTTAGTGAGGATGCCTTCGACGATACCGGAAGGAATCCCCGTCCTCGCACCGATCAATCCCGCAGCCAGCCCAGGCACGACGTCCTTAGGGGATAGCTGGCCGGTCATCAACCCATGAATGCCCGCGATGCCCTTGCCGATATTGGACACCATGCCGTAGCCAGGGACCAGACTGGCGAGCGCGGGAGCAGCGTAGTTGAGGACGTTTTGCACCATCTGTGCATTACGCATCTCGTCCACGCTCTGCGTGGGATTGTTAGGGTTGAGTCCTTCTGTCCTACCAAGCCCAAGAGAAGCCATCGAATCAAGACCAAAACGGCCTTGAGCCATGCCTTCCGGCGTTGTGTAATCAATCTGCGATAGGCGGTCAAAAAGCGCTTGTGCAATAGCACCTTGGAGAGACTGCCCCTGCTCCAGACTTATTTCACTGGGGGCTGTAGATGTCCCCGGAGTGCCGATATCTAGGCCAAGACTTGCTGCTACATCCGCAGCGCCGCCTGCATCAGAAAAACTACCGCCCCCCATTCCCCCCGCAAGATCGCCTGAGCCTCCGAACGCATCGTTATCCATCTCTACCTCACTGAGTCAAGTCCCAGAACGACAGCGAGCCCACGGCATCGCCTGTGGTCGCCCCGGAGACCGTGCGGATCTGCACGGTGTAGATATCGCTGACATTTGTAAGCGACGCCCCAAGCTGCAAATCCCAGTTGTACCCCGCAGGATTCGCTAGGGGGTTTGTGCCGCCGCTACCGCTGGATGTGACGTAGTCCGTTTGAACGATGGAGCCACCGGAGATGGCTATGGCCGATACGTCGTATTGGACGTTGGAGTCAGTGGGGACCGACAACCAAGCAGAGTTGCTGATCTCATACGTAACAACAACCGCTGCCCCACCGCCCGCCGCAACAGTAGCGGTTGCATTGGTGGATGCTGTGATGGTGTAAGTGTTAACACCTAGAACAGTGATCTGATACCGTCCGTTCAGAGTTAGTCCACCTACCGCAGCAGCACCGGAATAGTTTACGTAGTCCCCCGTTGTACCGCCGTGTCCTGCATCGGTCACTGTAACGGTTGCAGATCCGTTAACAGTCGCAAACGGGTTGTTGAGTGTTGCTGTTCTGCGGATAAGCGTGGGGTTCTTGACCAGCGCTACCTCGTAGTTCTGGCTGGTGGTAGGCAGCACCTGGACCCGCTGCGGCAGGACAACTGCACCCAGCGCCGAGGAAGACAGCCTGATAGACACCAGCGGCAGGAAGGTTGAACCAATCGTACCGAGCACCGCTGTGCGCCGCGCCACATGACCAATTGAAGATTGCTCGTACCCACCTTCGGACACCACGGAGCAACAGATCGCCTTCATGGATGCAGCAAGCGCAACCGAAGAACTGATTTCGTAGCGCACCGGCAGGATCGCCGTTGTCATGTAAACGCGGATGATATCGTTGGCGTTGTGGAAGGTGTGGCAGACGATGTACTCACCGTTGATGATGAACCCGCACCGCACCGAGCCCACACCCAGCCACTCAAAGTCCATCCACAGGATCTGCGCCTTGGACGGATCAAGCGTGTAGCCGCTCAGCCCGGTGCCGTCGAGCTTGTCGCCATTCCAGCTTGACTGCGGCACAGAACGCACATCGCTTGGCGTGCCCGGGGTAGGGATAGAGCTAGACCGCAAGACGAAGGAGTAGACCCCGTCCACTCGCTGGAAGAACACCCCGTTGTTGGTGTTGTAGTAGCCGACCCGTTGCGTCAGGCTAGTACTTGCATTGCTGTCCATCACAAATGTGGCGAGGACAAGCAGACCCTTCCCAGGCTGATACGGGAATGAACGGTAGCTCTGCCGGATGACGGAGCCTGCACCACTGGAAGTGACCGACATTTCGACCGCCGCTTCGTTGGGCAGGAAAGCCGCTGCACCTGTGCCTGTCGTTGCAACATCAAACTGGTTGTCTGCGGCGTAGCGGTTCTGGCTGTCGAAGAGCGTATACGGCTCACTGACTCGCAGACGGCCAAACGCATCGACGTTGGTGCCGCCGATTGATACCGGAATAGGGTTTGCAGTGGTTGCCACGATTTGATTCAGCAGGTTGTCTAGCTGGTTGAAGTAGATCCGCAGAATGCTCAGTAGCTGGTTGAAGTAGTCCGGATCGTAGCCTCTTGTAGGGAACGGAAGCGCGGGGGCTTTGAACCGCTTGATGATCGTGCTGATGATGCTCACGATTTACGCCCGTCCTGACGCACATCGATTCTTGGCACCCCAAGTTGCCATTGCACACCCAGCCCATCAGAAGCCACCTTGATCGCCATCTGGCGTGCCCGAATGCGAATGTTGACCTGCTCGGTGAAGCGCTCGACTGTGGTCGTGGCCACCCTGGCGACAGGGAAGGAGTTGCTCCCCGCAACGGACATGTTGGAGGCATCAGTTGCCACAGGGTCCACGCCGCGCGTGTAGCCGGAACCCGAGTTCTGCAGGGTCAGGAGAGACAGCTCAACGCTGGGTTGTGCGGGTAGTGCCGTTGTAGAGCCGCTGAACGTGATGTCCGGGATCACGCGCCAGACGAAGCCGAAGTTGTGGCCGTCGTCGATGTCGAACTCAGCCGAGGTGATGTAGGACTCAAACCCAACGGGAGATGTAGTGGAACCGTCATCACAGCCTGTCTCTTGCAAGAGAAGTCTGCGGTTGTAGTCTGCGGCGATGGGGACGTCCTGAACAACGCTGGCATCGACCCACGCAGTACGGGCCATCGTGCCGTAGTACCAGATTTTTTCTGCGTAGTTGTACACCACGTAGCGGTCTATAGTCGTGGAGTTAGCGGAACAGTAGAACCACCACACCTCGCTGAACTGCTCTACGGTAGACGCAAAAACCTGCAGCGGTTGGCCGTAGTTGAAGTCGTTGAAGATGTACTGACGGAGGTCGCAGTTGAGCGTTTGCACGCGCCCGTCGAACATGTAGAACTTCTCGTAGCCCATCCAGTAGGTGACTCCCGCAGCTTGCGCCCAAGCTCTGTCACTTACGATGGAGACGTTGTCCGCAAGAATCTGTGAACCCCACACGACGGGCGGGCCGAGGTACTGGAGCGAGTACAGCGATGTGTCTGTCCAGACCAGAATCTCCTGGCGCACTTGCGCGACTGCCTCGATAGCCGAACCGTGGGACAGGCGCAGGCTACCTGCTTGGGTGGTGGCCGCAGGCGTCCAATCCGCCGCCGTCTCTTGATCCGACCACCGGATCAGCATGGGGTCGAGGCTGGATGAGCCGTAGTCCGTCGTGCCAAAGGCCAGAACGAAGCGTGAGGCGTCGGAGACGACGATGTAGTTCGCCTTGCTGGGCGTGTCGCTTGCCCCTGTTAGCGTCGAGATGTTGACCGCGCGTACTGATGTTCCCGTTGATGCGTTCCAGTAGTAGATGCCTCCGCCCTTGGGGTTGATCAGCAGGTCGTTGCCGAAGTTGTAGGCAGTCCAGATGCCGATGTTCAACGGAACAAAAGGCGTCGAGCTACCACCCCACACACCGGAACCCCAGGTTCCTGAGCCCCATGTTGTGCCCAAAGCGGAGGCGGGGTATTGGATTTCCGAACCCACAGTGATTTGGTACGCGGAAGCCGTCCCTGCACCGCCAGTAACCCCTGTTGATGCGGTAGAAGTGGCTTGTATAAAGTATGTATGTACTATATTCTCTATTTCTAAAACTGTACCGGCGGGGATAGGCGTAGAAAACGGCGTAGCGACAGCGCCAACAAAAAGACGGTAGTCGCCTACGCCCCCGGTTCCTTGACCAGAAACCCAAGCTATTGTTCTGGTTTCTCCGTTAAATACGATAACTGCGCCGGGAGTGACTATTCCAGAATTTAACGCACTTACTGAAAGCGCGATGCCGGAAGATGAGCAAGTTATAGACGCGGTATTAGATTGAATACTGTATTCTGCAGTCCCATTGACTCCAGAAGTCGCTATGTCTATCCCGCCAAGAGTTGGTGCACCAGTGTACGTTACGTACGACCCAACCTTAAGCTCCCCGCTGGCAAAAGTACCGACACCAACTGAAGTATCCTGTACACCGATAAGGTCAAAACCGCTAAATACTCTGAAAGCTGTTACAGTTCCCGTAACTCTTATCGGAGTGATGTCGTAGTAGGCGCCGTACTGGATGTAGTACTTGAGGTTCGTACCGACACCGACGTACTGCGTCCAAGGCCAGAGAGACCGGCAGATGCCGAGGAATTGGTTGTCATTGATCTGCTGCCATCCGCCGATTTTTTCAGGCTGGCCTGAGCGAAAGCGCACCTTCTCACAGAAGTACCATCCACGGTCTTCCGAGGCATAGCGGGTGTTCTCGCGGAACACCCCCGGACGAATGCGTACAGCTTTCAGCGGCATAGTCTTACTTCGTCACGCCTTTGGTCTTCTCGAAGGTACGGAGACCGCCGATGCCCAGCATGCCGGTGATAACCACCCACAAGAGATCGAGGTTCAAAGACGGCGGCGCAGGCCAGCCCTTGATTGTCGCACCCCAAGCCAGAAGCGGTTGTCCAATTGTGGCGTAGAGGAACCCAAAACCGCCAGCCCAACCGAAGAACGGGCGCCAGCCAGCAACGAAAACACTTGAATGCGACGCCTCCCGGGCATTGATCTCCAGTTGTGCGATGACCTGCTTCAACTCACCGTCCGCCGCCATGCGGATGAGTTCCATCTCGGCAGCTTGCTTCTTCTCCGGATCCGGGACAAAGCGGTCCAGCAGCGTCTTGCCAACTTCGAGGATGGGGCCTAGCAGGAGGGGGTTCATCAGAGACTCCTTGGTTCGCGGAATACCCGCGCTGCAATTTGTGAGACATCGCCGTCCAGCCACGCAATCTGGACGATCTCACCGGCAAGCACCCAACACCCGGAGATGCGAACCTTGCCTTGTTGAAACTGTGCCCACAGGGCGCTACCCTGGCACGGGCCTGGAACACCGTGAAGCTCAACCCGCACGTTGCCTTCTTGCGCCTCTGCTACCAACGTCGCCGTTGCACTGCCCGTAAGAACGAGCCCTAATGCAAGAGCGGTAGCGAAGCGGAGCATGACGGCCTTACATGGCTAGGATGTCTGCACAGCGGCGGGTCCAGCCCCGTCCGAAGGTGGGGAAGGTATTGAGGTCACAGAGGAAGCGCAGCCGTTGCGCAATGATACGCGCCCGGAGCACCTCTGGGTTGGCCTGATTGGCCGCAGCAAGCGTCTTGGGTCCAATGGCCCCGTCATCCGCCACGCCCAGGGCTCGCTGGAGCCATAGGATTGATTGCTTGATCCCAGAGTTCACCGCAGCGTCAAAGATGGCGTAGCGCACCGCTGGGGGCAGTTCCTCGGCACGGACGGGCTTCCAGTACTCTTCGAGGTAGATGCGTTTGGCGAGATCGACCGGGAGGTCTTGCATCGCACCCTTGTAGCCCACCCGGCGTGCTACCGCCTCGGTGATACCGTAATTGGTGGAACCGCCAGGATCGGACGGATGGTGGACATAGCCCCCTTCGTGCTTGAGGAGGATGTTGAAGGCTGCATCGAAGTTCATGTGTTATTCGTACATGATGTTGATCTGACCTGCGTCGAAGGTGTCGGTGCCGTTGACGGTGGTCACACGCACGCGATCCAGCACATCGGAAAGCGTCTTCCCGCCAGCGCCGGTGGATACGGCGCCACCGGATGACCCAAATATTGTTGATGACGATACCCAAACGTTACCTGTGACGTTTACCAACACTATCGTCCCGTATCGAGAAATTGCGGCGCCAGCGCCGTTGGTCGGCTCCAAAATAAAACCCGCAGTGGATGAAGCGAACTGCCCAGTAGATGTTCCATAAAGAGAGTAGGTGTCATACCCAGTTGTTTCGATACCGCCAGAATCACCAATCTGAACCAGTGTCGATGAAGATCCATTGGTGCTTACAGCACTAAACATAATCGTGACGCGCTTAGCCCACGACGGAATGCCAGTGAAATCGATTGACGTACCACTGGTGCTGTTCTGCACCGTACCGCGCACCAGCGCCCCTGCATGCAACGTTGCGGGGGTAACCGCCCGCGTTGTATCCGTACCGGCCTGCACCTCGGCGCTAGTGGCAAGTTCAACAACTCCGGTATAGGAGTCGGTTGCCGCCTGTTTCAGTGCATCAAAAGCTGCCGAAGCCGTAGTCTGTCCCGTACCACCGTTTGCAACCGGCAAGGTTCCCGTAACATCAGCGGTCAAATCCACCTTGCCCCAGGCCGGAGCTACACCAACACCACCGGAGCGCAGCACATTGCCCGTGGCAACGTCCGCCAGCTTGGCAAGCGTCGTGGTTGTATTGGCGTACAGCAGATCTCCAACCGCGTAGCTGGACTGCCCAGTGCCACCAGAAGTTGCAGCGAGTGCAAAAGACAAATTCAGCGACTGCAGTCGGTCTATTGCAATTTCTACGTTAGCACTAACGGCATCTACGCGAACAACCGTTCGCTCTCCAGCGAGTAAAATAACCGCCGCACCCGTAGCGGTTTTAATCTGAATCGGCCCCGCGCCTTCATTGATGACAAAATAAATCTTATTAAGCGTCGGAACAATTACATTTCTCGCGGAGACCGGGCCGTTAATAACGCGCAGACACATATACCGCGCCTGATCCGAAGCCCCGCTGGCTGTAGTCAGCGTCACATTGCCTGCAGACACATCGACGTCTACGATCCCGGCAATCGAGTTGTCGATCAACTCAAACGTGCCGTTGTTGACAAGTGTTCCCCATCCCGCCGTAGTGAGTCCGGGCTTGGTCAAGCGAAGAAGCGGGGTGTAGGTGTCTGCCATGATGTTCTCAAATAGGTGTCCAGGGACTCGGTGCTGGCGTTGTGATTTCAGGCCACGTAGGCTTCACATACGCGGTGACTATCTTCGAGGAATCTTCTTGGAGGAGAAACGCCCCGTCCTCTTGAAGCAGATAGTACGTGTAAAAAACATCTGTGTTCACCCCGGGCCACGCGGCGGGGGCAGATGTGTTTACAGGGGTCCACGACATGCTAAGCGAAGCGCAGCAGCGCCGTCGTTGCAGTTGCTGCGGGCATCTGAATCGTGAACGTGCCCGACGCCGTCTTGTCAGCACCAAAGTCCAGCACAGCGATGGCGCGGTTGGCCTTGGTCTCGTTGTAGATCAAACCGCCACGGCAGGTGAAAGACGCGTTGGCCCAGACCGGATTGTCGAACGTGACGTAGGCAGTGGTACCGGAGAGAAGGACTTGGACGTTGGTAAGCGGCACACCACCCGCCGCATAACCCGTACCAGAAGCCTGTCCCGGCGTTGAGACGCTGTACGCTGTGGTGGCTTGACTGAGATCTGCTGATCCGGTGTAGAGCGCCAACTTCAGCGTGTCGGTGTCCAGATCATGGATACCTAGCCAAGACTCCTGCTTGAACGAGGAGCACATTCCCTGGAGGATTGCCATTTACTTCACCGGGTTTCTGACCTGACCGCTGCGGTAGGCGTCTTGGCGGTCCTTACCGTCGCCCAGGTTCTTCAGCAGCAGGATCGAATCGTTGAACTGGCTGGTGTACAACTGAACAATGTCCTGCTCAGCCTTCATGAACCGAGCAGCTTCTACCATGACAGCATTGAACAGCACGCTGTCAAAGTTGTTGCCGAGCCATGTAGTGCCTGCCGTGACGATGCTTTGCGGGTAGCCAAAATAGTGCAGTTCCAGCGTAAGGGCTGCACTAGGCGTTGGGCCGAACATGAACGTCAAGTTCTTAGGGTCTGCACTATCTGTACCAAACAACGCATAGTACTTAGGCGTTCCCGTCGAAGCAGGATTGGGGTACGCTTCTCGGATGAAGTTGACATCCTTGTTCAGCAAGTACTCATACGCCCCGAGAGTCGTGATCACTGCCAAGCTAAAAGCCGAGAGAAAATCAGATGGTGCCGGCAAGTATGGCGTGCCGGAGACCAACGGCGTAGTGACATTCTTCCGCAGGTTGGGAAGCTGCACCGTGTTGTAGATTTTCTGCTCCGCCAGCTTGGTGAGCGTGGCGAAGTCCGTCGCGGAGAACGTGTTCTCGGTGCTATCCTCGACGGCGGTTTTCAGCTCGGTGTAGTTCACGCCATCGGTCCCCGAGCCATGAAGCCCTTGGTCTGCGCCTTGCCGCCACGAACCTTGATGCCCGAGGTCTTGGCCGGAGGCGTTGCAGCGGAGGCGATGTTGCCCACCACCATGCGCGGCATGGGCGCGTCAGCGTTCACGACCGGAGTCGGGACAGGCTTGGCCTTCATCATGTCACTTCCCCTTGCGCCCGACCGGGCCTTGGTTCGCCACGCGGGCCATGTTGCGGCCCATCTTCTGGGACATCTCGGTGGTCACGCCACCCTTGGCGAGCTTGGTCTTGGGCTTGCCCGGGTGCATCGCGGCCTCGTGCTTGTGGACTGCTTGCTTGGGGGTCATGTGAACTCCTTGGTTTCGGGCTGCGCCCGGGTGAATGATACCGCCGACCGGCGGGTTAGGGAACTGGCAGATAGTTGATACGGACTGCGCCATTGCCTCCAGCGCCGGCTCCGGCAACAACACCGCCTGCGCCGACAACAACGGGATATGTAGTTCCGGGTACGACTGTCAGGAATGTCCAACGGAGCCCGCCGCCACCGCCGCCACCGCCGCCGGAAAACACAACGCCACGACCGCCCCCACCGCCGCCGTAGAGTCCGCCATTACCGTTTGCGTCACCATTTTGGCCATCTGAACCGCCAAAACCGTAAGAATTCAGTGCTAGGCTGCCGCCTGCGCCACTCGTACCTTGACCACTTAGTCCAACGCCACCCCCACCAGCAGAAGCACTTAAACCGCCGTTGGAACCTCCGCCGCCACCACCGCTACCGGGATTCCCGTTAAAAGGAAATGAACGTCCGTTTCCTCCATTGCCTGCATAACCGCCAGCACCGCCCCCGCCCCCAGAGTAAAAACCTGAACCACCAGCACCACCGTTACCGCCAAAAACAGTAGCGCTCAATGTAGTACCTTGCCCTCCTGCACCGCCAGAACCAGTAGCGCCGCGAACGCCGCCGCCAGCAAAAAACGTGTCAAAGCTGGAATTTGTACCCGAAACACCTGTACCCCCGCTCGGTCCGCCGCTTCCGCCACCACCAACACACAAGACATATACCTGGGTGACGCCAACAGGGGCAGTCCAAGAATAGGTTCCAGGCGTGGTGAAGAATACAGAAGTCCAAGGAGCAAACGTCACCTGACCAACTTCACCCGCGCCGACCAAGGTGTTTGGCGTGAGCACAGCGTCAAAGTCCCTGGCGCCACCGATAGGGTTCCAACCCCACTGGATGACCAGCATGCCCTCGCCGGGGAAGCCCTCTTGCAAGGGGCCGGTGCCTGATGTCGGGCTTGTCTGCAGGCCGTTCGTACCGGACTGATACCACGTATTTGTGTCCGGACGGGGGTCACGGATGGCCTGGGGGTCTGAAATGGGGTAAAGGCCAAGTTGCAACTGCGGCTGGTCCGGAGTCCAGCACTGAGGGCACGCCTTGATCTGCGTCTGCTTGGTCTTGACTACAAGATTTTTAAGCTGTTTTAAGTCATACCTAAAAGAACACAGATCGCAGAACCCAAAACTTTTACGCCCATTAGCAAAACGATTAGCCATTTACATCCTCCGCGTGCTCAGGGTAGCGACGGATGTACTCTTCTTTCCAGCCAGCGCCGTAATTGCGCTTCATGTTAGAAAGCCTTGCCGCACGTTTGCGGTTTTCTACTTGCTCAGGCGTGCACTTATGCCCTAGCGCAAAAGAATTGCCGCGCCTTGCCGCGCAAGCTTTTTCGCGGTATTCGGGCGTTTTCCACAACGCTGCTACAGCGGCTGCTTTTTTCTGCCTTATGTCGGCAGAATACACTTCTCTACCGTCTGTACACACATACAGATTTTCTGTAGGCCGCAACTTTTCAATCCATTGTTTTTCAAATGTCAGCAACTCTTCGGGCGTACACTGCTGCAGAAGCTGCGCAGTAAACGCTTTTGCCCCATGCTCTTGAAAAGTAACGCGCATACGCCGATATGTCTGCTGCTTCGGCTTTCTCCGCATGTCATGGAAGTGGATACTTATCCTAGTACGAACATGCTTAGAAGACCCGACATAAGTTCCGCCTGTCACGGTATCCGTCAATAGATACACCCCGCAGACATTCGGCATGTCAATGTGGGAAAGGTTATTCTCAGAAAACTGATTCACGCCCATGCGAACTCCTGGCTGGAAAGCCAAGATTCTCGCAGATGTCGCTGCGAAACGCAAGGAGGCGTGGTCGAGGTTCACGAGATGAACATCTGTCGTGGGACCAGACGGATGGCGCTCTTATCTCTATCTTCGCTCGATGCACGGTCCCAGTCTTCGTCGTACTGAGCCTTCAGAACCGGCAAGCGTTCCATCGCACCGGGGATCTTGAGCGCCAAATAGTACGCGAGCCCGCTGACGAGGCACGGCAGGAAGCGGAAGGGGATATCCTGCGTGGCTTCGCCACCAGCACCCGCATCTTGGATGCGCCGCAAGTACCAGTAGACGAACTGATAGACGCCCGTCTGGTCAGGCGTGGGCCACACGGTGATGCTGGGCGCTGCCGTTGCGCCCGGGGAGTAGCTGCTCGACGCAGGGTACGTCGCGTTGGAGTTCCGGTTGACCAGCACCTGGATCGGACGAGCCTGTTGCAGCTTGTTCGGGATGGACGAATACGTGCTGATGCTGATGCGCGTGATGGTCAGATCCACCTGAGTCGAGACGTTGCCCGCACCCGTGCGGATGACATGCTCAAGGAGGTCGACGGTGTCAGATGGGAGCGTGTAGGTGTTCGTGCCCTGCACCAAGGGGATCATGCCCTGGTTGAAGGTCCACATGTTGATGCCTCTTGACGCCCAATCGGCAAGCAAAAGGTTCAACGACCGCCGCGCAGTGCGCAGGTCGTAGCCCGTGCGAAGCTCAGCCCCGCAGCGTTCAAACGCCTCCTCGACCGCGTCGTTGAGGTCGAGGTTGAAGGTGGTGGTCCCTGATGTGGTCATCTAAATCTCGCTGTCTTCGATGCCACCTTTGGCGGTTGCTTGACAAATTGTTGGCCCTTAGCCTTGCCTGCCCGCTTCGCCCGGGTTGTGGCGGCGTACTCAGCGGGAGACAGGGCGTTGATCGCAGCCTCGGGAAGATAGCGCTCTCCAGTGTCGGAGGAGCGTTTCCCTGACTTGGTCCGCCATTTCTGAGCGGTCCAATCCTTCAGAGACTGCTGCGGGGCCTTAGTCACGATACCCGCCGCCCTTGGCCTTGTACTGCTTCGCCAGAAGCTGCGCCTTGCGGGCGCTCCACTGCCCTGCCGCCGTACCTTGCGTAGCCTGCCCCTTGATCTTCTCGAAGAGGCTCTTGCGCATCCCAGGCTTGGTGTAGTTGCCCGCCTCGTTCACGCGGCTCTCCCCGCCCTTGGCGTAGACCTTGGGCTTCTTGAGTTCCGGGCGAATGATGCCCATGCCGCGTGAGGCTCTCATACGTACTTCGTCTTCTTGTGCCGCGTCTCGCACCCACCGCCCTTGACGCTGCCGCCCTTGGCGTAAGCCTTGACCTTGCCGCCCTTCTTGAGCGCGGGTTCCCGCGCCATCTCTTCAGCGGCTTCGCGCTGCGCCTCACGTAGCGAAGGCGACCCAGAACGGAACCGCCCCGTCTCTCGGACACGCCCCGTAGCCATCATGGGCTCGATAGGTCTCTCCGCTGCTTCTGCAACCCTCGCTCCGGCCCTTGCCCCAGCCACAGCACGCGGCAAGCCAGC
>JACCDP010464976.1_pt1 | contig 12525 bp, 8 predicted proteins | sample 7445841 | NCBI WGS metagenome assembly JACCDP01 (sample SAMN15323441, study PRJNA562643) | freshwater metagenome | isolation source: river surface water | place: USA:Blue River Watershed | collected 2017-08-17
CCATCTGGTTGACCGACTCGGTCAGCTCGCGCCACACGCCCGACACGCCCTTCACCTGGGCCTGGCCCCCCAGCTTGCCCTCGGTGCCCACCTCGCGGGCCACGCGGGTCACCTCCGACGTGAACACCGACAGCTGCTCGATCATCGTGTTGACCAGCCGGGCAGAGCGCAGGAACTCGCCCTTGAGCTCGCGGCCGTCCACCTCCAGCTCCATGGCCTGGCCGAGGTCGCCCTTGGCCACCGCGCCGATGGTGCGCGCGATCTCGGCCGTCGGGCGCACGAGGTCGTCCAGCAAGGTGTTGATCGACTCCACCTTGATCGCCCAGCTGCCCTGCGAACCCGGCAGCGACATGCGGTGCTTGAGCCGACCTTCCCTGCCGACCGTGGCCGACAGCCGCCCGACTTCGTCGGCGATGCGGGCCTCCTGCGTCGTGATCTGGTTGAAGGCGGCGGCGATTTGCCCCTCCACGCCCTCCCAGTCGCTGGGCAGGCGCACGGCGAAATCACCGTCGCGGAAGGCGAGCATGGCCGCCAGCACCTGGCGCGCACGCACATCGGTGAGATCCGCCGACGGCGCGCCGCCGTCGCTCGAGGCGCTGGAAGAAACCTGGGTACCGGAGCGCTTGCCTCGGGTGGGCCGCGCGGGAGTGACGCTCATCCAACGTCCAATCTAGTAAGGAGTAGCGGGCCCGGCACACCGTCGCAGCGTGCGCGAGCCTCAAAAAGCCCTGGCTTCTAGCATGCCGCCATGGGGTGGGCAAGTACCGCAGCACCGAGTGAAATGACTCGCGATACCGGGAGATACAGATTCGCCTCAGCGCGGGTTCGCCTCACGCGCATGCTCCACGGCATAACGGATCAGTTCCGCCTGCCCCTCCAGTTCGAGCTTGCGCTTGATGCTTTGGCGATGGGCTTCGACGGTGCGCACCGACAGGCCCAGTTCGCGGGCGATCTGCTTGCTGGAAGCACCCTGCCCGAGCTTGCTCAGGATCTCGCTCTCCCGTGGTGTCAGCACCGGCTTGGGCGCCTGACCGCGGAACAACCGCCCCGAGACGGCGGCACTGAGAAACGTCCCGCCGGCGGCCACCGCGTCGATGGCCGACACGATCTCTGTCGCCGGCGCGTCCTTCAGCACATAGCCACGCGCGCCCGCCTGCAGTGCCCGCTGCACGTACTCGGGGTTGTCGTACATGCTGAACATCAGCAGCTTGATGGCCGGCTGCGCGGCCAGCATGTCGGCGCCGAGCACGATGCCGTTGGCATCCTTCAGCCCCACGTCCATCAACACCACGTCGGGCGCGCGCTGCGCGAGCAAATCCATCGCGCTGACACGGTCGCCCGCCTCGCCCACCACCTCGAACCGCGGCACGGCCGCCAGCCGCGCGACCAGCCCCTCGCGCACCATCGGGTGGTCGTCGACGATCAGGATGCGAACGGGCGCGGTCGTCATGCGGCGCCAGCCCTGGCCAGATCGGCCGCCGCCAGTTTGACCGTGAGCCTAGCGCCGATGCCCGGCGAGGTCATCAGGCTCAGCCGCGCGCCCAGCGCGTCCGCGCGCTCACGCATGCTGCGCAAGCCCAGGCCCCGGTCGGCCACCGCCTGGGCGGCATCGGCATCGAAGCCGCGGCCGTCGTCCACCACCTCCAGGCCGAGCCCGCCGTCGGCCACAAAGCGCAGCGTCACGGTGACCGTCGTCGCCTGCGCGTGGCGAGCGGCATTGTTGAGCGCCTCCTGAGCGATGCGGAAGAGCGCGGTGTTCACCGCCTCGGGCAGGCCGACCTCCTCGCCCTCGACCACCGCCGCGAAGTGCGTGCCGCCTGCGGCGTCGAACTCGCCGGCCAGATGCTGCAGCGCTGCGGGCAGGCCCAGCGTGTCCAGCAGCGCGGGCCGCAAGGCGTGCGACAGATGCCGCACCTCGGCCAGCGTGCTGTTCAGGCGTTGCAGCGCCAGCTCCTGCAGGCGCGCCGCACCCGCGGGCTCCTGCTGGGCCGACTCGATGAGCAGCTTGGTGGCCACCAGCGACTGGCTGACGCCGTCGTGCAGGTCACGCGCCAGCCGTGCGCGCTCGTCCTCCTGGCTCTGCACCACCTCCCGCGCCAGCGCCCGCAGCTTGGCCTCCGCGCTGCGGTGCTCGCTGAGGTTCAACACCAGCGCGCCGGCGCTGATCAGCGCGACGCCGAACACCGCCACCGCACCCACCCACAGCATGGTGGTGGTGATGTTCTGCCGCGCGCCATGCTCCAGCTCGTCCATCGTCGCCTCGATGCCGTCCAGGTACAGCCCCGTGCCCAGCATCCACTCCCACTCGGGCACCATGACGACATAGCCCAGCTTGGGCGCCAGCAGGCTGCTGGACGGCTTGCGCCACTGGTACTCGACATAGCCGCCGCCCGACCGGGCCTGCTGGATGAGCTGCTGGATGGTGGGCCGCCCCTGCGGGTCGCGCAGCTCCCACAGGTTCTGCCCGATCAGCTCGGGCTGCCGCGAATGCATCTGCACCCGGCCGGTCAGCGAGTAGACGAAGAAATAGCCGTCGCGCCCGTAGTCCAGCGACGACAGGATGGCCAGCGCCCGCTCCTGCCCGTGCGGCTGACCCAACAGCGGCCGGATGGTGCTGACGGCCAGGTCCACATAGTGCTTGAGCTCGGTGCGGCGCGCCTCCATGTAGCTGGCGCGCACGAGTGCATGCTCGCGCTCGGCCAGCGCACTTTCCTGCTGGCGCACGGCCAGCGCGATGAGCGCCAGCGAGGCCAGCAGGGGCAGCAGTGCCAGCAGGACGAAACGCCCCCGCAATGACAAGGCTGCCCAGCCCTGCATCAGCGGCCCAGCGTCGCCGGTGCCGGCGGCGTCTTGCGCTGCACCGGCGTCCAAGTGGACAGCCGCTTCTGCACGTCGGCGATCGCCGCATCGAGCTGGGTGTCCTCGCCGCGGTTGACGGCGGCCGGGTCGAGCTCGACGTCGATGTCCGGCGACACGCCTTCGTTCTCGATGCGCCATTCACCGTCGGGCGTGTAGAAGCGGAAGTAAGGCACCGTCAGGAACGCGCCGTCGATGAGCGGCGGGTTCGCCGAGATGCCGATCAGGCCGCCCCAGGTGCGCTTGCCGATCAGCGGCCCCAGGCCCACGCGCTTGAAAGCGTAGGGCATGAAGTCGCCGCCCGAGCCGGCGTCCTGGTCGATCAGCATGGCCTTGGGGCCGTAGATGGCACCGCCCGGCGTGTCGAAGACGAGGCCGTCGCGGTCCTTCCAGCTGGCCAGGTAGGGCCGGCTCAGCAGCTCGGTCACGTAGTTGGCGGCCTGGCCGCCGCCGTTGCGGCGGTCGTCGACGATGAGCGCCTGTTTGTCGATCTGCCCGAAGAACATGCGGTTGAAGTGCTCGAAGCCCTGGCCCGCCGTGTCGGGCATGTAGACGTAGGCGATCTTGCCACCGCTCTTGGCCTGCACCTTCTGGCGGTTGCCGTCGATCCAAGCCCAGCGGCGCAGCAGCGCTTCGCTGGCCACCGGCTCGACCGTGATCTCGCGCCGCCCCTTGCCCGCAGCGTCCTGCGCGATCGCGAGCACGACCTGCTTGCCGACGGTGTTCTCCAGCAGCGCATAGACATTGGTCTTGGCGTCCAGCTCGTGGCCGTTCACGGCCAGCAGGAAATCGCCCTCCTTCACACCCAGGCCCGGTGCCGTCAGCGGCGAGCGCAGGCTCGGACTGAGGCGGTCGCCGGCGTAGAGCCGCGTGATGCGGTAGCGGCCCTGCTCGATGGCGAAGTCAGCCCCCAGCAGGCCCACCGAGACCGGCGCCTCCTGGAACACGTCGCCGCCGCCCATGCGGTTGTGGCCCACCTGCAGCTCGCCGATCATCTGCACGAGCAGGTCGTTCAGGTCCTCGCGGCGCTGCACATGCGCCAGCTGCGGCGCATAGCGGTCGTAGACGCCCTGCCAGTTCAGGCCGTGCAGTGCCGGGTCGTAGAAGAACTCCTTCTCCATCCACCAGGCCTCGTCGAAGATCTGCTTCCACTCGGCACGCGGATCGACCCGCACGCGCAAGCCCGACAGATCCAGCGGCTTGGTGTCGGCCTTGTCGTTGGCATCGCCCACCTCGAGCCTGCCGCCGGCCAGCGTCAGCAGCAGCTTCTTGTGGTCTTCGCTCAGCGAGTACTCGGCGACGCCGCCGCGCAGCAGCTTAGGTTTACGCTCCTCGAAGTCGAAGCGCCACAGCTCGGCCGTCGCGCGCCGCTCGGCGCTCGGTGGCTCGACACTGGTGCCCGGCTGGGGCCGCTGCAGATAGAACAGCGCGCCATCGGACGCCACGGCCAGATCGCCGTAGTTGCGCTCGGCCACCGGCAGCGCCACGACGCGCTCGGCCAGGCCGTCGAGATCGACCTTGATCGGCTTGACGGGCTCGGCCGGCGCGGCGTCCTTCTTGTCGCCCTTGCCATCCTTGCCGTCCTCCTTCTTCGCGTCGGGCTTGTTGTCGCCCTTGGCGTCCTTGGCGTCCTTGGCGTCCTTTTTGTCTTCCTTCTTGCCTTCCTCGTCGCCGGCCTTGGGCGCCAGCGGCGATTTGCCGTCGGCGGCCAGCACCAGTGCGTACAGGCCGACGCGGCGCGGGCGCTCCTGCGTGGACAGGTCCAAGCCCACCTGGCTCGGGCCGGAGTTGATGGACACGGTGAAGTAAAGCAAGTCGCCCTTGGCCGAGAACACCGGGTTGCCGGCATGCGCCAGGCCATCGGTCACGACATGGTTCTTGCCGGTGGCCATGTCGTGCAACACGATGCGGCCGAAATAGTTCTCGCCCGATTGCGTGAACGCCAGCCAGCGGCTGTCGGGCGAGAACGAGGTGGCAAAACCGTCACCCCCGAAGCGGCGCGCGTCGGTCGCGATCTTGACCAACTGGCCGCGCTGCGGGCCGGCCGCCAGGCTCAGCCGGTACAGGCCGAGGTGGTTGTCCTGCAGCACGAGTTGCTGGCCGTCCGGCGAACCGTCCAGCAGCGTGAAATAGCCGTCCTTGGGCAGCAGGAAGCGCTCCTTGGCGCCCAGGCCCGTCTGAGGCTGCAGCACCAGCTCGTGGCGCATGCCGGGGGCGTCGGAGATGTAGGCCACGCGCTTGCCGTCGGCGCTCCACAGCGCGTCTTTCTCACGCACGCCGGCGGTCTCGGTCAGGTTGCGCACGCTGCCGTCCTTGACCGGCACCGTGAACACGTCGCCGCGCGCGCTCACCACGACGCGCTTGCCCGTGGCGGACAGCCGGGCCGACGTGAGCGTGCGGCCGGCATCCTTCCACTGCGTGCGGGCCTGTGCCGCCACGCTGTCGACGCGAACGTCCAGCACGCGGGCCTCACCACCCGCCAACTCGATCTGCTTGATGCGACCGCCCGCCTCGTACACCAGCGTCGTGCCGACCGCGTCCACGCTGCGCACATCCCACTGCGTCTCGCGCGTCAGCTGGCGCAGCGACTTCGTGGCCGGGTTGAAGGCGAACAGGTTGGCCGCGCCGTCCGCACGGTCCGAAATGAACACCACTTCGCCGCCCGCCCACACGGGGGCCGAGTCTGTCGCGTTGACGTGCGGAATTTCCTGCCAGCGCTGCCCCGCGCCGGGCCCCTGCATGTCCATGATCCACACCGGCGGCGTCGAGCCGCCGCGGCTTTGCCGCCAGCCGCTCGGGCCGGCGTATGCCGCGTTGTACGGGCGGTAGGCCAGTTGCCGGCCATCGGCCGACCAGGCGCCCTCGTAGGCCACGGCCTTCATGACCTGCTTCTCGTAGCCACCGTCCACGCTGACTTCGTAGAGCTGGTTGCTGCGGTTGTTCAGCACTTCGCGTGGCGATGCGAACAGCACGCGCTTGCCGTCCGGGCTCCAGCCGCTGACGACGTCGGCGCTCGGGTGCCAGGTCAGGCGCCGCGGCTGCCCGCCGTCCAGGCCGACGACGTAGACGTCGGTGTTGCCGTCGTAGCTGGCCGAGAACGCGATCTGCCGGCCGTCCGGCGAAAAGCGCGGGGCGAACTCGCTGGCTGCATGCGTGGTCAGCCGGCGGGCGTTGCCGCCGTTGCGGTCGGCCAACCACAGGTCACCGGCGTAGACGAAGGCCAGGTGATTCTGCGAGACGGCCGGCTGGCGCAGCATCAGCGTGGGCTCCGCCGCTTGGGCCGCCAGGCTGGCGCTCAGCCAGGCCAGCGCGAGGGCGATTCGGGACAGGGTCATCGGGATCTCCGAGCGAGGCGCAAAACGCGCGACTCTAGACCCGAATTGCGCCCAACCTGAAAGTCAGGTGGGTTGGCGCTTGAACTTGCTGCGCACGGCGCCGGCGATGATGAGCAGGCCGGGGATGAGGATCATGGCCCAGATGATCTTGTCCAGATTCGCCTTCACCCAGGGCACGTTGCCGAAGATGTAGCCGATGGCCGTGATGCCGCACACCCACAGCACGCCGCCGGTCACATCGAAGAACGTGAACTTGCGCCGCGTCATCTGCGCCACGCCGGCCACGAACGGCGCGAAGGTGCGCAGGAAGGGCATGAAGCGCGCGGCGATGAGCGTGAAGCCGCCGTACTTCTCGTAGAACGCGTGCGCCTTGTCGAACGCCGCCCGGTTGAAGAACCGCGAGTTCTCCCACTGGAACACGCGCGGGCCGAAATGCCGGCCCAGCGTGTAATTGCACTGGTTGCCGGCGATGGCGGCGAGCGTCAGCAACCCCATGGACAGCCCCAGGTCCATCAGCCCCACGCCACACATCGCGCCGACGACGAACAGCAGCGAGTCGCCGGGCAGGAAGGGCATGACGACGACGCCGGTCTCCACGAAGATGATCAGGAACAGCAAGGCATACACCCAGGCGCCGTAGGCCTGGACGAACGCCACCAGGTGCTGGTCGACGTGCAGGATGAAGTCGAGAAGGAAGTGAAGCAGGTCCATGGCCGGGCATTATCCTGGCTCCTCCGTGACAGCCCCGGGGCCCGTCGATAATCGCGGTGATGGACGCCCCCCTGCCCGACGTTGCCCCACCCCGCGTCATCCGCGAACTGCCCGACGAGCTGATCAGCCAGATCGCCGCCGGTGAGGTCGTCGAGCGCCCGGCCTCGGTCGTGCGGGAGCTGGTGGACAACGCACTCGACGCCGGCGCGACGGCCATCCAGGTCAAGCTCATGGCCGGTGGCGTGCGCGCCATCGTCGTCGAGGATGACGGCTGCGGTATCCCCGTGGCGCAGTTGCCGCTGGCGCTCAAGCGCCACGCCACGAGCAAGATCGCGTCGCTCCATGACCTGGAATCCGTCGCCACGATGGGCTTTCGCGGTGAGGCGCTGGCCGCCATCGCTTCCGTGTCCGACATGGCCATCGCGTCCCGCACCGCCGACGACGCCCACGCCAACCGGCTGGACGCCCGCAGCGGCGAACTGCAGCCGGCGGCGCGTGCGCGCGGCACCAGCGTGGAGGTGCGCGAGCTGTTCTTCTCGACACCGGCCCGCCGCAAGTTCCTGAAGACCGACGCCACCGAACTGGCCCATTGCGTGGAGGCCGTGCGCCGCCATGCGCTGGCCCGGCCGGATGTGGGCTTCGCGATCTGGCATGAAGGCAAGCTGGTGGATCAATGGCGCGCCGGCTCGGCCGAGCAGCGCATCGCCGACGTGCTGGGCGAGGACTTCGTCGCCGAAAGCCGCCCCTTCGCGCACAGCGCGGGCCCTCTGGCGCTGACCGGCCGCGCCGGCCTGCCCGAAGCCGCGCGCTCGCGTGCCGACCAGCAATACGTCTGGGTCAACGGCCGCTACGTGCGCGACAAGCTCATCAGCCACGCCATCCGCTCGGCCTACGAGGACGTGCTGCACGGCCAGCGCCAGCCCAGCTACGTGCTGTTCATCGAGATCGCGCCCGAGCTGGTGGACGTGAACGTGCACCCGACCAAGATCGAGGTGCGCTTCCGCGACGGCCGCGCCATCCACCAGAGCGTGCGCCGCGCCTTCGTCGACGCGCTGGCCACCTCGCGCAGTGCCGAGCCCGCCGCCGAGGCCTCGGCAGATGCGCCGGCCAGCCCGCTGGCCTTCGGCTCCGCGCCGGCGCTGCCACTGCCGGCACACGTTGCCGAGCCGCGCCCGGCCTACGCCGCGCCGGCCTACGTTCCCCCCGTGCCGCCCACGGCCGAGCAGGTGCGGCTGTCGCTGGTGCAGCACGAAGCGCTGTGGCAGCCCGCCAGGCCGGCGGCGTCACCAGCAGCATTCGCCGCCCCTCGGCCCGAAGTCGTGGCCGCGCCACGCGCTGCGCTGCCCGAACCGGCCGGTCGGGATGACTGGCCGCTGGGCCGGGCCGTCGCGCAGATCCAGGGCGTCTACATCCTGGCCGAGAACCGACAGGGCCTGGTCATCGTGGACATGCACGCCGCGCACGAGCGCGTCGTCTACGAGCGGCTGAAGGCCCGGCTCGGCGCCGCGACGATCGAGAGCCAGCCGCTACTGATCCCGATCAGCTTCCCGGCCACCGCCGAAGAAGTCGCCGCCGCCGAGCAGCATGCCGACACGCTGAGCAAGCTGGGGCTGGATGTCGCGCCGCTGTCCACCCGCACGCTGGCCGTGCGCTCGCGCCCGGCCTTGCTGGCCGCGAGCGACCTGGTCGCACTGACCCGCGAGCTGCTGGCCGAGATGGCCCAGTTCGATGCCAGCTCCGTGCTGGAGCGCGCCCAGCACGAAATCCTGGCCACCATGGCCTGCCACGGCGCCGTGCGCGCCAACCGGCAGCTGACGCTGGACGAGATGAACGCGCTGCTGCGCGACATGGAAGCCACCGAACGCGCCGACCAATGCAACCATGGCCGACCCACCTGGCGCCAGCTCGACATGCGCGACCTGGACGCCCTTTTCCTGAGAGGCCGTTGAGGCTCGAACCACATGGCCACCATCACCTTGAAGGGCAAGCCCAAGCCCGCCGCCAAGACCCGCAACGCCGACGGCGAAAAGCGCGCGCCCTTGCGCGGCAAGGGCGTTGCCAAGCCCCGCCCCACGCTGGCCCAGGCGCAGGCCGACCGCGCCGAGCGCGAAGAGCGCTACCAGCAGGCCCAGCAAAAGCGCGAGCGGGCGGCGCCATCGCGCGACGATCGTCGCGACGAACGCCCAGCCCGGCCCAAGGCCACGGGCTTTCGGCCCGAACAACCGCAACAGCGCGGTGAACCGTTCCGCCGTGACGAACGCAGTGACCGCAGTGACCGCCCGCATGACGCACGCCCGGCCCGCTCCGGCCCGCGCTCCGGCGGCTTCCACCCCGATGGCCCGCCGCAACGCGCCTCGCGCGGCGAGCCGGTGCGCCGCAACGAACACCGTGACGAACGCCCCGGCGACCGTCCGCGCGATGACCGCCCGCCGCGCGTCGACCAGCGCCGCGTCGCGAACCGCGGGCCCGGCTTCGAGCCACCACCCCAACGCCCGCAACAACGCCTGAACCCGGCGCGCCAGGTGGACGCCGAGGACGGCGATCGCCTGTCCAAGCGCATGAGCGAGCTGAAGATGGCCTCGCGCCGCGAGGCCGACGAATGGATTGCCGCCGGCTGGGTGCGCGTGAACGGCAAGGTGGCCGTGCTCGGTCAGCGCGTCGTCGGTGACGTCGAGATCACCATCGACCCCGCCGCCCGCCAGGCGCAATCGCAGCTGGTCACCGTGCTGCTGCACAAGCCCATCGGCTACGTCTCGGGCCAGGCCGAGGACGGCTACGAGCCGGCGGTGGTGCTGTTCCAGCAGGAGAACCGCTGGAAGGACGACCCCTCCGGCATCAAACCCCACCCCAACCACCATCGCCACCTCGCCCCCGCCGGGCGGCTGGACATCGGCTCCACCGGCCTGCTCGTGCTGACGCAGGACGGCCGCATCGCCAAGGCGCTGATCGGCGACGACTCGGACATCGAAAAGGAATACCTGGTGCGCGTCGAGTACGTAGGCCTGCCTGGTGCGGAAGCCGTGCCCGAGGGCACGCTGCCCAACGCCGCGCTGTCGAACAACAAGCTCGCGCTGCTCAACCACGGCCTGGAGCTGGATGGCGAGGCGCTCAAGCCCGCCAAGGTCAGCTGGCAGAACGAGCAGCAGCTGCGCTTCGTGCTGCGCGAGGGCAAGAAGCGCCAGATCCGCCGCATGTGCGAGCTGGTGGGGCTGAAGGTCGTCGGCCTGAAGCGCGTGCGCATCGGCCGCATCCCGCTGGGCCATCTGCCGGTCGGCCAGTGGCGTTACCTGGCGCCGTGGGAGCGGTTCTGACCCCCATTTGTTTGGCCGGCCCCACCGGCTGCGGCAAGACGGCGGCGGCCCTGGCGATTGCCCAGGTGCTGCCCGTCGAGATCATCAGCGTCGACTCGGCGCTGGTGTATCGCGGCATGGACATCGGCACAGCCAAGCCCACGGCGGCCGAGCAGGCGGCCGTGCCACACCACCTCATCGACATCCTCGACCCGACCGACAGCTACTCGGCCGCCGAGTTCGTGCGCGATGCCAAGCGCCTGGCCGCCGACATCGCCGCGCGCGGCAAGCTGCCGCTGTTGGTGGGCGGCACGATGCTGTACTTCAAGGCCTTGTTCGATGGCCTGTCGACGCTGCCGCAAGCCGATGCGGAACTGCGCGCCGTCATCGACGCCGAAGCGCTTGAGCGAGGCTGGCCGGCGCTGCACGCCGAGCTCGCCAGCCTCGACCCCGAGACCGCTGCGCGCCTGGCGCCCAACGACAGCCAACGCATCCAGCGCGCGCTGGAAGTCATCCGGCTGAGCGGCCGCACCATGACTGATCTGCACGCCGCCTCGCGCGACGACGGCGTGGACTGGCCGCTGTTCTCGCTGGAACCCACCGACCGCGCCTGGCTGCACGAGCGGCTGGCGCTGCGCTTCGACCAGATGCTGGACGCCGGCCTCGTCGACGAAGTGAAGGCCTTGCGCGCACGCGGCGACCTCAGCCCGGCCCTGCCGTCCATGCGTTGCGTCGGCTATCGGCAGGTTTGGGAGTCGCTGGACGCCAACGAGGGCCTGGAGCCCCCAGGACTTGGCCATGCCCAGCCCGCCCCCCCAGGGGGGCCAGGGGGTCCAGGGAGCTTGGGGCGGCCCGGCGCTCCCTGGGCCGACATGCGCGAGCGCGGCATCGCGGCGACGCGGCAACTCGCCAAGCGGCAGGTGACGTGGCTGCGCAGCATGCCCAGGCGCCGCGTCATCGCCTGCGACGGACCTCAACCGATTCCCGAGCTGCTGGCCGGGTTGCAAAGGTTGCTGAACGCATGACGGTTCTTTCCGCGCGAGGGCTCGCCAAGCGCTACGGCGACATGCCGGTCTTCTCGAACATCGACCTGGATCTCGCCCCCGGCGAAATCGTCGCGCTGCTGGGCGAATCGGGCAGCGGCAAGTCGACACTGCTGAACTGCCTGGCGGGGCTGGACGAGGCCGATGCGGGCTCCATCTCGCTGGCCGGCCAGGACTTGCGGGCGATGGACGACGAGGCGCGCTCGGCATTGCGGCGCCGCGAGCTGGGCTTCATCTTCCAGGCCTTCCACCTGCTGCCGCACCTGAGCGTGGCCGACAACGTCGCGTTGCCGTTGCGGTTGTTGGGGTTGAAGGACGAGGGCCGCGTGGCGCAAATGCTGGCTGCCGTCGATCTCGGGCAGTTGGGCGCGCGCATGCCAAGGCAGTTGTCGGGCGGCCAGTTGCAGCGGGTGGCGATCGCCCGTGCGCTGGTGCACCGGCCGAAGCTGGTGCTGGCGGACGAGCCGACCGGCAATCTCGATGCCCGGCATGCGGCTGAGGTGCTGGCGCTGCTCCAGCGTTGTACGCATGAGGCCGGCGCGGCCTGCCTGCTGGTCACGCATTCGGACGTGGCGGCGCAGACAGCGGATCGGCGGCTGCGCTTGGATGCCAGCGGACTCCATGCCGCCGGCTAGCTTTGGCTTAACGCCAAGGCCCATGCCGGGAATTGCCTGCGGCGAAACCTTCGGTGTTCGCCCCGGCGGGCGACAGCCCAGCCCGCGAGCCGGCTGGCGCCGGCTGCTCCTTCCCCCCCTTTCAGGGCGCCAAGCCAAAGCGCGGCAAAAGTAAAACGATGACCCTCTGGCGCCACCTCACCTGGCCCGCCTGGCGCGATCAGCCCGGCCGGGTGATCCTGGCCATCGTCGCCGTCATGCTCGGCGTCGCCCTCGCCTACGGCGTCCATCTGCTCAACGGCGCCGCGCTCACCGAGTTTGCCCGTGCGGCGCGCGGCATCAACGGCCAGCCCGACCTCGTGCTGCACGGCAGCGCCGCCCCGCTGACCGACGCCGACCTCGCCGAACTGCTGAACCGCACGGAAGTCGTGGCGGCCAACCCGGTCATCGACGCGCAAGTCCTCTGGCCCGCCCAGCCCGGCGCACCGGCGCGCGCCACCTACCTGCGCGTCATCGGCCTGGACCCCTTCGCGCTGCTGGCCGCGGCCAATGCCGGCAAGCCGCTGGCCCCTGAGCTGACGCCACAAGTCGACGGCGGCGCCAGCCACCTGCCCAAGGCGGGCACCGTGCACCTGAACGCTGCCGCCCGCGCGGGCCTGCCGCCGGGCGCGACGAC
>JACCDP010493777.1_pt1 | contig 12524 bp, 11 predicted proteins | sample 7445841 | NCBI WGS metagenome assembly JACCDP01 (sample SAMN15323441, study PRJNA562643) | freshwater metagenome | isolation source: river surface water | place: USA:Blue River Watershed | collected 2017-08-17
CTCATCAGATACCATTTCCAGTCTCTCGATGCTGAATCTCACAATTGCCTTAAATTCGCGCCTGTCTTGAGTAGGAAAGGGCATTAGCGCTTTGTGAAAATCTGCGCCCAATCTAACTCCAGATCCTGCTAAAGGAAGAACACCAAGAATTTTCAATTAATCACCACTTATTCAGTCGAAGTTTGTAGAGCAAGACCTTAAATTTACTAGCCAGCAAGACGAGAGATCTACGGACTCTGGCTTTAATTGAGAACCCGGGACTCGAAGCGTCGCCATCGACATTCCACAATTTTCTCAATTTTGGAAGCTCAATATCATGGTATCGAGTGCGATCCAATTCGATCGCGTGGGCTCTTCGAGCTGACTTTTCGCCACTCGGGTCGATTCGATACCTAGCCACGACCTTATTTACCTTTAACACTCCGCCTAAGTTTGCCAGTCTTTGCCAGAAAACCATGTCATGCCAATACCTATACTCCGGAGGGTAACCACCTGCATCTATCCAAGACTGCTTCCTAATAATCACAGAGGCAACGTTGATTGAGGAGCGATGTAGATTGGATAAAACTAACTGCCTACCTTGAATTAACTGACTTCCGCCGGTTGAGAACTTTCCGAGAGTAACCCTACCACCAGCATCAATCTCTTCGGAAAGCATAGACAAAGCTGCATGCGAACCATCTAGATGCTTTCTAAAAGTCTCGATAGCTGTATTCCTCAGAATGTCGTCTGCTGACATCAAAAGAAACCAATCTGTGTCTATCTGTTGAACAGCAGCATTCCATGAATCTGCCATCGTATCATGGTGAATTTCAGAGGTGACGATGCGAATACCATGGGTACCGGCATACTTAGAAAGTATTTTTGGAGTCTTGTCTATAGATCTATTGTCAAAAATCACAAAACTATCGGGCGGAGAGGTTTGACGTAACACAGACTCGATGGCATTTTCTATGTCCTGCTCGCCATTGTAAACAGGAATGACTACACCAACTTTAGAATGACTTCGATTTTCCATCATATTTTATGCAGTATTCGACTTCGGAGATAAAGTTTGCAAAGGCTTGCAGCCCCGGCGCAAAGCGTATTTGAATCAGGATTCTCGGAATAGGAAGTTGCCAACTCCAATGCGAACCTGGCTTTTAGATTTTTTGTTTTCATAAAACTGAATTCACTCAATACTTCTTAGTCCGGATAGAAAGTTGACCCAACTGTATTTAGATGCAAAGTCTTTTGCAGCTTGCCTTTGTTCATCCGAAATCAGTTTCGCATACAGTTCGGCCCAGTTGTTTTGCGAATTGTCAAGAAGAAAAATGTTTCTAGGTCCAATTTCCCTCAGTACGGGTATGTCACTGCAAATAACAAGCCTAGCGTGCGCGTTGCACTCAGCGACGGGCCAGCCGAAACCTTCATATTTTGACGTAAGGATTAAACCTAAAGATTCCCTGTACAGCGAAGATAGCTGAGCATCGTCTATGTTTTGTAGTTGGTGAACGCTTGACCTAAGGCTCACGGGAATCAGTTCGTTCTCATCGGCCGACAAATTCGGCCCCACTACGACTAGTTCGAAATCGTCGTCGACGGCAAGTCTCAGGTCCACCCAAACGGACAGCGCTTTTGCCCTGTTCTTCCGCCAACCTGAACTTCCAACAATTAAAAGATACTGACCGTATTTTTTTTCTCTTCGGATTGCGTTTACTTTTATAAGATTATTGTCAAGCGGGTTGTAAATTACAACCGTCACAGCAGATTTCACTAACCTAAGAACATCAGATTCGGTGGATTTGCTGACGCAAATAATTTGCTGCGCTTTTTTCAGGCCACTGAGAACTAAAAATTGATAGAGTTTTCCAAAAAGTTTCGGTCTGTACTCGGGAATTTCTCCCAATGCTGCTCGCACAGCAAATAGATCGTGACATGTGACCTTTGCGTTTCTAATCCAAGGAATCAGGCACCAAATAGAGTTACTGTGATCGGATATATGAAAACGAGAGTTTGAAGGCAAGAATTGAAGTAAAGCTACTGGGAAAAATATGAAACTCTCTACATAAATTGCAAACTTTCTAATCTTGCCAGGCCTCAGATGGCTGCTTAACATTATTGGCGGCCTAGCCACCTGAACTCTAAAACCCAAATCCTTGTATGCCGCTTCGATAAGCCTTGTATATCTCTGCATGCTGAAACCATCATAGGGGTGGTTGCCTAAAACTATAATCCGTCGTTCTTGCGGCAATTTAGGCTCATTACTAGTCTTCTTCTCACCCAAAAACAGCATCAAATAACTCCTTCTGGTAGTTACGCCAATTTCTTCTCTGGCTGCTTAGATAAGCTCGTTCCTTCATGTCTTCAAGATTTAAGTCCCCCTGAATAATGTTCTCCAAAATCTCTTCAATATCACGATGATTGTGAGCAGGCACAATCCAACCGTTTTCTCCTTGAGAGATTATGTCGGGGCCTGCCGTGTTAGTAGTAGTAATGACAGGAAGTCCTTGAGACAGCGCTTCTGTAATTACCAAGCCGAAACCTTCAAAGAGAGAGGGAAAGATCAACACATCGCTCGCTCTCATTTTTGCCAAAACGGCTTCATGGGGCAGAGATCGGTGCCAAATGTGCCGATTGGCATTCTGTGTCAAGATTTGGCTTTCGGCATGATTCATGCCGATTAAGGTCAGATTACAAGAATTCTGGAGAGGCTTTATGGCTTGGAAAAGATAAGCCAATCCCTTCCGCTGAGTTATTGCTCCAACATAAAGTATCTCCAGTTTCCTATTTCCATTAAAGATCGGCGCGGTGTTCCTTCTTGAGAGGCCAGAGCCATATGGAACCACTTCAAGTTTAGGTAGCATCTGAGGCGAGAGTTTTAGAGTGTCGGCCGTGAATCGGCTTGCAACGATTATTTGCGAAGAAAGACTTATCTCAAGGTCCTTATTTTCCTGCTGTTGTTGAGATGTTTGGAAGCCTTTCGAAGATTCCCACCACGACTCCGAAAGCTCTAGATCTCTATTGAAAATTATCTCTTTTGCGCGCCAGTACCCAGTGGGCAACTCGTAAACGGTCTCTATGCCTTCCAATGAAGCTTTCCTGAAAGATAATTTTGATCCATCTTCGTATCCGTAGATTTTAGTCGTGGATGGAGTGATGTTTCTCGCCACGGCCGAATCAATCTGTTCGTATATTTGAAGAATTGACGGAGTAGGTAGGTTAAGCTTTCCGAGATACCTAGAGCCAATTATCCTAGTCAATTCAAGAAAAGGGTGCTGGTGAGTTACGGCGGAAACCTTCTTGGGAAGCGACCTTCGTTTGATCTCGTCAAAAACCTTACCTCTAGGTAACATCGCCATACGAGTTGTGTTTATTGTTGTATGAAAACTTTCCAGCACCCCAGCATTTGCAAAAGCCAAGGCAGCATTTCTCACATTCTGATTCAAAGTTGGATGACCCATAACTAAGCATTTTTGCGATGGCATATAATTTCTCTCATCTCCTAATATTTCTGGTTATTAGCACCTAGGGTCGACAAGTACAAAGACTGAAGTTTTTTATAGATAGCATCATTAGATAGGTGCTCTTGAGCCAAAGATTTCGCACTAAGTGACATTTCGGAATATTGGGAAAATGTCATTCCAAGGATTGAAGATATCCCTGAAGACAAATCGGCTGGGGAATTGTCTGCCACCACAACACCTGCTCCAAACTTTTCTATCAAACTCGCCAGATGGCTAGATTCAGTAACTACAACGGGAATTCCCATTTTTAGTGCTGAGACCAGAACATTTCCCCAAGGCTCATTCTGGGAGCACATTACAAACACCGTAGACGAACGAAGAGTTTCTACGACTTCAGTTTGGTTAAGTGCACCTATGTATTGAACATCCCTGCCATCCACGTATGCCATCAAAGCTTCAAGATCACCTTGATCTGGTCCTGCCAACAGGAAAAGCCTTGACTCTCAATGGGTTTTGGAGATTTGGGCCGCTTTGGCCAAATCTAGCACCCGCTTTCTTTTGTGTAACCGAGCAATAAATGTAACTGTGCCTCTCTCAAAAACATCTTCCCCAGGTTCATCGTTATTTAGGTCTTGAGTTGGGTTACCAATTACGGAAATTCTTGTTTTATCCACGCGCGACCATGAAGTCAATTCACTCTTCTCTATTTCTGTTAGGGCGACATAAGAAGCAGCTGACTTAAAAATAGGAACAACGACCGTGTCAACTAATCTGTGAACGATTGAAGTCCTTGAGGTAAGCATTCCATGACTCTGAATAATCAATTTTTTTTTCATCGTGATGGAAACAAACGCGCAAAATACGGGGAAAAACTCTCTACCAAAACTTAGGTGCACTAGGTCTGCTTTTCTTATTTGCCTTATTGTCTCTGCAAGAGCCGCCCAAGAAAAAGTAAACAAGAAGTTTCTTTCACCACTGATTTGACTGATTTTGGGAGATACCATTTCCGCGCACTTAAGTTCAGGGGAAGGGTTGTCTCCATCTAAATGGGGGGCAAAGAGTGTTAAATCAAAAACTTCCTCCAAAAGTTTGACTTGAGCCAGACTGGTTTCAAAAGGGCCACCGTATTTTCCAGTTTTGGAAGCAAGTGGAGCTACATTCAGAACTCTATATCTCTTCAAGGTCAATCTCTTTAGTCCCAGACAAACTTACAATCGCGTTTGCGGGGACAGTTCCACTTACTGTTACACCACAACTCACAATCGAGTTAATCCCGATGTTTGATCCCATTAGGATATTGCACCTAGAAGCCACCCAAACACCGGAACCGATGATTATGGGTTTTGTAAGGAGCCCCATATCTTTCTTCCAATCATGGCTGCCTGTCGTTAAGAAAGTCTCCTGAGAAATACATACATCGTCTCCGACCTTAACTCTGTCTTGGTTATGGAACCAGACGCCTTCGCCAATCCAACAGAAGTTTCCGATTTCAAGATTCCAAGGACACTTCACTCTTGTTCTGGGCCTAAAAATAACTGACTTCCCGATTTTTGCTCCAAATAGTCGCAATGCGGCAACTCTGACTCTTGAACTCAATTGCAGAGGATTTGTTACTAAGCACCACTCAGTGAGAATCCACAGAACAACGACGATAGGTGGCTTAGACCATTTGTCCCTGCCTGAAGGTGCATGCCTCAGCTCAATTTGCTTGCGATTCAAACATGTTCCTATCGTGCGTTAAACTCGAGCGATGGAGAATAATAAAAGACTAACCTTAGTTAGCTTGAATTTCCACCCTGAGCCGACTGGCATAGGGCCATACGCGACAGCGCTGGCTAAAGATTTGAGCAACGAATTTGCTCTACATGTAATTACTGGTCTACCGCACTACCCGAGCTGGAGAAAACAATCATTTGATGATTCTGAGCTAGTTAAGGAAATCGGAAACCTAAAAAGACTGGTACATTTGATCCCTCGATCAAATGGCGTATCAGGGAGATTGATGCTCGAGTTAAGCTTTGCATTCAAAGCTGCGGCATCAAACTGGAAGAGCCCTGATGCTGTGCTTCTGACAAGTCCGTCTTTATTGACGGCTGGTTTTAGTCTTGTTCGGTCAAGAGTTTTTCACAAAAACAGGCCTGTAATTGTCTGGCTGCAGGATTTATACAGTCAAGGTTCAAAGGAAATCTTCCATAGAAAACGGATTGTTCAGAGAATTATTAGCTGGGTTGAAAAGAAGACATTAACAGGAGCAGATTCAGTTGTTGTCATACATGACTCATTCAAGGCAATTATAGAATCTGAATTAGGTGTCATTGGTTCAAAAATCGAAGTGATCCCGAATTGGTCTCAGTTTTCGTTCAAGCCGAAATTAACAAAAACCGAAACAGCGAAAAAGTTTGGGCTGAGGGAGATGCCCACTGTTCTTCACGCAGGTAACATGGGCCGCAAACAAGCGCTTGAATATGCTATCGAGGCGGCCGGACAATCGTCCAAGTTCCAGTTAATCCTATTAGGGGATGGCGCGATGAAAGCAACCCTTCAAGAGCTCGGCAAAGATTTCGACAATGTGGTGTTTTTGCCGCCGGTAACAGAGATAGACCTGTCAAACTTATTAAATTTTGCGGACATTCTGCTAATCCATGAGAGTTCTGATACGGGAAAAATGGCTGTGCCAAGCAAACTTACAACTTATATGCGTGCTGGTAAGCCAATAATTGCGGCTACTTCTCCAGAGAGTAATTGCGCAGCGGAGATTTTGAAAAGTGCGTCGGGAATAATAGTCGAACCTGGCAATCCCGAAGCTTTGTCTTCAAGTATTGATTTATTATTTCGTGACGCCTCGCTGAGAAAGACTCTAGCCGAAAATGGTGAAATTTATAGCGAATTTGCTTACAGTGCGGAATCGAGTCTAAATAAGTTCCGAGAACACATCAACGCCTTGTTGGAGCAATAGAGGCTCACGAGAACATTAGGCAAGAGCCATGTGAACGAGTCAGCTCAGTATTACTCGCGATTCTCAGATGAAGTCCCTGGAGCTCTTGACAGGCGCTCGAATCCTGTCCCCGTCCTACAAACTACGCGTGTGACCATAGAAAGGCACAGAAACAAACGACAAGCATAGGCGCGTTTTCTATAGACTTCTGAGCCCTAGAATTGTTCTGAACATTTGAGTAAGCAGCATTGGCAACGATAAAAGAATGTACGGCAGACCAGCCCCCGCTGCAGAATTTAAGTCTGCACCAAGCCAAGAGAAAACAAACCACGCAATAACGGAGGGAATGAAAACCCATGACCCTTTTACCCACCCCCGAGATTGGTTTAATGTATCCCATGCAAAGCCCAAATAGAACAAAGCGCTGCCGAACGCAAAAATAACAAGTTCTCCCTCTAAGTATCTGTAATTGTAGCCAAGTAATGAAACTAGAAGCTCACGGAAAACATAAACTGCCGCAACAAATAAAGTTGAAGCGGTTATGTGCTGCGCTAAAACTTTGAGAAGCATAGCAAGCACTGTGTTTTTAGATCCAGTATGCCTAGCTAGCTTAGGGGAGGCTCGATCCGCAACCCAAGAGTTTAGGACAACGAGAACAATCCCAAATTTGATGAGAGCACTCGCTTCTGCTACGACTTGGGGGCTACCTTTCACCGACAGAAGGAAAGTAAATGCTTGCTCTCCAGCTACCATTAAGAGAGTCATTGGTAGGACTCTTCGAGTAGCGGCTTTGAATGAACCATTGACATCAACTAATCTAGGCTGATACAGATTTGGGGTTTCCGGCACACGGTGATACAGCATAAAAGTTGCGATAAGTAGAAATAGATTTAATGACAGCAAAACAAGCGAGTTATTGATGCTCGCCAAGACTAGGCCAAAAACTAGTAAAACACGCAGAAAATTCTGCAGCAACGTTATTCTTTGAATGATCTCTATGCGAAGATACAGCCTGTGAAAAACAGTCAGTACTGACGTTGCATATGTTGGAATAAATGTGGCAAGCACTATTGCGATCGCCAACACTGCAGTCAGCAAAGAAGTTTCATTTACTCTAAGCATAAAAAACAAGTACGTACACCCAAACGCCGCCACCAGAGAACCAAATTTCAGTCTGTAAATGAAGCCAAGTTGAAAAATTTTATTTGGATTCGATTTTTCCAGTATCGACTTAGCGCCTTCTTTCAGTAAAACTGAGTTTGACCCGGATTCAGAAATCAAAACTAATGCCGCCAATATGGAAGTTGAAATTGCGTAGATTGTATACTCCTCTTTAGGCAAGGTTTGCACAATCAGCAATCCCGCCCATAGCCCCAAAACTTGAATTAGGGCTTGAATGGCAAAATACTTAAATTGGTTGATCATACACATTCCTCCTAAGTGTAGGAATCGTTCTAAAAAAGACCCTGGGTTAAGCGCCACTCTCTTTGAAGAGTGGCAGAAATTTTTCCGCGCTGTTTCTATTCTTCAGCCGCTGGATGGAAATACCATGTGCTTATACAACTTATACAACTCCTCGATGCCTGACTCTAGGGAAATCTTTGGACTCCACCCGAGTCCGTTAATTAGCGATACATCTAGCAGCTTCTGCGGTGTCCCATCGGGTTTGGTATTGTCCCAATCAGTGGCGCCGCTGTATCCCACTGTCTCGGCAATAATACTTGCTAATTCCCGAATTGTTAGGTCTTTTCCTGTTCCTATGTTTACTTGTCCGCTACCATCGTAGTTTTCAAGTAGATAGAGGCATGCATCCGCCAAATCATCCGAGTGTAAAAACTCTCGCCTAGGATTTCCTGATCCCCAGTTTGTTACACTTGGAAGTCCATTAGCCTTGGCATCTAAATATCTTCGAAGCAACGCAGGTAAAACGTGTGAACCTTCTTGAGAAAAGTTATCGTTTGGACCATAGAGATTTGTGGGCATCACTGATATCCAAGGAAGACCGTATTCTCGTCTGACCGCCTGGACCTGCAGTATGCCAGCAATCTTGGCAACCGCATATGCTTCGTTCGTTGGTTCAAGATGCCCAGTCAAGAGAGCCTCCTCTTTTATTGGTTGATCAGCATTTTTGGGATAGATACATGATGATCCGAGAAATAGCACTCTTTCGACTTTCTCCTTTAGAGCAGCGTCTAACACATTGACTTGAATCTGAATGTTATCACTAAGAAATTCGACAGGAAATTTGCTGTTGGCAAGAATGCCGCCTACTTTTGCGGCGGCTAAAACAACATATCTCGGTTTAATCTCAGACATGTAGGCGAAAACGGAAGTTCTGTCCCGAAGATCTAATTCTTGAGAACTTTTTCCAAGAATATTGGTAAAGCCCTCCGCCTCAAGTTTTCTCATTAAGGCCGATCCGACCAACCCTCTGTGGCCGGCAATATAGAAAGGAGCAGATCTGTCTAATTTTCTAGGTACGTAAGCTGACTCCGCTGCGTTCATTTGCCCTTTCCTAGATTTGATGGGTTTACATACATTGGATTCACAACATTGTTTTTGACACAGGTAAATCTGGAATATGTGTTGGTTATATCCCTAACAGTTTCTGGTGTACTTGTATTGACTGGCATCTTAAATTCTAGGTCCTCTGTGTCTGAATGAAGCTGCTAAACGATAGCGACCGACGCTTGACTTCTCAGGCACAGCATCTTCGGAATCAAAAATTATTCCAACTAGCGCTTGGACGAAGAAGTACGCAACAACTATTTGGATTCCCTTTCCTAATGCGGCAGAGCCACCTATGATTCCTTGCTCCCAAAGAGCTGGTGAAAAAATCGTGAAAGAGAGTAAGAGATACCAATAAACATTCCCATTCTCAACTTTTGAAACAACTTTTGACACGAGAAGAGCTTGGACAACGGCTAGACACACCAATCCTGCAACTCCAGCTAGAGCTAGCCCCTCAGCCCAGAAGCCGGAAGCCAAAGACACGTCTTGATACTGGAACGACTTCGACTGTGTAACGACTTCTCGAGTCCATTGTTGACCAACGGTTTCTAGGTCTGAAGAGAAAAGCCCTCGTGGCACAAGATTGAGAGATGCCCTTTCAAGGTATTCACCTATGGAAAGCCACTTGCTTATAGTCTGAGCAGCGTAAGCGTCAACAATCGCAACTGCGCCGTCAAATCTCTCTAGAATGGAAATAAGTAAACCTCGCAATGGATTCCCGCCATTTTCAGAACGAGCCATCGAGACCTCTTCGTTCAGAATTCCTCTCTGTGTTTGAATAATTAGAAAACTGATAGCACCTACAATTGGAATAAGAGCCAAGGATTTCCATGATCCGTTTGTCCGATTTGGTAGTACATTCCAACGGCATGCCAAAGCCACCAAAGGGACAAAAGCACCGGCTTTTAATCCCAGAGTGAAGGCCCAAAGAAACTCAAGGCCGACCAAAACGGCAATTAGTGGCGGAAAGAATTTTTGGCTCCAGAACTTGCTGAACATAATAAGGGTGGCGGCAGCTACAATTCCAAATGGGGTCAGCGCGGTACCAAGAATGGGAACTGCGCCAAAGAGCGATAATCTCCCGACCCACCCAAACACATAAAAAATGGCCATGGATGTTAGAAACTTCTTTGAAGTGAGTGGTAACAGAACCTGGGCGAAACGGCTCCGATCCCAACCCGCATGTATTCTTTTCTTGAACGCTATGAGGCTAATCGCCATAAATATTGACTCACCCAAGGCTATTAGCCACATAACATCAATCAGGGGCTGCCCGTAATCACTGTTGGCAAGACGGATATCCCCCAGTAAAACAAAAGAGTTTGGTTTCTCTAAAATCCAGTACCAAGGTCTGAATGAGAATGCCATCAACCAATAGAAACCTATTCCTATGTAAATGATTCCCATGATTCCCTTGACTCTCACGCCCAGAGATATGTGAGCAATAAAAAGTAAGGTTACGAGCACTAAGGGAATATAAATCATCTTCCTGATTCCTTCGTACTATGGTTCAAAGCAACAGGTTGCCCGCTCAAAAACTTTCTCTCGATTTTCAAAGAGAACATTACAGAGAAATTCTCGGTATTCTTGCGATAGAAATCACAAGTTGCCCCACGATTGAAGTCGAACCTTATCAATAAATGGAGTGCCCTGATGCTCCAGAGAGGTGATATCCGCATCCACCATCAACTTTGCCAGTCCAATTCCATCAACGGTAGGTTTCCAGCCAAGTTTAAGAAAAGCCTTACTTGGGTCCCCAATAAGTGCGTCTACTTCTGTTGGACGCAGGTAACGCTCATCGAACTTTACGTACTTCTGCCATTCCAAACCAACGTAGCCAAAGGACGCTTCAAGAAAATCTTTGATTGAGTAGCCAACTCCAGTAGCCAAAACGAAGTCCTCGGGGGTATCCACTTGGAGCATTCTCCACATGCCTTCGACATACTCTGCTGCGTAGCCCCAGTCACGTATAGCGTCTAAGTTTCCTAGATAGAGCTCACTCTGTGTGCCTGCCAAAATTCTTGCAACTGCTCGTGAGATTTTTCGAGTTACGAACGTTTCTCCGCGTCTCGGTGATTCGTGATTGAAAAGTATTCCGTTAACCGCAAACATGTCATACGCTTCCCGATAGTTCTTTGTAATCCAGTAAGAATAAAGCTTCGCGGCAGCGTATGGAGACCTAGGGGAAAAAGGAGTTTCTTCGTTTTGTGGCGGAGGTGTTGCACCATACAGCTCAGAAGAGGAAGCTTGGTAGAACCTGGGCATTATTCCTGCCACTCTGACAGCTTCAAGAAGTCTTACTGTTCCAGTGCCAGTTGTGTCCGCAGTGTGTTCTGGCTCATCGAAAGAAACTCGTACGTGTGATTGAGCCGCCAGATTATAAACCTCGTCAGGATTAATTTGGGCAAGCAGGGTAACTAGTCTGGCTCCATCACTTAGGTCTCCGTAATGTAGGAATAGTTTGGCTGTTGGCTCGTGAGGATCGACGTACAAATGTTCAATTCTGGCAGTATTGAAGGTGGACGATCTTCGAATTAGACCGTGAACTTCATAACCCTTTGATAAAAGCAGTTCCGCAAGGTACGAACCGTCTTGCCCAGTTATTCCAGTAATTAGCGCTTTTTTGGTCATGAGACAAGGTTACTTTCTGCTTTCGAATTCACTAAGTAAGTCATTAGAAAGCGCCTTTACCCCTAAAAACGTATAGGGCTGTCTTGGAAATGATCGAGAGATCACTTAGAACTGTCCAGTTCTCAACGTAGCTTAGATCGATAGCCACTGTTTCTTCCCATGTGAGAAGTGATCTTCCACCTATTTGCCATGGCCCCGTTAATCCCGGTTTGACTAGAAGCCTTCTTACCTCGTGCTGTTTCCATTCTTCAACTTCTGAAAGTAGCGGTGGTCTAGGGCCAACAAGACTCATGTCACCTTTGAGAACATTGAGAAATTGTGGAAGTTCGTCTATTGAATACTTTCTGATTATTCTTCCGACTTTGGTAACTCTTGGATCATTTGGATCTTTGAACATGTTGCTGTTTACAGAAGCCTTAGTGGCTTGAAGTTCGGCATGCTCAAGCTCTGCGCCAACTTTCATGCTGCGGAGCTTGTAGATGGTGAATTGCTTACCATTTAGACCAACTCTGGTCTGGGTGAAAAAAGCCGGCCCTTTGTCTTCTAGCTTCACAAATAGCGCGGTAATAAGAATTATTGGCAGCGAGATCAAGAATGCAAGTAATCCAAGAGACAGGTCCATGGCCGTCTTGACTACATACTGAGGTCCGGTGAACTTAGTAGAGGTGATCTCCATCAGTGGCGAGCCAGCAATTACTCTGGTGGTTAGCTTTGAGCTGGAGACACCGGTGATGGCTGGGGATACTACAAAGCTGATATCCCAGCCATCTAGAGCCCAGTAGAGCTTTCTGTGCATTTGGGCGGAGCTAGGCCCAGTACCAACGACTTGGAGTATTTCAATACCCTCTTGGTTTAGAGCTTCAGGCAGATGCTCTAGGTTTACTTCCTTTACCTTTGATCCATCCAAGTACCTGAGTACTAGTGCATTGTTGTCTTCTATGGTAAGTACTGGTTCAAACTCAGATTCTTTATTTGCTTTGTATTTTTCTAGCTCTAGAGCA
>JACCDP010431621.1_pt1 | contig 12521 bp, 13 predicted proteins | sample 7445841 | NCBI WGS metagenome assembly JACCDP01 (sample SAMN15323441, study PRJNA562643) | freshwater metagenome | isolation source: river surface water | place: USA:Blue River Watershed | collected 2017-08-17
CGCTGGCCGGTCAGGCGGACTTGAGGGTTGGGGGACTACAGGGGTCCGACTCCGTTTCCACCCGGCACCCTCCCCTTAAACCCCTCCCGGATCCGATCCCCCTGAAAATCCAGTTTCCTTCCAGTAAACCATGCTCCTCGCCCCAGAGGGCGGCTTCCCCGTCAGGGCTGGAGGAAGCCGGGCAACCGCAGATCCCCGCCGACGCAGATGAAAAGGCAGCGGAACTCGTAGCGGAACGCGCGCCGCGCTTCGCCAAGGACGAGGGAATCACCGATCAACGCTCATCCGCGCCGAGGCGTCCGCATCCCTCAAACACCGCCGCAGCGCAGTCGCAGACGGGCGCGCCGGTCCGGAAACCGGACCCGCCGGGTCACTTGATCTGATAAACGCGGTAGGCGACCTTGCCTTGGGCCGGAATGCTGCCCACGCCGATGGCCAACGTGTGGTTGAGCCAGGCGTACTTGGGCGAACTCGTCTCGAAGACCGGATTGCTGCGGAAATAAAAATCGGAAGCCGGAACCTGGCCGCCCTTTTCGCTGAACAACGCGGCAAAGGTCTTGGGCTCCGCATGGATGTACCCTCCGTAAGTCATGTAGATCAGCGCACCGTCGTCGGTCTCGATGACCAGGCGGACATCCAACTTGAACGTGTTGGGACCGACCAGCAGCCCCCAATCACCGCCGCCGGGGAGGATCTTTCCGCTGACCTTACTGCCTTTGACGGACCCTTTGCTGACGAGATAAACGGACCGCTGACCCGTCAGCACCGGACCCACGACCTGCGGTGGGTTGAGGTCCGCCTCCAGTTCGAACAAAAACTCGGATTTCAGCTCCTGGGCGGAAAGCCCCTGCGTCAGGGGCAGGGCGACGAGAGAACAAAGGACGAGGAGTAGGCGCTTCATGATGGGTGATGATTGGGGACGAGGGGCCGTGAAAAACACCCTTCAGGGATGCCTTCCAAGACGCGGAGCGATCCGGGCGGCCGGACCACTCACTGCTGCGGCGATGAGAGGACGAGGGGCCCACCTTCGCAAGGCCGAACCCCGTCCCCGCCTGGGGCAGGCGGGGCGCTCATAGGTAACGGGCTGACACTGAAGCTCAGCCGCTCCGCCCGACCGGCCCCTGGTCGACCGCTGCCTGATCCCGTAGCGGAACCCGCCAAGGGTTTCGCCGCGAACCGTTCCTCGGCCGGATCAGTGCCAATGAGCGCCGGTCTGGCCGACCGGGATTCGGCTTTGCGGGCCGGAACGAAACGAACTTGCTCGGGACATGGAAACGGAAGGGCAGTTGCTGGAGCAGGCGCGGGAGGCCGGAATCGAACTCGATCTGATCGAGACCAACCTCGCGCTCAGTGTGCCGGAGCGCTGGCGCCAGCATGATGGGGCCCTCCGGTTCATCCTGAAGCTGCAGCAGGCCAAGGCCGCCCATGACGCCGGACTTCAGCCGACCGATCGCTAGGCTGAGCGACTCCGGTTTCGAGTTTGTCCTGATCGGGGGCTATGCCGCGGTCACGTACGGATCCTCCCGGGGCACCCGCGATCTGCACGTCTGCGCGGTCCTGACGAGCGAGAACCTCGAGCGCCTACGCCACGCGCTGGCCGAGTGGAACCCGCGCCATCGCCTGACGCCGGAGCGGCTTTCGTTCCTGAGTTTGCGCGGCCGGGGGAACCCGTGAGGAACCTCTACCTCGAAACGAACGTGGGCGTGCTGGACATCCTGTCCTCGGTCCTGGGGGTCGGCGACTTCGAGCGCCTGAAGCGGAACGCGGAGAGGGTGGAGGTCGATGGACGGACCTGCTGGGTGATGTCGCTGCCGGACCTGATCCTGGCCAAGGAGGCGATGGGCCGGGGCAAGGACCGACTGACCGCGGTGGAGCTCCGGGTCATCGCCGCCAAACGAAAGTCGTGAACCGGCGGCCGGCGGGGCAAAATACCGCCCAACCAGCGGTGATTGCCGCTCGTCGCCGACGTCCGTCGAATCAGCCCGCGATGCTTTCGTCCGCACGAAGGCGGGGGATTCACTCACACGGAGCGGCCTGACGCCTGGGGTTGGTCCTGCCCTGCGGGATCGGCCGTTAGGGCAGTTCGTAGATTTCAACGAGGGCCGTGCCGGTGCCGCCGGCGCTGCCGAAGACCTGGGCGGTGTAGGCACCCGGGTTCAGGGTGAGGATCACGGCGGCGTCCTTGCTGCCAGCCGCCAGAGTGAACGCGCCGACCTTGCCGGCCGCCGATGTGAGGGTCGCCGCCTCGGCGGGCACGGCCGACCAGTTGTCATTCTCCGCGAGGATGGAACCCTCGCGGTAGACACGCAGCCGGGGATCGGCCAGGACACCCGCCACCCCGAAGGCGGCCAGCGAGGGCCCGATCCCGCGGATCAGCAGTTGCTTGGGCGAATTGCCAGTGACCACGAAACCGCCGATCAGCACACCGTCGCCGGCGGAGACCTCACCGCGGCTGGAGATGTTTACAAGCCGCTGGTAGTCCGCGTTGGGATTAAGGCTGGCGTCGTAAATCTCGGCCATGGCCACCCCCGCGGCGGGACCGGTCACCACGACGGAATAGGCCCCGGGCCGGAGCGTGAGCACCACGGCGGCATCACGGCTGCCCGCCGGCAGCGGGAACGCCCCGAGCCGCCCAAACGTCGCTGCGTCCGAGGACGTCCAGTTATCGTTCTCGGCCACCGCCGTGCCGCCGGAGTAGATCCGGATCGAGGGATCCGCCATCACGCCCGATACCCCGTAGCTGGCCAGCGTCGGACCGATACCGCGGATCGCCATCTGCTTCGGCTCCGTACCGCCGATGACAAAGCCGGTGATGAGCACCGAGCCGGGGCCACCCGCGCGCACCCGAGATGAGAGGTTGATCATCCGGTCGGTGCGGGCCACGACGGTGGAGAGGCCGGCAAAGCCGGCGACCTGCGAGCCGACCGTGATCGTGCCGGACACCGTGGTGGAAGGCTCGTCGACAGCTCCCTTCAGCGTGACGGTGCCCTGCGCGCTGGGCACCTGCAGCGAGAAGGTACCGTCGGCCGCGAGCCGCGCAACGCCGGCGGCCGTGACCGTCGGCGTGGAGGCGAGCGCCAGGACCTCGTTGTTCGTACCGATTACCGAATAAACCCCTCCCGGATCCGATCCCCCTGAAAATCCAGTTTCCTTCCAGTCTCCGCCTCCAACTGCATGAGTCCGGCTCAGCGCGGCGCCGGCTCCCAGCGGCCCCAGGAGACCGAAGAGCCCGCGGCGGGGAGGAACAGGACCACGCCCGCCCCATAAGCGTGCGCCCGCACGTAGAGGGCGCCATCCGCGCCGAGGCCGAACCGGATCGACTGCGTCCCCACAGACGACCCGAACTTAGTGTTGTCCTTCACCGGGACGCCCGAGAGCTCCACCCAGCCCGTCTGGCGATCGATGCGGCCCGGTAGGCTGAGCTCGGCGGCGATCTGGCCGGCTTTCCACGCCCGGGCGGTGCAGGCACCGTCAGCGCTCACCGTCAGCTCGATCACCTCAGCGCGGTTCCTGCGGGTGAACTGGCCGGGGAAAAACATCCGCTCCAGCCAGCCCGGGACCGGATCGGTGTCTCCCTGCACGATCTTGCCATCAGCGGCGAAGCGGCCTTGGGGGAGACGCCACGAGACGCCCTTCACCTCCGCCCGCCAAGCGGCGGGCAGATCGTCCTCGGAGGTGGAACGCACCATAACGCAGCCGCTGGGGAGGAATGCGGCCAGGAGTGCGGCGCCGAACAGAGCGAGGCGGGAGAGGCGACGTCGGGGGGTCATTCGACGATCAGGACGCCACTCATCATCCGCCAATGGCCGGGGAAAGTACACAAATAAGGATACCGGCCCGGAGTGGGCGGAGCGGTGAACACGAGTTCGGCTCGTTGGCCCGGCTCGACCAAGGGGGTGGCGTGGAGGATGCGGGGGCTGGCCGGCACGTAATGGCGAGCCATCGCGCTAGGTTCGGCCGCCATCGCTTCGGCCAGCGCGCCCACCTCCTCCGCGGCGTCGGGCGCGGTCAGGAGCAGGTTGTGCGGCATCAGGTCGGGAAACCCCTCCCGGATCCGATCCCCCTGAAAATCCAGTTTCCTTCCAGTGGAACCTTTTTTGCAGCCGAGCGGACTACGGCAGCCATTCCGGGTCGGCCGCGAAGCTGCGGCGGGCGAGTCCGGGGACCAGCACGTCGGTGCCTTCGGCTTGGTCGAGAATCCAGCCGGTCTTGGCACCCACGTCGTTCATGGCGCGTTCGAGCACGCGGGCTGCGTGGATCTTGTCGCCGCGCCCGGCCTTGATTTCCACCGCGACGCGCGCGGAACCGCATTCGACGACGAGGTCAATCTCCGCGCCATCCGCCGTGCGCCAGAAAAAGAATTGCGCGTGCGGATGCCGCAGCTTTTCGCGTCGGATGACGTCTTCGAGCACGAAGGTCTCCCAACTCGCACCATGCACGGGATGATTCCTCACTTCGTCCAGCGTGCCAAGGTTCAGCAGATGATGCAGCAGGCCCGAGTCGCGCAGGTAAACTTTGGGGGCTTTGACGAGCCGCTTGCCGACATTGCGGAAAAACGGGGGCAGCCGGCGGATAATAAACGTCTGCTCCAGAATATCGAGATGCCGTGCGATGGTATGATGCGACACGCCGAGCGACGCGCCGAGAGAGGAGGCGTTGAGCATCCCGCCCTGGGAGTGTGCGAGCATGGTGAGCAGTCGGCGCAGGAAAAGTGGGTCGGCTCGCACGCCGAGCTGCGGCAGGTCACGCTCCAGATAGGTGCGCAGATAGGCTTCCCACCATTCGCGGAAATTCCCGCGCAGCGCGTCCGGAAAGCCCCCGCGCAGCCAGAGGTCGGTCCAGGCCCTTTTCGGCGTTCCGGGTGAGACCTCGGCGAGGGTGAGCGGGTCGAGTTCGAGAAGGCCCACGCGCCCCGCGAGCGATTCGGACACCTGCCGGATGAGCGTGGGTTGCGCCGAACCGAGCAGAATAAAACGCCCGTTGAGTCGGCGGTCGCGATCAATCAGGCCGCGCAATGCCGCGAAGATTTCCGGCACGCATTGGACTTCATCCAGCACCAGCGCGCCGCTTTTTCCGGGGATCCGGCTCTCAATCTGAAACAGCGGGTCTGCGGTGAACAATTGACGAATGCCCGGCTGCTCCAAATCAAGATAAGGCGCATGCGGGAACGCCGCACGGGTCAGGGTGGTCTTGCCCACCTGGCGCGGCCCCAAAATGAGCACCGCCGGAAACTGCCGGGCCAGCGCACGGAGACGGGGGGAGTGAAGTCGATTCCACATACCCCGCATATTGGAGGCGTAGATTCCAATATCAAGGCAATTGGCCTTCTCGGATTAATTTCTCCGCCACTCGTCGAAGAGGTCAAATTCGACGCGGCCGCGGCTTGCCGTGGCCCACAATTTCGCCCGATTGGTGAAAGTGACGGTGCTGGTTATCAGCGGTTGATCGGCCCGGCCTGTCCACCGATGACCGCGCGTTCAATTTTCATTCTGTCACGGACGAACGCTCACTCGTCCTTCCCCGTCTTCGTCTGCACCGTCGTCGCCTTCACTTCGGTGATAAACGCCGTCAGCACCTGATCCAGCTCCTTGGTCTTCTCCGGCATTTTCGCGGAAAAACCCCCACCCGGCCCGCCCCCCTGAAAATCCAGTTTCCTATCGGTCACCACGAAGGGACACAAATGAACACGCTGCTGAATCGCTCCGCGGGGGAGCAACCACGGGTGCACACGGATCCGCACGGACGAGGCGGCCTGGCTGTAGCCGCAGCTGCCAGCCGCGGACGATGCGGAAACGCCCATCGCCTCTCCGAACTACCCGGCCTTCTGTTAAAGTCCCCGGGGCGTGACGCGCCCCCGACTCGCTCCGCGGTTTCAACCGCGGAGCGAGTCCGAACCGCCTTCGGCCGTCCGCCCCACAACATCGTCCGCGGCGGCATCGACACCTCCTCATCCGTGTCGATCCGTGTGCCTCCGTGGTTAAACCTGGATTGAAGGATTGGTCCCGCTGCATGCGCCTTTTGCGCCTCCTGACGGAGCCGGAAAGGAGGAGCCGGAAAGGAGGTCAGGGCGAAACTTGCAACAAACTGCCCGCCCGTGGCGCTCGGCGGCGCCGGGAAGTCGCCCCTCTGCTTGCAGGTTTCGTCCTGTCCCCTTGCGGCGGCCCGCCACCGCAAGTCACGCCGGCGGACGCCGGTCAGGGAGAACTGTTCGGCGCCGAGTTCTCCCAGCCCGATGCCACCGATGGCGAGCCGGTGTTCTGGAGCGCGGGGAGCGCGCAGGCCTCGCCAAAGGACGACTTCCTTCAAGCCGACCCCGCGGAATCACTTTGAAGCCTCGCTGCTTGATAGCGAGCGGCCGGAGGTCTGCCTCTTCGCATCGTTCCTGCCAGGACTGACCTCCGAACATTCGCCCGCGCGGCGCCGGAATCGGACGAGTTGCTGAGTTTCTGTCGGGATATCTTCATTAACCGGCTCTTCGCGCCGCTGGCCGGTCAGGCGGCCTTGAGGGTTGGGGGATTTCAGGGGTCCGACTCCGTTCCCACTCGGCACCCTCCCCTTAAAACCCTCCCGAATCCGATCCCACTCAAAATCCAGTTTACTATCAGCTCGCCGCTCGCCGTACCTGCCCGATTCTCGCCGCAGCCTTCGGGCAAGAGCAGCACAAGCTACGAACGACCTGCTCCCTCGGGTTGTCGCGCAGACGCACGCGGCTCTCGCGTCGGTCAGGCGCGGAACGCGAAGGAAAACAGACTGGCGCGATGCAGCGTGAAGCGCAGGACGATCGCGCGGCCGGAGAGCTCGGCCAGATCGCCGCGCCCGTGCCAAGTGACGGTAGCGCGAAAACTATCGGTGCGAAGCGGATCCGAGCGGCCGAATCGAGGCAGCGGTCGACCCGCCGGATCGAGCAGTTCGACCGTCACCTCGCCACGTGTCGCTTCGAGGTTGAGTTCCAGACGGCGCCCCGATGCCTGCACCGGCACGGTCGTGAGCGAACCCGCCGTTTCGCCGCCATCAGCCGAGACAAAGCGATCCAATCCCCACGTCGCCAAGCCAATCGAGCTGGTGTACTTCGTCCCGCGCTCTTGCCCCTGGTACTCGTCGTAGAGCACCGGATTACCATGAGTGTAATTGCCGCCGCCGTAGTACAGCCGGATCTCATCGCCGTGACGGAAGGCCTGCGAAGCCGTCGTGAGAAAACCGCTGTCCCATGCGCCCGGCTCCCCCAGCGGGATCACCGGGGTGCGGAACGGCCGCTCCCAAGTTTGGAGGTCGCGCGACACCGCCAACTGAACCTCGCACGACCCCTCGTGGTTGGGAGTGCGGGTCGCTGGGAAGCGCGCGCTGTTGTTGATGCTGAAGACCCACGGGAAGCCGACCACGCAGCTTTCCGCCTGGTACACCCCGACCCCGTAGAATTCAGTGCGCATCAACGACGGGTCATCGGGCACGTCCAGCACCGGGCGCACCGCCTCGATCCGCGCCAGGGTCCCCGCGTCGTCGCGCAAGTCCGGCTGGAAGGCCAAGCGCGGGTCAGGCCAATCAAGCAGATTCTCCGTCCACGTGACGCCGAAACAGCGGCGAACGGTGCCGCGCACGGGCGTCGACAGCTTCGGCAGCGCCACCCAAAGTTTCCGGCGCACGTCGTAAAAGGCGGTCACCACGTCGTTAGAACGAAAGAGATTCTGCGTGCTGATCCGCGTCCAGCGGAGGCCATCGGGCGACACGAGCGCATGCGGCCCGCCGATCGGCTTGGCGCGGGCGCCACCGGCATGGGACCACTCGACCGCCTTGTAACGCCGCGCCGGGTCCGGCTCAGCTAGGTCCTTGTGGACGCTGGCAATCTGGCACGCGTCGATCACGACGTTGTGCGACGACAGCCCGTCCTTCTGCACGGTACCGACCGGCGGCTTTTCCCAGTGGAAGCCATCGCGGCTCACGGCATAGTGCGTGGCAAAGTGGGGAAACCAGGCGCTGGTGTCGCCGACGTACCACATCTTGAAAATCCGCTCCTCCGCGTCAAAGAGCACGGTCCCGTAGACGTTGATTCGCCATCCCTCCGAGGGGCGATCCGCACGCACCAGGGGGTTGCCGGGATGCTTGCGCGCCGCATGCGGCGTAAAGACGACGTCGCGGCTGGACGCCACCACCTGCTGGTCGAGAAAGAGCTGGGCCCGATTTCCGATCGCCCACGCCCCGGAGGGGCCGCGTGGCAACGGGGACGGCGGGGCGACGGCCGAACCCGGGCGGGGCGCGGTCGCCTCCGCGGACAGGGCGCGGCCACCGGGCCCTCCCGCCAAACTGAGCGTGGTCCCGCCGATCGCGTGCGAGAGGAATTTACGGCGATTCATGGCGGGGACGCGGGGCAAGACTGGTTCACTCAAAACGACAGACTGTTGGTCCAGAGAAACGCCCGGGGTTGCGTGTCGAAGACCGCGTTGGATGTCCGCCCAAATCCTCCGATAGCCGCCGGCAGAATGAAGACACGGTATCGATTCAGCAGATTGCTGACGTTAAGTTGCGACGACCAAGCGTAGCGCCCGAAGCGCCGTTCGTAGCCCAGGATCAGGCTTGTATTGAGCCGGGACGGACGCTGGTAGAGCCGGCGCGGGGCGTCCGGCGTCGCCGCCTCGGGATAGTAATAGTAGCCGCGCACGTTCCACGCGTAACCGACAGTGCCGCCCACCTTGCATCCCTTCCACCACCCGTCTGCAAACGTATACACTCCGGTGCCGCCTATGCTGAACTCGGGGTGTCCGACGGTGACATCCCCCTTTTCCCCAACGATAATCGCACCCGGTGGTCGGAAGCCCGGGTTGATTTGCATCGCACTGATCGGCAGGCCGGTGACACCGGTGAGAATCGGGCCGCGCACCGAATCCACAACCCGCAGCACCCGGCCGGCGTTCGAGGCGGTGCTGATCTGGCCCGTAACGGCCGCCGGATTCGCGTAGTAGAGGTTTCCTGGGGTGCTCATCATGGCGATGCTGAGGGGAATGGCCCCCGGCGTGGAGGCGGGCACCACCGGCGAATTCACGTTAAAGGCGGTGGCATTCACGTAGACCGGCGTCCCATCGCGGTACGTCACCTGCCCCTGGCTGTTGGCGTGGAACTGGTCGTTGTACATCTGCTGGTACGATTTGGAGGTGCCGACCTGCCCGGCCGTCCAGGCCCCGCTCAACCGGAGGCGCCACTGGCGAGTCGGGGCGGCGGTCATTGCGGTCTCCAGGCCATGCACCACGCGATCCACATTGTACCAGGTGGCCGGCGCCCCGTGGTCGCCGTTGAGCCCGGCGGGATTGATGAAGGTCCGCAGCGACGTCTGCACCTGCTCGTTGCGCGAAGATACCCGGAAGTAGGCCACCGAACCCGAAACCCGCTCTCCCTTGTTCTGGAACTTGAGACCCACTTCGCCACCGAGCGCGTTACCGCTGACTGGGCTGTCCCCCACGGGATCGTTGCGCTGCGCGACGCTGGGATTGTGCGAGCTCGAGACTGCGACGTAGGCCCGGAGCGAGGGACGCAACTCGTAGCTGAGTCCGGCCTGCATCCCGAGCTTGTTGCGGTTTTCCTTGTAGATGCGGGGATAGGTGTTCGGGTCATTCGCCGTCGGCACGACCCCCTCGTAGAGCCGCTCCTGGTTGTCGCTAGCCAGGCGGAAGCCGACGATCGAGTTGAGGCGGCCGTCGATCCACTCGGAGCTGTTCGCGCCAAACACCCCCCAGGTCAGAACCTTCAGGCGGTAGAACGCGCCTCCACCGGGCGTTACCCCCAGCGGATTCGAGGGCGAAATGCGGCTGGCATCGGGCGGGTTGTTCAGCTGCAGCGCGTACGTTGTGCCCCCGACGGAAATCTCCTCCTGAAACGGTTCCCAGAGCGGCCGCGATACCGGGCCCTGGTCGACCGCCCAGTAAAAAGCGGGCAGGCCGACTCGCGGCAGGACCCCCTTCTGATAATAACTCACATAGTCGAAAAATGGAGTCACCCGGGAAAAGTCCGTGCCCAGCACGCTGCGGCTCCGCACCCGGCGATCGAAAAAATGACCGTCCGCGTGCACCGCGAAACGGACTCCCTTGGTCTTGGCGCCGCGACGATCCTCCCCCAGCGCGCCGGCGGAGCGCACCACCGCCCAGCGCCCGAGCGGGTTGCTCGCCACGTTCGGCGCCACCAACCCCGCCGTCGCGAACGCGTAACGCGTCAGATAATCCTTGTATCCCGCGGAAAGGTGCGTCGCCAGCCAGGAGTTCCAATTCGACTCGAGGGTGATCGCACCCATCGAGGAAAGAGTCTTCTCGCGCCGCTGCCACCCGCCGTAGGAGTCGACGTTGTCCCAGGTGACATGGCCTCCGCCGATGATTCCCGTGCCGCTCGGTCCCGTGGCGCTGGCCGCCATCTGGTTGGTCGCCAGGAGATAGTGCAGGTTCATCCCGTTGCGCTCGTCATTTGCCTGGCTCGGAGCGGTCAGAACCGGCGTCCACGGGAGGTTGGTGAGGAAACGGGTGCGGGTGCCGTTGACGCGCACGGTGGTGTGGTCGAACAGCCGGACAGCCAGTTGCGCGTACTCCCCCTGCAGCGGCCCGCCGATGTCGACCCGCCGGCCTCCAACGGTCTGCCGGATGGCAGCGAAACGGGCCGCGACGCGGCGCGAGCCAAACCCGAGGTCCAGTTCGCCCTTCTTGTGGCCCTGATGATCCACCGCGAGCCGCAGGGAGCCGAACTGGGGCTTCCCGAACCGTGCCTGCTTCGACACGTGGTTAATTACGCCGCCGCCGCCGCCGCTTCCGTAGAGGAGGCTTTGCGGCCCGCGAATCACCTCGACCCGTTCCATGTCAAAATTGCTGGTGAATCCCGTGCCAGTGGAACTGCTCGTCGAGTAGGTGTTGAGTGGGATCAGGCCGTCGCGCTGGTAGTTAGGCGTGTAAAGGCCGCGCAGTGACACGGAGCTCTCGGCGTTGCGATCGAGGGGCTCGGTCGTCGCCACCGACGGCGACGACAACGCAAGGCCGGCGCCAGCCGTATGTTCCATGATCATCTCCTCGACACTCGTCGCGCCGGTGTCGCGCATGAACGCCTCCGTGTACACGTCCGCGGAGACCGGCAGCTTGTTCAGTTCAACCTTGAACAGCGTGATCGAGTTGGAGTTGAGGGCGCCGTAGCTGGTGTCGGCGTCGGCCTCGACCTCGAAACGACTGAGCTGCACGGGCACCTCTTCTCCGGCCGACCGAAAGTCCTTGAGTGAAGTCGGCTGGGGCGGGGGCGGGCCTGTCGGGAGAGCGGGCCGGCGGGCTTCCAGACGCACCGCGAGGGCGCCGGTGCCGCGGTCCTGCGCCACCACGAGGCCGGTGCGGGCCACCAGCAGGTCGAGCGCCTCGCGCGGCGCGAATTCGCCGGTCACGGAATTGGTCTTCACCCCGCGCACGGCGGCGGACGAGAAAACGATCTCGCGGTCGGCCTGCTCAGCGAAGCGCGCGAGCGTCACGGCGGCGTCCCCCGCGGGCAGGTCGAAGCGGCGCCTGGCTTCGGCGGCCGGCAATGCGACGGCGGCAGAGAGTACGACGACGGCGAGCAAGGCACAGCGCCAGGAGCGCCGGTAAAGGGGAAGGCTCATGCGGGGTGAGAGTTCGTCAGCAAAGACCCGCCAGCGCGGCGAATCCATTAAACGAGATTTCCCCCCGTGCCCAAGGCCGCGAGCCAGGGAGTGGCCCGCGTCACCGCCGCGCGGGGTGTTTCACCACCGCGGGATTCCCGTGGCGCCGAGCCGCGGCTCTCTCGGGTACATTGCCACGCCGATCCGCGTGGCTGCTCTGCCAACCACGCTCAGCAACACTGCCATGAGCATTCTCAAGCTGGCCGGGAAACCCGTCTCCGAACAAATCGGGGCGATCGAGCGGGGGGCCGAGTTCCTCGCTTGGCCAGATTGCTGGTCTGCTCGGCCTGCCGAAGCAGCGCCTCGTCGCCGCCTTGCGGTTCGCCCAACGAACCGTTTCGGAACGGGAACGAACCCGGGCACGCCTCAGCCTGGAGGAGTCCGAGCGTCTTCTCAGCGTCCTGCGCGTGCACCAGCTCGCCCGCGCGGTCTTCACCTCGGATGAGGCGGTGGCCCAGTGGCTCGATGCGCCCGACACCAGCCTAGGGATGAAGACACGCTCGAAACGGACCTCGGCGCGGCCAAGGTCGAGCATCTGGCCCAGGCCATGATCCACGGCGTCCCCGTATGAGGGTTTTCCGGATCGCCCTGGCCGAATACGGTGCGATCGCCCGGTCGGCGTTCAGCGGTCAAAGCGGTTACCGGGCGGACGGGCGGAGGCACAGTCGCGGTCGCTACCTGGACTACGCCACCGAGAGCCGCTCCCTGGCCACGCTGGAACGGCTCGTCCATTACACGCGTTTCGACTCCCTAACCCGAGTTCCGCAGTTGGCTGGGTTGGCGAAAAAATCATCCGAGGTGGGCGCCTCGCGCGTTTTTTTTGCGCTAGAGGAGAGCGCTGACGCGCCGGGCATGTAGTGCCGAACACCCTCTATCC
>JACCDP011126305.1_pt1 | contig 12521 bp, 13 predicted proteins | sample 7445841 | NCBI WGS metagenome assembly JACCDP01 (sample SAMN15323441, study PRJNA562643) | freshwater metagenome | isolation source: river surface water | place: USA:Blue River Watershed | collected 2017-08-17
AGCGTTATTCCCACCTAATTGGGACGCTCCTAATATTTTAGGAATTTCCCGCTCCTCCTCCATCTCGTCTGAGATGCACCGCTTCTCCATATTCTTTTGATCCCTCAGCGAGTTACGCAATCACTTCGATCGCCACATCTGCATGGCATCACCGTTGCTCAATACCTTGGCATCACGATGGTGCAGGGAGAGAGGACGAGACGATGTTGAAGATCACCAAGATTCAAGAGAGCAGAAGCGATGTCCTGCTGAAATTGGAAGGGAAAATCACTGAGCAGTGGGCAGCACTGCTTGATGGGGAATGCCGTTCCTACCTTCGGAAGAAAAAAGCCGTGTATTTGGATTGTTCGAATGTCGAGTACATCGATCTGCAGGGAGTCGAAGTCGTGAAGAGTTTTCCTCGGACACAAGTCATTCTGATGAGCGCTCCGGCAATCGTCAGGGAGTTGCTCCACATTGGAGGCCGATCATGAGTACAGCAGCGACCGTCGCAACTCGTTTAGTAGACGATGCTTCCCGCATGGAGCCGGCGTTGTTGAGAGTGGCCAGAACCGGCGAGGAGCACGAACTGATTGCTCAGTTGCGTCGAGGTGATGAAGGCGCCTTCGACGACCTGGTCCATAAGCATCATAGTGCGCTGATTCGCATGGCGATGGGCTATGTCGCAGATCAGGGGGTAGCCGAAGAAGTTGTTCAGGACACCTGGATGGCGGTGATCCAGGGGCTTCATCGCTTTGAAGGCCGATCGTCACTGCGGACCTGGATTTTCGGCATCATGATTCACAAAGCCAAGGATCGAGGCGTACGCGAGAAACGGCATGTGACGTTCTCCGCGTGTGAGTCGTTCGATGACGAGAGCGAAGAGCCGATCGATCCGGCCCGCTTTCATCAAACCGGCGAATGGGCTGGTCACTGGGCCTTCCCACCACAGCCCTGGGACGAGCAAACTCCGGAGAAGCTCTTGGCCAGCCAACAGGCCGTGAATGCCATGCAGCGAGCGATCGACGCGTTGCCTTCGATTTTAAACGAAGTATTGATGTTGCGTGATGTCGAGGGAGTCGAAGCAAAGGAGGTCTGCGAAATTCTCAAGATTACCGAGACGAACCTCTACGTCCGGTTGCACCGGGCACGGGAAAGGGTACGCCAGGCAGTCGAGACTTATCTGGAGGGGCGACAAGTTGCTGTGTAAGGAAATGCCGTCGGGACCGACCCAGTGATAAGCACTGAAGGGGAGCCTTGATGATGGCACAAGAAACTGGGCCAGCGATTATTCCAGAGATAACCTGCCAGGAGATTATGCAGTGGGTCTCGGCCTATCTCGACGAACAGGTCGGGGACGACCGAAAGCGGCACATAGCCGTACATTTGGCCATCTGTGCCGGCTGTGAAACCTATGTGAAACAGATTGCCACGGTTCGGGACCTAGTTGGAGTACTGCCCAGGACTGTTGAACAACCATCCGATTTGCACCGATTGAGACAGGCTTTTACAGCGAAGACACGCCGATCTGTATCCAGTGACTGATATTCCTGATTAGGAGAAGCTCTATGACTGGTTTGCGTATGTTCATGGTGTTGCTTGTGATTGGGCTCGCGAGTTCGATCCACGCCAACCCGAATTTTGAACGGAATGGTCTGGCGATCGATGGATACGATCCGGTTGCCTATTTCACAGAGCAGAAGCCGGTGAAGGGATTACCGGAGTTTCGTGTTGAGTCTGAAAGTTCGACATTCCAGTTCGCGTCAGCCGCCCATCGGGATGCCTTTGCCGCTGATCCGTCGAAGTACGTCCCGCAATACGGTGGATACTGCGCCTATGGCATGGCCAAAGGGTACAAGGCTTCAATTGATCCGGCAGCCTTTACCATCGTCGGGGACAAGCTGTACCTCAATTATAGTGAAACGGTCCGGTCTCAGTGGCTATCGGATATTCCCGGCTATATCAGAAAGGCGGATGCAAACTGGCCGGATGTGAAGAAGGTTGCCAAGGTCCATGAGTAAGGTAGTTTGACGTCAGGCAGCGTGGGGCAGGGTGTGCATCAGCCATTCAATTTATATTATTAATCAGGAGGTTTGTGATGAGAAAGATTCTCTTGTCGGGTATGACGGTTCTGTGCTGCTTGGGATTCGGTGCCTTTTCATTTGCCGAAGAGATGGGGAAGATGAAAGGTGAAATGAAGGGTGAGATGATGAAGGGAGACATGAAAGCGAAGCATGACGAGATGAAGGCCCAGCATGGTGAGATGAAAATGAAGACAGATGAGATGAAGATGAAAAAGGATGAGATGATGAAGGGTGATATGAAGATGAAGAAAGACGATATGAAGGGTGGAATGAAAGGCGAGATGGGCCACTAAGAGAAGCTTCTTCACCGCACCCTCCCACGAACGGCCTGTGCTCGGTCCATCCGACTGCAGGCCGTTCGTGTTTTCACGCCTTCATCATTCGCCGCTGTAAGAAACCCTCCGTACATTCGACGAAACGGTAGGTTATGCGTTTAAGGGAGGGGAATCATGGCGCTACTTATTCGGCCGGAAGGGGCGGTCAATCAGAAAGCAGATCAGAGATCGATGGCATTTGAAACGTTGTCGCCAGTGAGCATTCCCACGGTTTCTTCTCCTCCTGCGATCGAACGGGTGTACCGCCATCGGCTCCCGGTGCGGATCAGTCATTGGCTCAATGTGCCGTTTCTGATCATCCTGATCATGAGCGGCCTGCAGATTTTTAACGCTCATCCAGCTCTCTATTGGGGGGACCGCTCCGATCGAGATCAGGCCCTATTCTCAATCAGGCCGCTGCAGAGCGAGAGCGGTGAGGTCAAGGGCATCACCACAATCCTCGGTCATCAGTTCGATACGACCGGTGTGCTCGGCTACTCGAATGGATCAGTCAGGGCCTTCCCAGCTTGGGCGACGATTCCTAGCGCCAAGTGGCTCGCCATGGGGCGGCAGTGGCATCTGTTCTGTGCCTGGCTCTTTGTCATTAACGGGTTGATTTTCACTGCCTATGCGTTTGCGAGTCGACATGTCACTCGCGACTTGGTTCCAACCGGCAAGGATTGGCGCAGCATTGGCAAGTCACTGAGAGATCATCTGATCCTCAGACATCCTGCTGGTGAAGAAGCCAAGAGGTACAACGTGCTTCAGAAATTGGCCTACGCCAGTATCTTGTTCATCGTAGGGCCGGTGATCGTGTTGACTGGGCTTGCGATGTCGCCGACGATTGATACCGCGTTCCCCTGGTTGCTCACCATCTTCGGGGGGCGCCAAGCCGCGAGGACGATTCACTTCGTTGCCTGTTTCTCGTTTGTCGGATTCGTCATCATTCATGTCCTCCAAGTAATTCTCACCGGATTCTTCAACAACATCCGTTCGATGGTCACTGGGTGGGTCATTGTCAATCATGAAGGAGTGAGTCATGAAGCATGAACGTGCGATAGAACGCCGCCGATTCCTCAAAGGAACATTGGGAGCCGCGAGCCTGGTTGCACTCTCCGGATGCGACAGTTTCACGCAGAGCAGTTGGTTTCCGTCTATTCTCAGCAAGGCGGAGGGATGGACGGAGGCAGTGCAACGGGCGATCACGCCACGAGAGGCGCTTGCCAAAGAGTATCGGGAGGCTGACATCTCGAAGGTCTTTCCAGCGAACGGCAACATTGATCCCGGTACAGAACAATATGCCGAGCATGTCGCACAGAATTTTTCAGAATGGACGTTGGAGGTCGTTGGCTTGGTGCAAACGCCAAGAAGTTGGTCGTTGGCTGCATTAAAAGAGTTGTCCGTTCGGACGCAGATTACCCGTCACGATTGCGTCGAAGGGTGGAGTGCCATCGGCAAATGGACCGGGGTGCCTCTGGGAGACTTGATGCGCCAGGTCGAACCGTTGCCGAACGCTCGCTATGCGGTCTTCCACTGTGCAGATGTTGACGACGAAGGGATTGCCTACTACGAGAGTATCGCGTCGGCCGATTGCTATCATCCGCAAACAATCCTGGCCTATGAGTTAAACGGCGCGCCATTGGACGTCCCGCACGGTGCGCCGCTTCGTCTCCGCTTTGAGCGGCAGCTCGGGTACAAGCAGGCAAAGTATGTCATGAAGATCGAGTTGGTCGAGTCCCTGGCCGGTATCGGGGGTGGCAAGGGGGGATATTGGGAAGATCAGGGGTATGAATGGTATGCCGGCATTTAGGGCAGAGTGATGAAACAAGCCGCCAGCGTCGCTCTCGATTCTTTTATCCTGAGTTTCGAGTTTCATGTTTCAGGTTGTGCAGAAACTAAAAATCTCAGACTTGAAACATGAAACATTGAACGTGAAACCGTTGATCACGACGCTTCACACAATACGCTTTACGGTTCGGGCCGCGGCACCGGTCAGCGTCGGCCGTCATACCAGACGGACAGATGTTTTTTGTCTTGTAGGGTCTTCTTTGGTTGGAAAAAAATGCGGAAGATCTGGGCTGCAATCTCGCGGCTCGAGTAAAGGGAGATTTTGCGGGAGGAGGTTTCAAGCGGGTGCTTGGTTAAGATGGTGAACTGCAGATCCCGCCCCTGTCCCCATTGTTTGAGTTGTTTGCTGAGCCGAATTTCATCGAGGGCGTAGAGCTCCTGGTCGAACCCGCCAACCTCTTGAAACGCATCGCGCCGGCAGACCATGAGCGCGCCGGCGGCCCACCGACAGAGTACGGAGGTGCTGGTCCAGAGGTGCAACGTCAGATTTGCCCACCAAGGCAACCCCTCCATCCGCAAGGTGCTGCCACAGACCACGTACTTGCCCGTCTCAATAACGCGCAGGATATCTGCCAGCAGTCCAGGACTCAGGAGGCTGTCGGCATCCAAAAACAATAGCCAATCGCCGGTTGCCTGAGCCGCGCCGGCATTGCGTGCCCGGCCGATTTGATTGATCGGTTCAAAGATGACGCGTGCCCCGGCCTGTCTCGCAAGGTCCGCCGTGTTGTCGGTGGAATTATTGTCGACGACGATGATCTCTGAGGTGAATCCCGGTTGACGAGTGGCCTCCAATGAAATGGCAATGGAGTGAAGCGTGCGTTCGATCAGCCGCGCTTCATTGAAGGCGGGCACGATGATGGAGAGATGCATAGGGCGACATCATGCCACAGGAGTTGGGTGGAGGGGAATGGGGGACTGAGTGATGAGGTCTGAGGACGGAGTGTGCTGCGTATGACCCAAGGACCAGTGGCATTCGCCTCGCGAATCACACGGCACGTGCGGACACCGTTACACGCGTTCTTTGGGGAGCGCCGCCTGTTCCTCACGTGGTTGCTGATCCGGCATGACGCGAGGCCTCCTTTCTAGAAATTCGCAGACGATGCGAAAGTCTGTCTCGTCGGGGTAACTCTTGGCTATTTCAGATCCGACCCGATCTCGTTCCGGTTGACAGGCTTTGAGCGTTTCAAAGTAGTTCAAGACGGTGGCGCGACTGATGCCGGGGATCGGAGTCAGCAACACGATGAGGAGGAGCCACATGATCAGACCTTTCGATTGGGTGATTGAGTCAGGGGAGGGTGATGGTCTTGTGAGCCATTGAAGCGTTGTCGGCAGTTCTGAGGCGAGACGTGATCCGGGAATGGTGAACCGTACTGGGTCGTGCCCAGGCCGAAAGTGGATTGTTCCTTGCATTAGGTTAACGAAGGGCTACCATGCGGCTAGCGCCACAATGCTTCGATGGTTTCGGATCGTTCTGCTGGTGACCCTTCAAGGGAGTCGCCGATTTCGCTGATGGCGCTGTAGCAGGAATCATGTATTTGGAGGGCTGCACGATGACGAAGATGATGAAATCATTCCCCATCGGATTAATGCTGTTGATCGGGCCGCTGTTCGCCGGTTGTCCGGAGGGTGGCGGAGGCGGGGGCGGTGGGTTAGAAGGCACGGGAGGTGGCCAGTCGGTGGTCTATGTCTCAACCACCTCGGGCGGTGTCGTAGCAGCCTATACGATCGGAACGGGGGGAATCTTAGTGCCCACCAGCCCAGCCACGTTTGCGTCGCCAGGATTGTCGATCGACATTGCTGCGTCTCCCAATGGCCAGTATGTCTATAATCTAAGTGAATTTTCAGCTGAGGTGCGTGGATATGTCGTGGGGAACGGAGGGGCCTTGTCGGCGACGTCTCCAGCGACATTTGCGACAGGCACAACGCCACAGGGCGTAATTACCACACCAAACGGACAGAACCTGTATGTCGCCAATTTTGGAGGTAACACCATCTCGGGGTATAGCATCGGCGCGAACGGAGTCTTATCAGCAACATCTCCAAGCACAGTCGCCACCCTGGGACCATATCGTCTCACCGTCACCCCCAATGGGCAGTATCTGTATGTGACCAATCCTCTCTCAGACACATTGTCAGGATTTGTCATTGGGGCGGGCGGGGTCTTGACCCCGACCTCACCGGCCACGTTTACTCCTGGCAATCGTCCCGTCTGGTCGGCGGTGACTCCCAATGGGCAGTTACTCTACGTGACGAATGGCGATGATAATACGGTTGCCGGTTACACCATCGGGGCTGGTGGTGTGCTGACACCGACTTCACCAGCGACGTTCGCAACCGGTAATAATCCAATTTATGTAGAAACGACTCCGAATGGGCAATTTCTGTACGTTGTGAATGGGAGTGCAGTTTCTGGCTACTCGATTGGAGCTGGAGGGGTGCTTACACCAACTTCTCCAGCAACCTTTGCAACAGGGGCAGGTTCGTTCCAGATGGCGATCTCTGCTGATGGGCAGTTCGCCTATGTGACGAACAATACTGCTGACACAGTATCAGGGTTCCGCATTGAAACGAATGGGACCCTGACTCCGACCTCTCCTGCCACATTCAATACTCCCAGCGGACCCCATGGCATTGCCATCACCAGGTTGCCGTGAGTGGGACTGAGACCAGGTATCGACCGGCTTTGACGGTGATAGAGTCATTCTGGATGGTGTGTTACGATGCCACCCCATGCCGCTCTCCGGATTCCACCCTCTCATCGCTGAGTGGTTTCAGTCGCAGATCGGCGACCCTACAGATGTCCAGCAACAGACCTGGCCGGCGATTCAATCAGGATCGGACGCGCTCATCGCGGCTCCGACTGGATCGGGCAAGACCCTCGCGGCGTTCCTCTCTTATATTGATCAACTCTTCAAGCAAGCCCTTGCCCGTGAGCTCGACGACCATACCCATGTGCTCTACGTCTCGCCGCTCAAGGCCCTGAGCAACGACATTCAGAAAAACCTTCAGAAGCCGTTGGCAGAAATTGGACAACTGGCGCTGCAGGCCGGTCTCCTGATGCCCGAGTTGCGCGTGCTGGTGCGCACCGGTGACACGCCCATGGCTGATCGCCAGCAGATGCTCAAGCGGCCACCTCATATTCTTGTCACGACGCCGGAGTCGTTGTTCATCCTATTGACGGCTGAGAAGAGTCGAAAGCTCCTACAGACCGTGCGAACCGTGATCGTAGACGAAATCCATGCCCTGGCACCCAACAAGCGGGGTGCACACCTTGCGTTGTCCTTAGAACGACTTGAGGCACTCACGTTCACGACGCCGCAGCGTATCGGCCTTTCGGCAACGCAACGACCGATCGAAACAGTCGCACGGTTTCTGGTTGGAAACAGATCACCGTCGCTTGTGAAGCGTGAAGCGTATCTCGTGTCAGACTCAGCACTGCCCACCATCATTGATGTCGGACATCGCCGGGAGCTGGATCTCTCGGTGGAAGTGCCCAAAGACGAATTGAGTGCCGTCGCGACGAATGCGATCTGGTCTGATGTCTATCACCGTGTGGCTGAGCTGGTTCGCCAGCATCGTTCCACACTTGTATTTGTGAATACTCGACGCCTCGCGGAGCGTGTCTCCCATTATCTGGAAGAACGTCTCAAGGACTTAGGTCCTGACGTCGTCGCTGCGCATCACGGGAGCCTTTCCCGACAGATCAGGCTGTCGGCTGAAGAGCGGTTGAAAAGCGGGAAGACTCGCGTGGTGATTGCCACAGCCTCTTTGGAATTAGGCATCGATGTGGGAACGGTCGATCTCGTCTGTCAGATCGGCTCTCCTCGAGCCATCGCCACGACGTTGCAGCGTATCGGTCGTGCCGGTCACTGGATCAACGCGATTCCGAAAGGCCGCCTCTTCGCCATGACTCGAGATGAGCTCCTAGCGGGTGCCGCCCTGGTACGGGCCATTCGCGCCGGAGTCCTGGACCGGATTGAGATTCCTCCGGCACCACTCGATATACTTGCACAACAGCTTGTCGCCGTCTGTGCGACACAGACGTGGGTAGAGGAGGACCTGTTCGCCCTATGTCGGCGCGCGTATCCCTATCGAGATCTGTCGCGCGGGGAGTTCGATGCCGTGGTGCGCATGTTGGCGGATGGCATTGCGACACAGCGCGGTCGCGGACTGGCCTATCTCTACCATGACCGCGTCAATCATCGGCTCAAAGGGCGGCGCGGGGCGCGGCTGGCGGCAATCACGTCGGGTGGCGCGATTCCCGATACAGCGAACTATGCCGTGGTAGCAGAGCCGGATGGCACGGTGGTGGGATCGGTCGATGAAGATTTTGCGGTCGAAAGTTTGGCCGGTGACATCATGTTACTTGGCAACACGTCATGGCGCATCTAGGGCGCGGAGGCCGGGAAGGTCCGTGTCGAGGATGCACAAGGAGCACCGCCGAACATTCCCTTTTGGCGCGGGGAGGCTCCTTCACGAACCGCCGAGCTCTCCGTGGAAGTTGCCGGACTTCGGGAGGCGATTGCAGAAAAGGCCGACTCGCCGTTATCGGCCATTCAGTGGCTAAAACAGGACTGTGGTCTTGATCAACGAGGCGCGCAACAGGCGATCGAATACGTCTTGATCGGCAAGGCAGTGTTGGGCGCTGTGCCAACCCAGACCATCATCATCGCAGAACGGTTCTTCGATGAGAGTGGTGGGATGCAGTTGGTCATCCATGCGCCCTTCGGTGGGCGTATCAACAAGGCGTGGGGACTGGCCTTGCGCAAACGGTTCTGTGTGACGTTCGACTTCGAATTGCAGGCCGCAGCCACGGATAACGGCCTGGTCATTTCCCTTGGCGAGAAGCACAGTTTTCCTCTGGAGTCGGTGTTTGGCTATCTCCACTCTAAATCGGTCAGAGATGTGTTGGTTCAAGCTGTATTGTTGGCGCCGATGTTCACCACACGCTGGCGTTGGAACGCGTCACGCTCGTTGGCACTGTTGCGCTTTTCCAACGGCAAGAAGGTTCCTCCGCAAATTCAGCGAATGAAATCGGAAGACTTATTGGCTGCTGTTTTTCCCGATGCCATTGCGTGCCAGGAGAATTTGACAGGGGAGCGGGCTGCGAGACAGATCCCAGACCACCCTTTGGTCAAGGAAACGCTCCGTGATTGCCTAACTGAGGCGATGGATGTCGAAGGACTCATGGCGGTATTGCAACGGATTGAAACAGATCAGATCCGCTGTATCGCAGTGGAGACACCGGCTCCGTCCGTATTCTCTCATGAAATTCTCAATGCGAATCCCTATGCTTTTTTGGATGATGCTCCTTTGGAAGAGCGTCGAGCTCGCGCGGTGGAAATGCGGCGAACCTTGCCGACCGATATGCTGGGTGAGGTTGGAGCACTCGATCCCGAGGCCATCGACGAAGTTGTTCGTGAGTCCTGGCCGGTCGTGCGCGATGCCGACGAGCTGCATGACGCGTTGCTCACGCTGGTCTGGGTTCCTTGTGAGACAATGACAGAATGGCAATCATTCCTGCCGGAACTGACGCAATCAGGCCGCGCTGTCGAGCTTTCAGCAAAGGGATGGGTGGCGACAGAACATCGAGAGGGAGTCGAGCGAGTGCTGGCGGGAGAAGATGATGCGACGCTTACCGGCATTCTCCAAGGGTGGATGGAGAGTATAGGGCCCACGAAAGTAGCGGAGCTCGCCACACGTCTGCATCTGCCGGTCGAACCAGTCCGGTCGGCGATGGTCCGACTTGAAGCCTCCGGCCAAGTTCTCCGTGGCCGGTTTACGCGTTACGCTTCACGCTTCACGAGCGACGAGATGGAATGGTGTCATCGCCGGTTGCTCGCGCGCATTCATCGACTGACGATTGGAAGGCTACGCAAAGAGATCGAACCGGTCACGGCCACTGAGTTCATGCGGTTTATGCTGCAATGGCAGCATGTGTTGCCGGGAGCACGTCGGCATGGTGAAGCCGGGCTCTTACAGGTCATTCAGCAACTGGCAGGATTTGAGGCGGCTGCCTCTGCCTGGGAGCCGCAGCTGTTACGCACGAGGATGGGCAAGTATGAGCCGGAACTCTTAGATCGTCTCTGTCTGAGCGGCGCGGTAAGCTGGGGGCGTCTCTCCTCTCACCCGAATATTTCACAAGGAGGGGATCCGGATCGACGTCGCATCGTCGCCACGAGCGTGGCTCCGATCACGGTCTTCCCACGTGACGACGGTGAGTGGTTGTTGCATGTACTTCACGATAAGACAGTGGTGAACGGCGCTGATTCCTACGCGCACCTGAGTTCAGTGGCACAGGATGTACGATGTGCGTTGGATGAGCGTGGCGCTAGCTTCTTTGCCGATCTCGCGAGGGTGACCAATCATCTGCCGGCGGAAGTGGAAGGCGCGCTGTGGGAGCTTGTCGCGGCAGGGATTGTGACAGCCGATGGATTTGATAATCTCCGTGCGCTCATGGATCCTCATCGACGCCGAGCGGAAGGGCGGGAACGAGCGCGTCGACCACGGTACTCAGCCGGCCGGTGGTCATTGCTTCGACCATCTCACTTAGCCCCCAACCCTCAGTCTTCAGCGCTTTCAGAGAAGGTGGCTCGTCAACTCTTACGCCGCTATGGCGTCGTGTTTCGTGATCTTCTCCAGCGGGAATCGCTGGTTCCCTCGTGGCGCGATCTGTTGGTGATCTATCGCAGGTTCGAGTTGCAAGGTGAAGTGCGAGGCGGACGATTCGTGACAGGATTCACCGGCGAACAATTTGCCCTTCCAGAGGCCGTCGAAGCCTTACGTGCGCTACGGAAGAGCGGTAGCCAGAAGACCGGGATCGAGGTCAAGGTGTCTGCCTGCGATCCGCTGAACCTCGCAGGGATTGTGCTCCCAGGACCGCGCATTCCCGCTGTTGCCACAAATTTCCTCGTCTTCAAGGACGGAATGGCGGGGCGGACCTCATTGGACGGCAAGCTGACACCACGGTCTCTTCTCAGGAGGTGATCGGTCTACAGGCTACGCAGGATCACCCCTCAAGGCGGCTATCGGATAAATGATATAGAGGTTTTCCGAAGCAACGCGAGTAGCGCCATAGAATTTGTGCCGGCCGTCTCGGTATAGCGCGCTTGTGCAGCGGAGAAAAATGCCGATTGCCGATCGTCCGGCACGCCCAAGAGAGCGCTCACCGACGCCAGATATTCTCCACGGCCTGCTGCCAAGTCCTGTTGTAGATTTTCTTGATTAAGGCTGACGAACGCCGTCGTTTTGAAGTCCGGCTTGATCTGGCCGTCTTCGTTCCACCAGGCCGACCCCGAGGTGGTGCCGGTCACGTTGGACGTCGTATCGGTAATCTGGTTGATCGTGCCCTTGATGGTACAGCCGGTTGCTCCAAGCGCTAGACTAGCAGAAGCGATCATCACACATGGAAAAAAGTTTCGCATCGAGACCCTCCTTGTCGTGGAATGTAGCCGGTGCCCTCACTATAGCATAGAGTGCCTTAAGTTCAGCCTTTTCTGTGCCGATAGAGGAGTGACAAGCGGCTTATTCTACGTCGATTATGCGGGGGCAGTCTATGTCGGTCCAGTCGTTAGCGGGCATCGATCCGAACCAGTTCTTCAATCTCCGTTCGACGGCTACTATTGGGACGCATCGGCTGGACACAGGGGTCAGCGCCGTGGCGGTGTCCAATGATTTTTCAGGTCGCCTGAGTGTCACGACAGCGGAAGGCGATACCATTCGACTTGCAGCAGATCTGGAAACGGACTTTCGCGCTGGTCGGTATTACGCGCATGGTGGCTCAGGGGATACAGCGGTGAGTCTTGGTGCGGAGTCAGCACAATATTCTCTTCAGCGAGACTTCGGCATCACAGTCGATGGAGATCTCAACGAACAAGAGCTGAGCGATCTCGACAAACTCTTACAAAAGATCTCCAATATCTTTCACGGATTTGTTGAGGGGCAGGATGAGGCGGCCTTGGCACAGACTGCCTCACTTGCGGAACGGTTTCGCGGATTGGCCTCGCTCTCCAGCCTTGATGTGAGTGTAGAAGTCGTACGATCCGTCACCGTCGTGGCGGCGTCTTCGGTTACCCCGGGTGGGGCGCCTGCGACGGCGGCGGCGATCCCGCAGCTGTCCAACGGTACCACGGCGCCCACCCCGTCATCGGATTTGTCTGAGGATGGCCCTCTCACGGTGCCGGAGAAGGACACGCTACTTGCGTCGCTCATTCAACAGGTATTCGATGCCTTGAAAGAAGCTGATACCGAGTTGGAGAAATTCCAGAAGTACCTGCCGGATTTTTTCGAGAAGCTG
>JACCDP011522793.1_pt1 | contig 12521 bp, 17 predicted proteins | sample 7445841 | NCBI WGS metagenome assembly JACCDP01 (sample SAMN15323441, study PRJNA562643) | freshwater metagenome | isolation source: river surface water | place: USA:Blue River Watershed | collected 2017-08-17
GTGGATGCGAACTTGGATTATGACGCATATTGCAATTTCACTGCAGTAAATAATACTCGCAAAAACTTTACTGCACTGTTATGTGAAATGGCAAAGTTGGATGGCTCTAAAATAAATATGAATAATATTTGCAACACATTGTTACAAAAAGTTACTGCAAGCATTGATGATGCCAATAAGCAAAAAGAAGTGGAAGAAATCACCGAAAATTTAGTTATCATCTTTAGCCATTTCAAGGAAGAATTGCTGGAATCGTGCAAACCAGCAATAAAGGTCTTAGCATCCTACAAAACTGGCGAAAAACCCGGTTTGTCAAGTCGCACCAAGTTTAAGTACGTGGATTTGGCCGAAGCCTAAGGATTATTCTATGTGTTTATTATAGATGGTTGTTTCTATAATAAAACCTGAAATCGAGTATAATGAATCAAAAAAAATTGACGAAGAAGACCGTGGATATAAATCCAGAATATACGAAGTAGAACTTCTAGGAAAGTTATGCTATGTTGCATTGGGTAAAATTAAATACACATTTACAGGAAAAGACGTTTTATATTTTTTAGTTTATTTAATGCAACAAAACACGGTTAAATCGCAAATCGGAGTTGTTGAAATTTTATCAAAAAATATGTCGAAACTGCTTGATAATGACGGATATTTTGATTTAGCACTACATGCAAAGAGTGGCGGAAACATATTATTGTATAAGCACGTAAACGTAGATTTTTTAAATGCAGCAAAATCCGCACCACCGACTGTAAAGTCCGCGGAACCTATTTATGTGGTCGAGGAACCCATTGAAGAAAAACCCGATGTGCTAGATATTGCCGTACGCAATCCAACAACAAATGTAAAAGCGTCATTAGGCGAATTTGTTGTATTGGAACCTATTCCGAATGCCGATGTTCCGGAAATGCTTAGAGAAGAAACGAAAGCGGACGCCGACAAACTTAAAAATCTAAATGCAAACACAAACTGGGTTCAAAAATTTATGAAAAACGATAATTACAGAATTCACGCGGTCCCTGGAGATGGCGACTGTTTTTTCTCGGTCATTCGCGATGCATTTAAACAAATTGGATATAAAACGACCATTGAAAAGTTGCGCAAAGTGGTGGCGGATGGCGTTAATCAACCTATATTAGAGCAATATCAAAGCATGTATGGTATGTATGCAAATGAAATCGAAGAGAACAATTCGAAAATTAAACGAATCAAAGATATGATACAAGACTTGAAATCTAGGTATAATAAAGCAGCCAATAAAGCCGATAAAGAAAAACTACTGGCTCTCATAGAAGAACATAAAACAGATGCAAAAACGTTTGCAAAACATAATGTGATTGCAGAAGAAGATATGAAACATTTTATGTTTATGAAGGACGTGAAAACACTGGCGGATTTGCAAAATGCAATTATGCGTTCGTCGTACTGGGCAGATGAACTTGCGTTGTCCAAAATAGAAGAAAAGTTAAACATAAAATTAATAGTTTTATCTCAAGAAAACTATGACAATGGTTCAGAGGATACTGTAATGGTATGCAATACTGGAACCGCTGTAAATCCAAGTCCAGAATATTACGTCATGGTGTCTTACAATGGCCAACATTATGATTTGATTAGTTACAAAGACAAAAAAATATTAAAATATTCTGAAATTCCATATTATATTAAAACCCTGATTGTTAATAAATGCGTGGAGCACAATGCAGGCGCGTTTCACCATATTACTGATTTCCGCAACTTTCAAACCAAATTTGGAATTGACCCTGTGCAAAATACGTATGAGCCGGGGCCTGTTATGTCCGAGTTGTATGATGATGCAGTGCAGTTTATGTTTTATGGGGCATCTGCGGATGCCAAACCGGGCAAAGGCAGTGGCGAAAAAATTGGAAACAAAGATATCATCATGTTTAAAGACTTGCAGCTGGTTGCTAACTGGCGTCGTAAATTGGATGATACGTATGCGGCTCCATTTACTTACGACAATAAGCGTTGGCAAACGGTGGAACATTATTACCAGGCAGCCAAGTTCAAAAAAGGATTTCCGGATTTTTATGCACAGTTTTCGCTTGATTCGGAAAGCGAAATATCCAAAAATGTGAAAATGGCTTCCAGTGCAGGTGGCAAAACAGGACGCTATGAAAAAGAGCTGCTAAGACCCAAAGATGTTAAATTGGATGCGGACTTTTATGGAGGTCGCGACCGCGTGGAACGCGGCAATGCACTAATGGCTAAGTTTGAACAAACCCCCGAGCTCAAAAAAATGTTGCTCGATACAAAAGAAGCCAAGTTGCTACATTTTGTGCGCGGTTCAGAACCTGAGGTGGATACACTACTAATGGAAACACGTAAAAAACTAAAAGTTTTAACAGCGTAAAAAACTGAAAGTTTAATAAAACATTTTATATGTTATACAATATATAAAATGACATTGCAAATATTTGAAAACATATGCAGCGATGACGATGAACTGCATTGCTATTTGCCACTGATAAGCAAATTTACACTGTCGCTTATCCAACAATCCATAATCATATATTTTAACGATAATTTGTATTTTGGTATAATCGAAGACGAAGATGATTATGAAGATATTGAAACATACGTGGTAGTGAGCGGAATGCGATTTAACATAAATAAATGGTCGTACAAGTATAAACACAAAATAGAGGAAATCGCAAAATTTTTAGAAGTGGATTCTAAAAAATTTAATAACAAGGTATTATTGCCTTGGATATGCTGTTACTGCAATATTGATATTGAACGCATGCACCATTTTATTCTATAGAAAAAATATGTAGCCAATCATAATAAACATGGCTATAAACGGCAACAACACTAAAAACCATGACACACTTGTGTATCCGTTTTTGCAAAGCAAATTTAATATCCATGTCCAAAACAATACATATAACGCTTTAATCAAAAATATAATAAACTTGTTGGTTACTTGGCAACTATAGTCTCCTAAACAATAAATGTCTGTACTGCCATGATTTTGAATAGCCATAATAACAATGGATATTGTACTAATAATAAAGTAAAAATAAGCGGGGGTGCACCAATCGCGAAATGCCATTATAATGTATATTTATACTAAAAATGCGGGCTTTAAGTTAGGAATGGAATGCTCGGTTGCCGGAACAGAAGTTCCCATTATTTGAGCAGATATGGATGATGCACCACTACTTGTTCCAAAATTACTGAAAAAAGAGCCTCCTGATTTCAAATATTTGCGAGTATGGTTTTTTCTTTTTCCACCTGTCATGCAATTACTGCAACCAGAAACGCCTTTCATACCACAGCCAGAACCGCCTTTCATACCACAACCACAGCCGCCTTTCATTAAACTAGTTTGAATGTCGCGCTGAGGGTCGGATGAAAAAGTATTCAATGGATAGTAATACCTAGCTGGAATATTTATATTGCCTCCCTTGTAGACTCCCTTGTAGACTCGCTTTTTATTGGAACGCTTTTTACTATTGGAACGCTTTTTATTGGTTGCCATTTATATTTATTGCAGATATTTATAACTGCAATTATTATTCAATATCCACATGCGTTAAAACGTGACGCCTGCAACAAGGGTCATATAGTCCCAAATCGTCTAAAACCTCGCCTTCCGCGGTTTTTTTAGCATTGTCTTTCGATAAATACACGGTTCTGGTTAAAACCGCATCATCATGTGTGCCCATTTGTTCTTGTTTTTTTTGACGAACCTTTTCCAAGTAATATCTATACTTGTCAGCCAACACTTTTCCGCAGGTAACGCACTTCACTGGAATAATCATTGTAGTTGTAGTTATATAATACATTTATTTAAATGTATTACATATAAATCAATTTTTTATAAGAAATCTGCGGTTAAGGAAGGTTCAAAAGGAAACCTTCGGTTTCCTTTACTATAGCCACTCAAGTATTGTGTTGGGTACTAGTTTATCTATGGTTGTACCTCTGCGAGCATACGCATCCGCCACATTATTATTTACACTGTGCATATCCAGTTCATTGGTGTGAGCGCGCACATACTTAAACTCTACATTATTTACCTCGCTCAAATGCATAACCATTGGTTTTAACAAATCCTGGTTTTTAACTTGCTGGCCATTGGTTTTCGTCCAGCCATTTTTAGTCCATAAATAACTATACATGGTTAATGCCTCAATCGAGTATTTTGAATCGGTATATATAATGCATGGCTTCGATGCAAACCATGACGTATGAATAAGCAGCGCATATCGAATCGCAAGCAATTCGCACCGCTGGTTTGTCGGCGGAACACCATTCACATATGGAATACTCAAACTTGTAAAATCATTATTTGGAAAATATATACCCATACCACCGCGCTTGCCGTGTTTCGGCGTATTTATGTAAGAACCGTCCGTGTATATTACCAAAGGCTTAATTGTTCCTTCGACAATATATGGCTTATGTGTGTGCGATAAAAAACGGCGTGCTAGCGAAAACATAATACAATATTTGTGTATTATCTTTATACCGCTTAAATACCTTGTTTATAAAACCTTGGTAACCCGATAGGAGGGCGATATACCGCTATGCGGTTTTCCCCGTACAGTTCCCATAACATTTACCATTGTAATAATAAAAATCTCTGTTTCTCAAGTTGTAATCACTGTAATTTGCAGAGTTAGTAGGACCATTTTCGTTACCAGCCACACATTTTTGTGATCCAATTAATACACAACAACTTGTGGATGCACACGTGTTTGTGTCCAGTGCTGCACACTTTTCCTCTAATGCGCCTTTATTGTCCTTGTACTGATTACAAAACCCGCCAGGATAGCCTGCAGTTTCATACACCGGGGCGGTTTGCGGCATTTTGGTGGTTCTGCTTAAATATACACTGTCTTCATAATTGGGCACATAATTTGACGACCCAAACTTATATGCACCTGGAACATAATACATAACGGGTGCTACCGAAAAACTTGCATCTGTAACATCACGTTCAATCAGCTGTCCGGCTGAGTTATACTGGTAATATTTATCTTCCGACCCAGAAATATCGTCGTGGTATTTTCTATCCACATCATTGGGGTCAAATGTGCTCGAATACTTTGCAAGCGCATATTTGGTTAAATTAAAATCCAGGGTCTTGGTTACCGGATTGCGCTCATATCCCATGAGCATCGGATTTGGAAGCTTTTTCTTTTTGTTCGCATATTCAGTATCCGACTTTGTATTTGATTTTAATGTGCCGTCTGCATCAACGATATATAGTGGTTTTTTAACTGCATATTCGTCGTCTCCTGGCACACCATCGGTAAATGTTCCACTGTTTAATTCGAAGTCGGTGGTGTTTTCGTACAAGTTTGCACTGTAATATGATTTATCATATTTGGGGTCCGCAACAAGCATTGATTTATCGTCGGTTTTAACCATATATCCAGTAGGAATTTTTACCTTCATTTTGTAACGTGGAGTTTTGGCCGTTAAAAACTGTTTGTCAATACCGCTTTTGGTTTTATCACCTAGTTTGTCGTCTGTGTATTCTATAGTATATTTGCCTGCAACAATCTCTGTTACTTTTGCGCTACGACTATCAAACAAAACATTATCGCCAACTGCGGGTGTTACCACTGGAACAAATCCGTCAGGTAGTTTTGGTATGGTTCCATATGTATAATTGGGAATATCAAACTCCGCAGTTAAATCAACACGCATTTTATCTGAAGACACGCTAACAAATCCATCCGGCACAGTATTATTGGATGGTTTGTTGTATGTGGTTCCCAGGTCCGCAATGCTTTCCACTTTATTATTAGTGGTCATTGGCTCTTGATAATTATTATATAAATATGCTAAACATACAATAAACAACACAACCACAAATCCAAATATAATATATTTATTTTTCATATATTATACACTAGGATATTCATTACCTGTTTTTACGATTGGTTTTACTCCGGTTTTTACCTGTTAAACTGCGTTTTTTACCAGTCATACTGCGTTTTTTACCAGTCATACTGCGTTTTTTACCACCTTTGTTTGTTCGTCTTCGTTTTCTAGACATTTTTTTAATTTTATTGCCATACATGTCTCTCTTTTTTGTTTCAATTTCAATAAACTCTTGTTCATTAGACTCAGACTCTGTTTCGGATGGCTCTTCGTTAAAAGAAGCATAATTTCCTGATGTGTATTCGGGCTCTTTCTCCATATATACTTTGTATATGTAAAAATTGAAATATTTATTTACATTGTATGTATATGTAAAAAACCATGTAATATGACATTAAAAGTAATATCCAGCCATTTTATAGTAACAATGCAATCCAAGGTTCCAAATGTTATTAAATTATTATACAAATCGTCGCCAACCATTGTGGAACCAGCGCGTGTAGAGAAAATGCACGACTTAGCTAACATTCGACAACTGGAACATGCTTACGATGAGTTTATATTGGCTAACCAACATTCTCTCACATTGTACGAATTAATTGATTATGTGCTTGACATTAGAGATGCAATTACCATTCGCAGATACCAACTTGAACGATATTATTCTTCGAAAAATATAATTTAGTTTCGACGCTTTCTGGTTTTCATAGCTTTTACAACATTCGCAGGCTCTTGCAGTTTTTTTTCCGCGGGGTTATAAGAAAGCTCTGCATTATTTCCTGTTGCCAAATCAACTACTTCATTAGAACCGCCTTTTACTAAATACGTTTTGCCTCTAAACTTGGCAGTAATGCCACCTTTTTTCATATTCTCTTGCTGTTTGTGGTATTCTTTTTTTGCGGCAGAACTATTAAACGCATTTCGATAACTAAGTCCGTGTTTTTTAGCATACTTGCGCAAAAATATTGTCCATTTATTTGCCATGGCTATATATACAATAATGCAACACATAAACAAACATATACATATAAATTCATTTGCATTGTCACCGGTTGCAGAGAATATTATTAAAAAAGTATGGACAGAGCTTCATGAAGCATCCAAGCTAAAACCAATAGTTAAATCATTACCAAAAGTATCCAACAAATCTCTATCACCATTGATTCCCAAACCTATACAAGAATACATAATTGCAAATCCAATGCATCAAACCAGTGTAGAATTAACAGTTGAATCTAGAAAATACACATTGCACTTTTACACGGTTAAAAAAGTTAATCTGGACAGTCATATTAAAAAAATTAATACATGGCTACACGTGGCATCCAAATATGCAGAGGCAAGGTGCTCTCAACAAGTAATTGCACATATATATTTAACACCCATTCGAAAATTGTTGCCCAAATCAAGGGAACAAGATATTAAAGAAGAGCATGCCAATACAGCTTTTACCACTTCGTGTATGCCAAACACAGAGATTGTGTTGTTTAGAGAAGAAGAATGGTTCAAGGTGTTTGTGCATGAATCGTTTCACAATTTGGGGCTTGATTTTTCTGAATACTACCATGAAACCAATGGACGCAAATTGTTGCAAACGTTGTTTCCCATCAAGTCCGAGTTCAGATTATTTGAAGTGTATTGCGAAATGTGGGCGGAACTCATCAATTTGCTTGTATTGGAACCAGAGTATAATATTAAAAAAATAGAGAATGCTATTCAATGCGAACGCAAGTTTTCTCTGTTTCAGGCCGCCAAAATTTTGGATTTTTATGGGCACAATTACGAGGATTTATTTGGGGCCAATGAATACAAAGAAAACACCGAGGTTTTTTGTTATTATATATTGAAATCATTGCTGATGTATAATTGCAATACTTTTTTGGAGTTTTGTAGAAATGGTTTATTGTTTAAAGCAAATGCGACCGTGGAAGCGTTTATTAACAAGCTAATCGTTCCTCACTATAAAGACAGTGCATACATTGAATCCATCGATGATACTCAAAAATACTTTGATGTTCCGCGCAAATCTTTTATTGGAACCACTATGCGCATGTCTATAGCAGGGATTCAATGTGAGCAATCATAGCTTTCATTTCATTAAGTGATTTGCGAATATGAAGATAACGTGTGTCTAAAGCAGAAGCGGTAGCAACAGATACAGAAGCTGTTTCTGGCACAGATACGGAAGAAAGCTGATTTTTAAAGTCATTAATTAAATCCAATTTAACATTGGCATGTCCCGGACATCCAGAAAAATGCACCACACTAAGACCCAGTTTTACCGCATCCTCTGCACTAGGTCGGCTCTTCACATATTTTTTAAATGTTTGAGAGTCAAACATGTTGTTATGAATTAAGTAAAAGTTAATAAAAGGCTGGTCATAGAAACGCAGTTTGTTTTGGTACATGTCCAAATAAAAAGCTTGTTTAATTTTAATGAACATTTTTTTAATGGCTTGCAAATTCTTGAATCCAAGCACATATGCACCCATTCCCTCGCGGTCCGCATAGTCCGCATTTTCGCGCAAAAACAACGAACGACCCCAATACTCCGCCTCGCACATTATATTACCTTCGCCCACTGTATATACCACGTCTTCTTGAATAGCGTTAAACATGGAACTTACCGGTCCCATGACATACGAATCCGCATCCAAGTAAATAATTTTTTCATACTTGTCAATTTCAGGGTAATCAAAAATATCCATTTTGGAAATGCGCGCCTGATTCATAGTTTTGTAAAAGTTTTTTTCAAAGAATAGCACGCGACTATCCAGTCCAGACATTTTTTCCTTTAGTTGGCTTGTAGTATAAACTAAAAAGTCGGTATTAGTATCAAGTTGCGGTAATGCAGTGTCGATTAAATTTTTAACTACATCAACATAACCTTCTTGATAAAAACAGCAAGTATAAACAAGATTGCGAGACATTTGTATAATATGTTAGTTATAACTCTTTATATAAAATTGATGGCAAAATATATAAACAATGTGGTAATAATAAATATAATCTATGGGAATTAAGCAATTAAATAATTATTTGGTAACAACATGCAGCACTGAAGCCATTAAAAAAATTAAACTCGAAGAACTTCGTGGAAAAAGGGTTGTGGTGGATGCCAGCATTTATTTGTATCGATTTATGGCCGACGGACGTCTTACTGAACATATGTATCACATGATAGCCACGATGTTACATTATGGCATAGAGCCAGTTTTCATATTCGATGGTGATTCGCCGCCCGAAAAAAAAGAGTTACTCGCTGAACGCAAAGAAAAAAAGCAAAAAGCCGAATCCAAATACGAAGAGTTAAAATTGTTAATGAATAACGCAGATAATGAAGCAGATAAAATGGATATTGTGGGCGAAATGGAAAAGTTGAAAAAACAGTTTATATACATTAAATCCGCGGATTATCAAGTTGTTAAAACGTTGCTGAACACAATGGGTGTGGCGTGGATAGAGGCACCCAGTGAAGCCGACGAACTTTGTGCGCATTTGATGCTAACCGACCAGGCATATGCTTGTTTAAGCGAAGACATGGATATGTTTGCATATGGATGCAGCCGTGTGCTAAGACATTTAAGTTTGGTAAATCACACGGTGTTGCTATACGATTTGCGAAAAATATTGTTTCAGCTGGGAATGAACGTTCAAGAATTCAGGCAAATATTGGTATTGGCAGGAACAGATTACAATAAAAATAACAGTGTAAGTTTGCAAGAAGCAATCAAGTGGTTTTGTAGGTATAAAAATGAAATGCTCATGTGGGAAGGCGTAATACCCACATTTTATGAATGGCTAATTAATAAAACAAATTTAATTAGCAATGCGGATGCGTTATGTATGACACATAAAATGTTTAATGTAAAAAATAAAAACCTGGTATATAACATGGTTAAACCGCAACAAGACCGAAAATCATTGGTTGAATACTTAGGACAAGACGGATTTATATTTGTGGGTGCATAAAAAAATAAAGCATCTTTTATTATATTTTGCTGCATATTATATAATATAAAAAAGTTTATAAAGCGCGTTTTAATAAATTCTAACAATAATCTTTTTCTCCACACTTTCTTCAAACATTTCTAACAAATCCTTGGATCTCTCATAGTCGTAATTTTCGTCTGATTCTAAGTTTTCCTTATTTTTAATTAGAAAGGGGCGAATCTTATATAATAGTTCGCAAATATCGTATGAATTTCCAACACTATAAAAGCCTTCACAATCAGATTTATTACATAATGCTCGAATACCATTAAGACCATTCTCAATTAATAATTCGCCAAACCATTCATTTGCTTTAAATTCATATAAAAGCGCTCCAAGATAGCATTCTTCAATAGGACGTTTACCTAAATCCATACCAAAAATGGTTTTGTTTTTGGTTGAAAGTTGAACAGCAGTTGAGCGAATAGAAGCAACACTTTTTTTTAATTTATCCATAGCGCTAAATTCATATTCATCTTCTTTATAATTTTGGTTGGCGAAATAGTCATCCAAGTATGCAAGTGTAGCCTCAACTATTAAATTTCTGTAATAATGCCAGCCGCTATAAGAGCAGCCAAAGGTCTTAGTATCGCAAGTAAAATCAACTCCCATTGTATGTATTATGTAATTAGTTTTAATATAAAATAAATCAATTTTTTATTATTATCCTCAAAATTTAAAATATTTAAAATACCATAATACTATTGAAAAATAAAATAATTTAATATATAGTTATGCAAAAGATAAGAAAATTGAAATATTTTTTATTAACTATTGTTACTATATTTAAATAAACTATATATTTTGAAAATGGATGAAACTAAGTTTTACACGGCGTGTAAAAACGGCAATTTAAATGATGCGCAGCAATTAAATTCATCAACATATTGTTATAACCGCGCTTTTGAACTTTGTTGTCATCATGGCCATTTACATGTTGCGCAGTGGTTGTTGCAAATTAACCCACATATGGATATATTATCCGATTACGACGCTTTTACCGATGCTTGTTCAAATGGGTATTTACACATGGCTCAATGGCTATTGGAGGCAATACCAACTATTCAAATACATGAAAACGGTGCATTTATGCTTGCTTGTAAAAATGGACATTTACATGTTGCGCAGTGGTTATTGAAAATTAAACCTAACATAGATATTTCATGTGAAAGTGAATTTGCTTTTAGATATGCATGCGAAAATGGCCACTTACATGTTGCACAGTGGCTATTAAAAGTTAAACCAACCATAAATATTTCACGCGACGGTGAATATGCTTTTTCCTTTGCTTGCGCAAAAGGACACTTACATGTTGCTCAGTGGTTATTAAAAGTTAAACCAAGTATTAACATTTCAATTTACAGCGAATATGCTTTTAGACATGCATGTTTATACAATCATTTACATGTTGCCAAGTGGTTATTGGAGGTTAAACCAAACATTGATGTTTGTGCTGAAAATAACCATGCTTTTAACAATGCATGTAGTAGCGGCGATTTGTGTATGGCGCAATGGCTATTGGAAGTAAAACCGGATATGCATATATTTGAAAGAAATTTTTACAATGCATGCTTAAACGGCGAATTAAATGTTGCGAAGTGGTTGTTGCAAATAAAACCAAATATTGGTATATCTGACCGTTCGTTTCATTATGCATGCGAACACGGCTACTTGGAATTGGCAAAATGGCTATTAGAAGTAAAACCGGACATTAATATTTCTGCTAATGATGAATCAGCTTTTCGATATGCATGCAAAAATAACCAGTTGCAATCAGCGCAATGGTTGTTGCAAATAAAACCAGACATCAACATATATGCCCAAAATCACCATGCATTTAAATGTGTAAATTATTTGAAAGACAAAACACCTGTAAATAAATGGTTGCAAAGTTTAAGTCCATTCAAATACACTTGCCCAAACATAGTAAATACACCTACTGAAGAAAACATGTTGTATATTATTTACGCATTAAGTTATAAAAAATATAATGCCGAATTAACGGCAAGTGCAGTAGTTAATTTTGCCAAATATGCGTAACTAACTTTCCACTTTGTATATAGTGCATAAAGTACCGTCAGCGAACATATAATCCGCAAAACCATGAACGCGAATTTCATCAAGTATATACGGATGCAACATTGATGCTTCTATAACCGGAATAACCGGAGGTAGCGTTGCTGTAACCGGAGGTAGCGTTGCTGTAACCGGAGTTGCTGAGTCAAAAACTATTTTGTACATGATTCTTTTTTATACATATAAATATTTGTATAAAAATTGTCGGTTTTATGGCGTGGGTAATAAATGGCTACACATATATATTTATCCAAGAGCAGATTGATACGCCAAAACAACCGGCGCGGTTAGCGACACCCACAGAATAACAAATTGGTATATAACTATTTTGGCACCAGATGGTGTTGTAAATGCGGTGGCGTCCGGTTTTAAAAATGTAATTAAACCTAGCGAGTTAATTGTAATAGCAGTTCCTGTAAAAACGAGATTGCCCGCGGTTTGTCGAAGCATGACAGTTAGAGACACGCTTTGGTTTAATGTGGCCGGAACATTTGTAAATGTCATGGATGTGATATTTGCAGACACGCCCGATAAATCAAACACTGTTCCCTGGGTACAATTAAATGTTGGTGTTGCAGACGCATATA
>JACCDP010052826.1_pt1 | contig 12520 bp, 7 predicted proteins | sample 7445841 | NCBI WGS metagenome assembly JACCDP01 (sample SAMN15323441, study PRJNA562643) | freshwater metagenome | isolation source: river surface water | place: USA:Blue River Watershed | collected 2017-08-17
AGTATCAGATCCCTATCCTGTTGCAGAGACACAAACCACAAACTTTTTGTTGAATCAGGGCAACATTGCAGTAGATGCCGTGCAGGACAACATGTCCCTGCTTATTGATATTGTTAATACTGGTGGGGAAAATCAACGTCCCCTGTATATTGGCAGCGGAAGCACAAGAATCAGCAGTATTGAAGAAACTACATATGATAATCAAGCTGCTTGGATCCTGAGATTTGCTGAACCGCTGGGTGGTAACTACTGGGGTCCTGCTGAGTTCACTAGCTATCCCGGACCACTGGTATTTGTGCAACCCGACAGTTTGTTGCCATATCAAGGCCAGGGTCTGAACAGCATGGTGCTGGATGCCTTTACACAATACAACCAAATCTGCAAGCAAGGTCTACAAGGTGGTGGCAAGGGCATTGTTATTAAAAACGGTGGTTATGCACAGCTAGTGTCGATATTTGAAATCTGCTGTAACATTGGTGTGCTGGCCGAAAGCGGTGGTTATTGCAGTATCACAAACAGCAACACAGATTTTGGTTGGTATGGTCTCTGGGCAGACGGTGTAAGCGACTTGCAATATACTGTGACTTTGCAAGCTTTTGACGCTCTTACCAATACCATGGCCATAGCTGGTTTGCCTGAATATCCTCAGGGCAGTGGAAAATACAAAAGACCCTACATGGGCCAAGTTTTGACTGTAAGCAAATACTTGCCAAGTGAAGGCGGAAACTTTGGATACACAGCTAATGAGTTTTACACACTATTGAGAATAGAAGTCACTTATGGTGGTGAAGGTTACACAAGCGTTCCCAATGTGATCTTCCAAGATCCCAGTAGTTATACTGGCGGCGCCAAAGCACAAGCGGTAGCCAATGTTGCAGGTGGAGTTGTTGTAAGTATTGATTTGTTGGTAAGTGGCAGCATGTTTACACAACAACAAATAACCGATCCCAACTTTGTTACTTTGGTTGGTGGTGGCGCAATAAATGCTGCAACTGCCCAAGCTGTAGCACAAATCATTTACTACGATTTGTTGACAAGCACGGATCCTGTGAGTGGTAGTGCAATAATGACTATTGACCAAAGATTGACATTTACGCCAGATTTACCTGGTGACCCAAATGGGGCAAGCGAGCTGCGGTTCTATCAAGTTAGTCGAGTTATCGCCAGCAGCCATTGCTTGGAATACGTGGGAAGTGGTGTGGACATTGGCAAATGTATTCCTGCACGTGGCGGTGTTCCTGACCAGACTCGAGAAGTCATTATGACCCTGGGCGGTCGCGTTGCTTATACCAGCACTGATCATCTAGGAAACTTCCGTATTGGTCCTGAACTTGTGATCAACCAAAATACAGGAACACTAAGTGGCCGAACCTTCCAAAAGAGTTTGTTTGCCATCATGACACCATACATTCTAGCATTGGAATAAGGAATAAAACATGGCCGGAATACCGTTAAATACGTTCAAAAACATAAACTTACCATTAAACGGAAACAATCGTGTAATCTACAGCACTGCAACAGGTTTGACTAGCATTGTGCTCATGGCGCAAGCTACAAATACCAACGTTACAGGTAGTCCTCAGGAAGTGACTTTTAAATATTACCGTAACTCCACAAATACAGGTTTAACTCCTGGTGCAGAAGTACCATTGGCGTATGAAAGCAACGCTATTGTTATTACTCAAAGTGCTGTAATACCCCCTAATGATACTTTAATACTAATAAGCGGCAAACTGGTATTGGAAACTTTTGATTTTATTGCTGCTGTTAGCAACAACGACGAGGTTCATTTCATTGGCAGCGTGTTGGAAACAGCAAATCAATAATTCTGTCAGCTAACATGGCAAAGCAATAAATACTCAAAACATTCTGTGAGTATTGATATATGAGCAAGCTGCTTAGTGGCCGCGTTATTACCAACAATCCCAGTCAAGTTAGTGCAGACAGATACAGCTACCTTGACTTGCGAGATGCTGAACCCAATCTGGGATTACCCACAGGCGCCAAACTCACAGGTCCCATTGGTCCAAGCGATGCTGTGCTCATTACCAATCAAGCTGGTGAAAGATATTGGGCCAATATTGATTTTGCTACAGGGCCCACAGGACCTAGTGGAGGACCAATAGGTCCTCAAGGTCCAACCGGACCAAGTGGTGGTCCAATAGGAGCAACTGGGGCTACAGGCATAACAGGACCTCGCGGTGCAACAGGTTTTAGAGGCGCAACTGGTGCCACTGGTTTAACGGGCCCAACGGGAGCAACTGGTCCCACAGGATCGACTGGCCCAACTGGCGCAAGTTCAACAGTTACAGGTCCCACGGGACCTACAGGTGCTACGGGCCCCACAGGACCCACTGGCGCAAGCTCCACTGTTACTGGTCCACAAGGACCTACGGGTAGAACGGGGCCACAGGGGATTCAAGGCCCAACAGGTGCTACTTCAACTGTTACCGGTCCTACAGGGCCCACGGGTCCCCAGGGTGCAACAGGACCCATAGGACCAACAGGGTCAACTGGTCCTACAGGACCAACAGGACCTACAGGAGCAAGCGGCGTTACAGGACCAACAGGCCCCACAGGTCGCACAGGCCCAACTGGTGCAAGTGGACCTACTGGTGCAAGCTCAACAGTAACTGGACCTACAGGATATACAGGATATACTGGAGCAACTGGTCCCACAGGCCCTCAAGGACCTGTGGGATCAGGATCAACTGTTCCAGGCCCAACAGGCCCTACTGGTCCCACAGGATCTTCAGGTTTCACAGGATCAAGCGGACCAACTGGTCCACAAGGCGTAACAGGGCCACAGGGTGGTGGCCCCACAGGTGCAAGTGGTCCCACAGGCCCACAAGGTGCTGCTGGACAAACAGGTCCTAGTGGGTCAGGTCCACAAGGACCGCAAGGTCCACAGGGGTTCACAGGTCCAGCAGGCACTAGCCCTACTGGTGCAACAGGACCGCGTGGGTCTACAGGTGCAACTGGGCCCACAGGAGCAACTGGTTATACGGGTCCCCAAGGACCTGCAGGCACAGGCGTTGCATTTACAGGTCCCACGGGGTCAAGCGGTCCACAAGGACCACAAGGTGCAACTGGTCCCACAGGTCCATCTGGATCAGGTGGAACCGGTGCAAGTGGACCACAAGGACCACAAGGACCACAAGGTCCCCAAGGCAACCAAGGCCCGGCAGGAACAGGTACTGCATTTACAGGACCAACAGGTGCAAGTGGCCCACAAGGTCCCACAGGTCCATCTGGAGCAAGTGGTGGCGCAGGTACAACAGGTGCAAGTGGCCCTCAGGGCCCACAAGGTCCAACTGGTCCCACAGGTCCATCTGGAGCAAGTGGTGGCGCAGGTACAACAGGCCCATCTGGAGCAACTGGTCCCACAGGTCCCACTGGAGCAAGTGGTGGTGCAGGTACAACAGGTGCATCAGGCCCCACGGGGGCAACTGGTCCCACAGGTCCCACTGGAGCAAGTGGTGGTGCAGGTACAACAGGTGCATCAGGCCCAACTGGAGCCTCGGGACCAACAGGTCCAACAGGCGTGACAGGACCAACTGGCCCAACAGGACCCACTGGCGTAACAGGTCCTGGATTGAATATAAACATAGTTGATGACACAACTACCAATGGAACTAGATACATCACTTTCCTCAACACAACATCAGGAAACTTGATATCTGCAGGTAATATATTTGTAAGCAGCACCAAACTGTATTTCAATCCCAGCACTGGTGACTTCACAGCTGGCGGTGCAATCACCGCTTATTCAGACAGAAATATCAAAACTAACATTATCCCAGTAACAGGTGCCCTGGCTAAAATACTACAGTTGCAGCCAGTTACTTACCAACGTATTGACACCGGTGTATTTGGCCGAGGCCTTATCGCACAAGATGTGCAAAAAGTTTATCCTGAACTTGTTGTGGAAAACACAGAAGACGGCATGCTCAGCGTGGCATATGGTAACTTGGTAGCGGAAGCTATTGCAGCTATTCATGAACTTTATAACATGATCAAGGATAGATAATGGCCAACAGTTTTTGGGTGGGAAGCAATGTTACAGTTAGAAATGATTATGAAGTTTATTTAAGCCAGACCGTTGTAAGCTGGGACGAACTTTTTCAGCTGTATCCCATTAGCAACATGCAAGCATGGGGCAGCAACAGTAACTATGTTTTGGGAAATGGAACCACAACAGGTGTTAGCACTCCCATAGCCATTGGTGCCAGTCAAAAGTGGAAACAAGTTGCACCTACACTTTATTGGACACATGCTATTAGTTCCACTAATAGTTTGTGGGCATGGGGCTATAGTAATAGTGTAGGGGGTTTAGGTAATGGAAATGCAAATGATACTTTTACAACACCAGTTCAAATAGGGTCTGAGTCGACTTGGCTGACTTTGAGTTCGTCTTACACACATGGTTTAGCTATAAAAAATGATAATAGTTTATGGGCATGGGGCGACGGAACAAGCGGTGGGCTGGGACTTGGTGCAACTTCCAGCGTTTTTACGCCTACTAATTTATCAAGCCAGGGCAACGTTTGGATTTCCTGCAGTGCAGGCACGTATTATAGCATGGCAATTACAGCGTCAGGTAGATTATATAGTTGGGGAAAAAACACAGTTGGGCAACTGGGATTAGGAGACACTGTTAACACAAGCACACCTGTTCAAATTGGAACGCAACAGTGGCTTCAAGTAGCTGCCAGTAACGATTTCGTTTCTCCACATACTTTGGCTATACGTCGCGATGGCACACTTTGGGCATGGGGCGCAAATGGAAGTGGTCAACTAGGTGATGGCACAACGGTTGACAAAAGTTCTCCTATACAAGTTGGTAGCGAAAGCACGTGGTCCAAGGTGGCTAATGGAAGCAGGTATAGTGTTGCGCTGAAATCAGATGGTAGTTTATGGTCATGGGGCAGTAACTTTTATGGTAACATAGGTAACGGCACTTCCGGAAACAACTATTCTGTGCCTCAACAAGTGGGAAATCTCAATAACTGGCGTGTTATATCAGCTGATAACTTTTCAACATATGCTGTGAAACAAGATGGCAGTTTGTGGTCGTGGGGTTATGGTGTGCAAGGGCAACTGGGTAATGGACAATCAGGTGGCGGTTACGCTACAAACTCACCTCAACAAGTGGGAAATCTCACCAACTGGAAAACTGTTTCTGCTGGTTATCAATACGCCCTGGCAGTGACCTGGCCAACATCACCAAGTAGTTAAATAGATAAAACAAGGTTTATAACATGTGGATATTAGTCTATAACAATCAAATACAACTGGGACCACGAGATTATAATCGTTGGATTTTTCAATCATGGTTACAAGAAAACCTTGGAATCATTGTGAGTTTACCCCAGACACCTGCAAGCAATAATCCCATAATTATTAATGAAAACACTAGGATAACCTATGTGATATTTGCACCAGAACCCAACTACAATCCCAGAATCCAGCAACTAGCAGGTCCATTTTTAACTGTATTTTATGATTATGCAGATGCAACATGGCAAGTAGCTGATCAACCAATAGACAGCGTCAAACTCACAATGTTGGCTGAACTAGCAAGTAACAGATACAACCAGGAAGTTTCCGGCGTTAATCTAACACTACAAGATCAAAATGTTTGGGTAAGCAGTGACCGTGTCACACGCCAGATTTGGCTGAATGCATTACAACTGGGCGTTACTACTACAACTTGGAAGTTCAATAACACCACTTGGTTGACATTAGACACAACAGAAGTTCAGTCAGTTGTTTCTGCGCTAACACAACATGTTGAGCAGGCATTTGCTTGGGAAAAATCGCTACATGATGAAATCATGTCAGCACAGGACTTGGCAACACTAGCAAACATCGATATCAACTGGCCAGCAGCAAGTCCAATATAAAGAGAAAGTTATGAAAACTGGTTTTCGTCGTAGAAGTGAAAGCAATGTTCAAGTTTATGTTGACATAGGGGATCCTTATCCTGGCCGTCAGGAGTTTCTGGAATACTTTGATTTTGCCAATCCCCGTTTGCAAACTCCCACCCTGAAAGACTGGGGCGGGAACAACTATGGACAACTGGGACAAAATAACACAAACAATATTAGCACTCCGGTTGTGTTGGGAAATCTAAGTCAGTGGAAACAAGTTAGCGCAGGTGCTTTGCATACGGCAGCCATCAGATATGATGGAACCTTATGGGCCTGGGGACATAATGGTTACGGACAAGTTGGCGATAGTTCCACAACTAATCGCAGCAGTCCGGTACAAATTGGCACACGCACTGACTGGTCTCAAGTCAGCTGTGGATTTACACATACATTAGCTATTACTCAAGATGGAAACTTGTGGGCTTGGGGCAGCAATCTTTTTTATCAGTTGGGGCAAACGAGTTTGCCCATGAAATATTCCAGCATCACTACCACAGGTACAAGTACGTGGACTGTTCCTGTGGACTGGAACAATAGCAACAACCAAATTGCCTGTATTGGTGCCGGTGGTGGCGGTAGTGCTGCCGGTGGTGGTGGTGGGGCATATGCTGCTATTGCTAATATTAGCTTGGTTTCCGGCACAATATATTCTGCAAATGTTGGTATAGGCGGAACAGGCGGGGGTTATTCTGGAGGAACCAGAATAAACAATGGCATATCGGGCGGAAATACTTGGTTGGGATCTACAAGTTTTGGTTCCAGTTTAGTTGGTGCAGTAGGGGGAGGTGGAGTAATAGCTAATACCGGTTTTCCTAGTGCTTGGAACCCTGGCATAGGGGGATCCTCTACCTTGAGTAGAGGAAATGTTACATATTCAGGTGGTACTGGTGGTTATTCTGGGGGCAACAGTGGCACTGCTTTGGCATATGGAGGCGGGGGCGGGGGAGGAGCAGCAGGACCTTTTGGTACAGGTGGTGGTGGTGGATTTGGCAGAGACACATACTACAATACTGGAGGAGGAGGTGGCGGCAATGGCGGTGGTCTTAATGGAGCCAGTACAACATTTGGAGGCAGTATTGGAGGTCCTGGAGGTAATGGACGTATAAACTCCACAACCTACGGTCCTAGTGCAGAGCCAGGTGTATCAGGAACACAAGGAGGTGGTGGCGGTGGTGCATCTGCAACGCCTTCATATGGAAATGGTGGTATTGGAGGCGCTGGGATAGATCTTACTGGCGTAGTTGGCTCTGGGGGTGGTGGTGGAGGTGGTAGTGCCCCAAATACCAACAGCGGTTTAGGTGGCGCAGGAGGAAATGGAGGTTTATATGGTGGGGGTGGTGGTGGTGAGGCAAGGGATTATAATGGATCTGCACGAGCTGGTTCTGGTGCCAATGGCCTGATTGTTATTTCCTATGAGGCAAAATGGGCCAGCAGTCCCATACAAGTTGGAACTAGTAATGCCTGGATTCAAGTCAGTGCCGGAGGCTATCACAGCGTTGCCATACAAAATGATTATAGCACATGGTCCTGGGGGGCCAATAGCTACTATCAATGTGGTCAACTTGTAACTCCAAATGTAACCTCACCAACGCAGATTTTTACAGAAGATGGCTCGTTTTTGTATAGTAAATCCCTGGCCACAGGCTGGCAGCATAGCATGGCGGTATCAACATCAGGTGATTTATATACTTGGGGCGACAACAGCTATGGGCAACTAGGTAACGGCACACTAGCAACAAAAACGAGACCCAGCCAAGTGGGAACACTATCCAGTTGGAAAAGTATTAGCAGTCATGGAGTAAGCAGCGGTGGAATACAAACTGACAACAGTCTTTATGTGTGGGGTTACAATGGTAACTACAACCTGGGATTGGGAGATCTGGCCAACCGCAGCAGTCCCACAAAGCTAGGATACAGTAACTGGCAGGAAATCAGCATGGGCCTATATCACAGCATGGGCTTGAGATATGACGGAAGCTTGTGGTCCTGGGGATACAATACAAACGGAGAAATTGGAAATGGGTTGGCGGGAGCAACATCTGGTGTGTCAACTCCCTTGCAAATCACCAGTCTCAACAACTGGAAGCGTGCAACTGCTGGTGGTAATCCGGTTGATGTAATTTGGCCTCTTAATGGCAATGTTAATATAGCCGCACAAGGTTTCACAGTAAGTATTGCAGTTGCTACAGATTTTTAACACTAAATATTCCATATGACAAATCCAGCTTATCGTGTAATAGTTTCTGACGGAGTAGCCACTCAAACAACACTTGTGTTCACTGCAAGCACAACATGGACTGTTCCTGCTGACTGGAACAGCGGTGCCAACATGATTGAAGGCATAGGCGGTGGTGGCGGCGGTGGGTTTTACTACGGAGGTGGAGGAGGCGCCTATGCTAAAATTGGCAACATTAGTTTAACACCCGGCGCGTCTATTCCCATTGTGATTGGTGCTGGTGGCACAAATGGTGGCAATGGAGGTAATACAACATTCAATACAACCACTTTAGTTGTTCATGGTGGTGGTGGGGGCAATGGTGCTGTTCCAGGTTTGGGCGGCCAGGCAAGCTTATGTGTTCCCAGTTCATCTGCATTTAATGGAGGCAACGGAGGATTAGGTAGTTCCACATTAGGGGCCACAGTCTTTTATACTGGAGCAAGTGGTGGTGGCGGTGGTGGTGCAGCTGGTCCTGGTTACAATGGACAAAATGGTGGTGGCGGCAATGCATTTATTGGCGGAGGTGGCGGCGGCGGCGCGGGAGGTAGTGCTAGTACCTCAGGGCAAAGTGGACAAATAACACAGGGATCACGCATAGGTGGCACAGGTGGTGCCGGCCCCTTGGGTATAGGTTCAGGAAATGGAAATGTAGGTGCCGGAGGCACTGGTTTGTTTGGTGCTGGTGGTGGTGGTGCTGGACAAGGCAATATTGCTGTAGTATATTCTGTGGGAACCGGCGGTGTTTCCATGCAAAACGGAGGGTCAACTACCATAACAGTGCTGGGCTTTACTGTGACAGCACAAGGAGGCGTAGCTCAAACAGGTGGCACAGCAACAACTACTATCACAGGAACAGCCCGTACAACGCAAGGTGGTAACGGAGGGGCTGCCGATACAGCTACTAATATTTATGAATGTGGTGGAGGCGGTGGAATCAATGCCAGCCCTGGTTTTAACACAGGTACAGGAGGTCAAAGTATTGATTTCAACGGTTTACGATCTGTAGTAGAAAATCTCGGGTATAGTTGGACAGGCCCAGGTGTCATAAACAATCCCAATCCTGGAACAAATGCCACGGGTTTTGGCTGTGGCGGTGGTGGTGGTGTCTATAATTTTCCAGGTTTTGGTGCAAGTTCCGGTTCAGCTGGAGGTAATGGTTTATGGGGCGGTGGTGGCGGTGGTGGTGGCCGAGGACTGCCTGGAGGAACAGGAGGTTCTGGAGCCGTAGTCATACAGGCAGTAACTTTAACTTCCACAACGAATACATTGGTTACGGGCAATGGTGTATATATTCCGCCTGCCAATCTGACAAGTTTAAAAATCTGGGTGATTGGTGGTGGTGCAGGGGGTATAACATCTAGTGGCGCCCAACCGGGTGGAGGAGCGGGTGGCCTTGCCTATGTGGAAATTATAGGAAACTTAAATGGTTCTGCAGGAGGACAAGGTGGCACAGGCACTTTAAGTGCCAACGGATGGTCTAGTAATGGTGTTTTTTATGGACCTGGAGGTGGGGGTGGCGGAGCCAGCCTGCCTGGTACAGTAACAGATATAAGCGGATCCCCTGGTGCACCCGGAGCAGGAGGTCTCTATGGAGCCGGAAGCGGAGGAGGAAATCCCACCACATATGTATCCGGAGCTTCTGGATTGTTGGTAATAACATATCAACCGTTTGTGCAAACCTCCACAACAATAGATGTTGACGACTTATTAGTTTTGAAATCATCGGTGATTCCCAGCAATCTATTCTCTTCTGGCAATAATACTTACGGACAGCTTGGCTTAAATATAAGTGACCTAATATTACCTTCCACAAGTAGCCCAATCCAACTTGGTGGTAATAATCAATGGATGTCTATTGCAGCAGGCTATAATAATTCCAGTGCTATTACTGGTAATGGTAACTTATTTGTATGGGGAACCAATGCTTCAGGACAACTGGGGTTGGGTTTGCCTACTGTCTCAAACCTTAGTAGTCCCACCCAAGTGGGAACAGGTTCCTGGAGACAGATAATCTGGAGCAAAGGAGCAAACTTTGTGTTTTCTCTGGGATTGACCACCAACGGTAATATTCTAGCTAGCGGAAGCAATGCCAACTATGGATTAGGAAATGGAACTACCGCCAATTCATTAAGTTTTGTTCCCATAAGCGGACCTAATGGAAACTGGCGTTGGATATCTGCCACGTGGTCTGCTGGACTTGCCATCAACAATCAGGACCTTTTATGGGGCTGGGGTGACACAAGTATAGTATGGACAAGTGCTACATTGTCCGCCAGTACGCCTGTACAACTGGGATCAAGCACATGGCAATCTGTACAAGGCGGATTTAATCATGCCATGGCTTTAACTAAATTTAATGATTTATATTCTTGGGGCTTTAACAGTCAGGGACAGTTGGGTTTAGGAGATATAACACAAAGAAGCACACCTGTACAGGTCACAGCCAGCAATAACACCAGCGGATGGCGCTCAGTTGCATGTGGTGCATTCTTTACTTTAGCAATAGCAGGCAATGGAACACTGTGGGCCTGGGGTCAAAATAGCAATGGTCAACTGGGATTGGGGGATACAACTAGAAGATTAACTCCTGTTCAAGTAGGATCATTAACAACTTGGCAATGGATAGCTTGCGGAGAAGCAAGCAGCTTGGCCCTAAAAAGTGATGGAACTCTTTGGACTTGGGGAAGAAATACATTTGGTACCTTGGGATTAAACAGCGCCACTGCGGAATTTAGCAGCCCCGTACAAGTTGGCAGCAATATTAACTGGAAAACTGCTGAAATGGGTCAATATCACATGCTGGCAGCGGCTTATCCCTATTTGTAGTTAATCTTTTAAAGATTCTAGAACATCATTATTGATTTACAAGGAAATATTCATTACTTTTGAATATGAATACGTTTCCTTTTGATTACTATCGTCCAGTCTTTGATGATCTAGCAAGGCTAACTGATCATGCCCTGTTGGAAAATCTGTGCGATTTGATCTCTCCACATCTTCCTGCATGTATAGAAAGCTACGATTTGGCAAGTTATGGTTATTACAAAGCCAAAAACTATAATAAAAGCTTGGAATGGGGGCAGAAAGCTTTACAAGCAGCCACAACACCGCAGCTACAAGCTGCTGTCAGAGCCAATCTCTGCAAGAGTTTAATGTGTGTTAATCAACCGGAAACTGCACGAGAGTTTTATACAGAAAACTTAAAACAAAATCCGCAAGATACCAGTTTGATGATTGATTTAAGTGTGGCTCTTTATGCAGAAAATCGCAAACAACAGGCGTGGGAAATTATCAAAAATCTAAAAGCACAGGTGCCCGGTTACGATACAAAAACACACGCCGTGCTGGATTTTAACTCGGGTATTCATGAAATAGCACAAGGCAACTTTAGATCCGGTATCAAGAAAATATCGTCGGGTCGCAATATCAATGTCTGGGGCAACAGCACCCACAAGTTTCCTATTCCAGAATGGCGCGGAGAACACACCACAAAGAAAAAACTACTGGTAGTGGGAGAGGGCGGTGCAGGTGATGAAATAATCAATGCCAGATTTACCAGAATGTTGCAGCAACGTGGGTTCACCGTTACTTGGGCCAGTGCGCATGGTCTAGCAGGATTGTTTCAGTGTTTGCCTGTTGCTCAGACACAAAATTATAAAAACTTCACAAATGAAATATCAGGAGTTTTGCAACATGATCTCTGGGTGCCGGCCATGAACTTGCCAGTTTGTCTGGATGTTGATATTTCCGACTTGTGGATTGAGCCATATATCCAAGTAACCCAGCAACAAAGTAAACGAGGTGAAGATATTCTTCACCGACACTCTCAAATAGCCAACATCAATGCCCGAATACCACGTGTGGGAATACGCTGGGCAGGAAATCCCTTATACGATCATGATTTGCATAGAACTGTGGAGTTCACTACTCTATGGGATCAACTAAAACATCTGCCCTGTGACTTTTACAGTTTGCAACGAGACACAAACTTACAAGACCTTGCTTATGCGCAAGGTGCCGTAAGCGATCTTTCTCAGGATCTTGACACTTGGGAAACCACTGCTGGTGTTGTCGATAACTTGGACATTGTTATTACCAGTTGCACAAGCATTGCACATCTAGCAGCGGCCATGGGCAAACCAGTTATTGTCATGGTTCCTGTTGTTGCTTATTTTATCTGGCCGGAAAATCAAAACTCCAGCTACTGGTATCACAATCAGGTGCATGTTATACATCAAACACAACCACGTAGCTGGCAGGATGTAGTAAAAAAAGCCGGAGAAATCCTGCAAGCTATGTTTGCAGGTTACTGAGTTCCACCATACAAGCTGCCAAGGCAATTTCAGGATCAGCTACAAGTGCATGATCC
>JACCDP010218170.1_pt1 | contig 12519 bp, 7 predicted proteins | sample 7445841 | NCBI WGS metagenome assembly JACCDP01 (sample SAMN15323441, study PRJNA562643) | freshwater metagenome | isolation source: river surface water | place: USA:Blue River Watershed | collected 2017-08-17
CGCGCGATCCAGCCGGCCGGCCGGCCGTCGCACGTGGACGAGGCCGGGCCGCAGCGCGCGCAGGTCCCGTCCGCGGTGGACCAGCGCGGCGCCGGTGCGGTCCGCCCAGGCACGCGCCACCCGGTCGTCGGGATCGGCGAGGAGCGCGACGCGGAGAGGTTGCACGGGTCCAGCTTACCCATCTCCGGGTGCCTGCCGCCAGCGCGGGACCGGCGCGTTAGGGGCGCGGGCTCGAAAGGGGCCCGGAGGATTCGCATGAAGCCCGTCCACACCGTCGACAGCGTCGTGATCCGGTTCGCCGGCGACTCCGGCGACGGCATGCAGGTCATCGGCAGCCAGTTCACGAACACCACCGCGCTCGCCGGCAACGACCTCGCGACGTTCCCGGACTTTCCCGCGGAGATCCGGGCGCCGGCCGGCACGCTCGCCGGCGTGTCGGGCTTCCAGCTCCACTTCTCCAGCCACGACATCCTCACCCCCGGCGACGCGCCCGAGGTGCTCGTGGCGATGAACCCGGCAGCGCTGCTCGCGAATCTTCGCGACCTCCGCCCGGGCGGCCTCATCATCGTCAACCGCGAGAAGTTCGTCCCGCGCGAGTTCGAGAAGTGCGGGCTCGCCACGAACCCGCTGGAGGATGGACGGCTGGACAGCTACCGCGTCGTGCCGATCGAGATGGCGCGCCTCTCGAAGGAGGCCGTCGCCGGACTCGAGCTCGGCATGAAGGAGACGGAGCGCACGAAGAACTTCTTCGCGCTCGGCCTGTGCTACTGGCTCTACCAGCGCCCGCTGGAGCCGACCGAGCGGTGGATCGCCGCGCGCTTCAAGGAGCCCTACCGCGAGGCCAACCGCCGCGCGCTCCTGGCCGGCTACAACTACGCCGACACGCTGGAGCTCTTCCACGAGCGCTACGACATCCCGCCTGCGCGCCTCGCGCCGGGCACCTACCGCAACATCGTCGGGAACCAGGCGCTCGCGCTCGGCCTCGCCGCCGCCGCGCACCGCTCCGGCCTGCCGGTGTTCCTCGGCAGCTACCCGATCACGCCCGCGTCGGACATCCTCCATCAGGCGAGCGACTACAAGGCGCACGGCGTCCTGACCTTCCAGGCGGAGGACGAGATCGCGGCCATCGGCGCGGCCATCGGCGCGAGCTTCTCGGGCGCCCTCGGCGTGTGCACGACGTCCGGCCCGGGCATGGCGCTCAAGGCCGAGGCGCTCGGCCTGGCGGTCATGACGGAGCTTCCGCTCGTCGTCATCGACGTGCAGCGCGGCGGACCGAGCACCGGCCTCCCGACGAAGACCGAGCAGTCCGACCTCATGCAGGCGCTGTACGGCCGCAACGGGGAGGCGCCGGTCGCGGTGATCGCCGCGCAGACCCCGTCGGACTGCTTCGACGCGTTCCTGGAGGCCGCGCGGATGGCGACGACGGCCATGTGCCCCGTCATCCTCCTGACCGACGGCTACCTCGCCAACGGCAGCGAGCCCTGGCGCGTGCCGGACGTGTCGGAGCTGCCGGACCTCCGCGTGAGCTTCCGCACGGACCCGGAGGGCTTCCAGCCCTACGCCCGCGACCCCCGGACGCTCGCGCGCCCGTGGGTGCGCCCGGGCACGCCGGGCCTCGAGCACCGCATCGGCGGCATCGAGAAGCAGGACGTCACCGGCAACGTCAGCTACGACGCGCAGAACCACGAGCACATGTCGAAGCTGCGCGCCGAGAAGATCGCGCGCATCGCGGTTCCGGACGTGCAGGTGCACGGCGATCCCGACGGGCTGCTGGTCGTGGGCTGGGGCTCCACCTGGGGCGCCATCCGCTCGGCGGTCGACATGGCCCGCAGCCGCGGCGTCCGCGTCGGCCACGCCCACCTGCGCCATCTCAACCCGATGCCGCGCAACCTCGCGGAGGTGCTGCGGCGCTACGACCGCGTGCTCGTCCCCGAGATGAACCTCGGGCAGCTCGTGCGGGTGCTCCGCGCCGAGACCCTCGTCGACTGCATCTCCCTCCCCAAGATCCAGGGCCAGGCCTTCCGCGTCGGCGAGGTGTTCGACGCGGTGATGCTCCACGCCCGCCAGAACGGGACCACGCCATGACGACGCCGACGTACACGAAGAAGGACTTCATGTCCGACCAGGTCATCCGCTGGTGCCCCGGCTGCGGGGACTACGCGATCCTGGCGCAGGCCCAGACGGTGTTCGCGGAGCTCGGGATCCCCCGGGAGAACTTCGTGATGGTCTCGGGGATCGGGTGCAGCAGCCGTTTCCCGTACTACGTCAACAGCTACGGATTCCACACGATCCACGGGCGCGCCCCGACCATCGCGACCGGCGTCAAGGTCAACCGCCCGGAGCTCTCGGTGTGGGTGATCACGGGGGACGGCGACGCGCTGTCGATCGGCGGCAACCACACGGCGCACCTGCTGCGTCGCAACGTGGACGTGCAGGTGCTGCTCTTCAACAACCGCATCTACGGGCTGACGAAGGGCCAGTACAGCCCGACCTCCGAGGTGGGGAAGAAGACGAAGAGCACGCCGATGGGCAGCCTGGACCACCCCTTCGCGCCGCTGGCCTTCGCGCTGGGCGCCGACGCGACGTTCATCGCGCGCAGCGTCGACGTGTTCACGACCCAGCAGCGCGACGTGCTCCGCGCGGCGCACGAGCACCGCGGGTCCTCGTTCGTGGAGATCCTGCAGAACTGCAACATCTTCAACGACGGCGCCTGGGACGCCCTCACCGAGAAGGCCGTGCGTGAGGAACGCTGCCTGTTCCTCGAGGCCGGCAAGCCCATGGTGTTCGCCGGCGGCCGCAAGGGAATCCGCCTCGTCGGACTGCGTCCGGAGGTGGTGGAGCTCGGCGACGGCGTGACCGAGGCGGACTGCCTGGTGCACGACCCCGGGAACCTCGTCCTTGCGTCGATGCTCGCGCGCATGGACTACCCCGCGTTCCCCGTGCCGATGGGCGTCCTCTACCAGACCGAGCGTCCGACCTACGACGCCGCGTTCCGCGAGCAGGTCCACGAGGCGATGGAGACGCGCCCCGCGGACCTCGGCGCGCTGCTCGCCGGGAACGACACGTGGACCGTGACGTGAGCGGGACGCGCGGGCAGCCCGGCCGCCTGCGCCCGCTGGACGAGATCCCCGCCGCCGCCGCGCGCGCGCTGACGGGGATCCTCTTCGACATCGACGACACGATCACCCGCCACGGCCGTCTCGTGCCCGAGGCGTTCGCCGCGATCGCGCAGGCGCAGGCGCGTGGCCTCACGATGATCCCGGTGACGGGGCGTCCGGCGGGCTGGTGCGACCACATCGCGCGGGCCTGGCCGGTCGACGGCGTCGTCGGCGAGAACGGCGGGCTCTGGTTTCGCATGGCGACGGTGGACGGACAGCCGAAGCTCCTGCGGCGGCACGCGCAGTCCGCGGAGGTTCGGGCCCTCCACGCCGCGCGCCTTGCGGTCCTCCGCGACGAGATCCTCCGCGAGGTGCCCGGGGCCGGCATCGCGAGCGACCAACCCTACCGGGAGCTGGACCTCGCGATCGACTTCTGCGAGGACGTGCCTCCGCTCGGAGAGGCGGACGTGGAGCGAATCCTCGCCGTCTTCGCGCGGCACGGCGCGACCGCCAAGGTGTCGAGCATCCACGTGAACGGCTGGTTCGGCGCCTTCGACAAGCTCGCCGGGTTCCGCGGGCTGCTCGACGACCTCGGCCTTCCGGACGACCCCGCGGCCTGGGCGTACTTCGGGGATTCGGCGAACGACGCGCCCATGTTCGCCCACTTCCCGCTGTCCATCGGCGTCGCGAACGTGGACGCGTTCCTGCCGCGCATCCCGGTGTGGCCGGCGTTCCGCACGGAGCATCCGTGCGGGGACGGGTTCGCGGAGGGTGTCGCGCGGCTCCTCGCGCTGCGCGGGTAGCGGCTACATCATCATCCGGGGGTCGACGTCGACGATGCGGCGTACCCCCGGGACCGGTCGCCAGCTCGGCACCAGCTGGCGCAGCCACGCGCGGAACGTGCCCACGTGGCGGCCGCGCAGGAACACCTGGTAGCGCCATCGGCCGACCGCGCGGGGCATCGGCGCGGGGCTCGGGCCCAGCACGTCGATCCCCGCGACCGCGCGTGCGCGTGCGTCCTCCGCGAGCGCGACGGCGGCGGCGTGCGTGGCGGCGCGGTCGACCCCTTCCAGCCGCACGAGCACGAGGCGGGTGTACGGCGGCTGCCCGAGCGCGCGTCGGAGCTGCCCCTCGTGGGCGGCGAAGGCCTCCATGTCGTTGACGCAGGAGAACACCGGGTGGTCCGGGTGTCGTGTCTGCAGGAACACGCGCCCGGCCGCAGCGCCCCGCCCCGCACGGCCGATGAGCTGCGTCACCAGCGCGAAGGTGCGCTCCGCCGCGCGGAAGTCCGGCATGCCCAGCACGTGGTCGACGCCGAGCACCGCGGCGACGTGGACGTCGGGGAAGTCGTGGCCCTTCGCGACGACCTGCGTGCCGACGAGCAGGCGCGTGCGTCCGTCGCGGAAGTCGTCGAGGATCCGCGCGTGGGCGCCGCGCTCGGCGGTGGTGTCGGCATCCATGCGCCCGATGGCGACGCCGGGGAAAGCCGCCGCGACGCCCTCCGCCACGCGCTCCGTGCCACGGCCGAGCACCTCGAAGGTGCCTCCGCACACCGCGCACCGCGGGTCGAACGGGCGATGGTAGCCGCAGGTGTGACAATGCAGGCGCCGTGCGGCCTGGTGGTAGACGAGGGCGATGCCGCAGCTTGGGCACTCGTGCGCCGCGCCGCATCCGGGGCACTCGACGAACGTGGCGTAGCCGCGCCGGTTGTACAGCAGGATCGCCTTGCCTCCGGCGTCGAGGGCGTCTGCGATGGCGTCGTGCACCGCGCCGGCCAGCAGCGGCTCGCGCGGCTTGCCGCCGGACGGGTCGGCCACGCGCTCCTGACGCATGTCGAGGATGGACAGGCGCGGGACAGGCCGCGGTGTGGCGCGGTCGCGCAGCTGGAGGAGCTGGTAGCGGCCGCTCCGCGCGTTCTCCCAGCTCTCGAGGCTCGGCGTGGCGCTCCCGAGCACCGCGGGGCAACCGGCCTGGTGGGCGCGCACGACCGCGAGATCGCGGGCGTGGTAGCGGACTCCGTCCTCCTGCTTGTAGGAATCGTCGTGCTCCTCGTCCACGACGACGAGGCCGAGGGCGCCGAACGGCGCGAACACGGCGCTTCGGGCACCGACCACGACGTCCGCGTCGCCCCGTGCGATGGCGCGCCAGGCACGAAGCCGCTCCGCCCCGGTGAGCTGGCTGTGCAGGACCGCGACGCGGTCGCCGAAGCGTCCGGCGAAGCGCCCGAGGAGCTGCGGGGTGAGCGCGATCTCCGGCACGAGCACGAGCACCTGCCGTCCTGCCGCGAGGGTGCGCGCCGCGAGCGCGAGGTACACCTCGGTCTTGCCCGCCCCGGTGACGCCGTGGAGGAGCCAGGTGCCGGCGCCGTGGACCGCCTCGATGACGGCGGACTGCGCGGCGTTGAGCGGCGGGGCCTCGGTGCGTGCCTCTCCGACGTGCACGCCGTCGGTGCGCGGGCGCTCCTCGACGCACACCGCGCCGCGCCGAAGGAGCGTCGCGAGCGCGCCGGCATCCAGTTCGTCGACACGGACCGCTCCGTCCGCCAGCTTCGCGAGGATCGCGCGTGCGGCCGTCGCGTGACCGCGCAACCCCGCCAGCGCGGCGGTGTCCTCCGTCGCGGGTGCGCGCACGGCCCAGCGCTCCGTGTCGCGCGGTCCCTGGACCTGCTCGTCCCGGCCCTCCACCCACCCCCGGGACACGAGGGCGGTCAGCGCCCGCGCGGGGTCGTCGACCTCCTCGCGCAGGCGGCGGGAGAGGCCCGTGCGCGTCGCGCCCGGCCGGGCGATCACCTCGCGGAGCATGCTGGCGAGCGGGCCGTCGGGCACCGCGGCACCCTCACCGGCCAGGGCGGCGATGCCGGCGTCGGTCGGCACGTACACCCGGCGGGTCCGCGCCGTGCTTCCGCTGGGCGTGGCGGTGCCGATCACCTCGCCGAGCGGGGCGAGCCAGTAGTCGGCGACGAAGCGGTAGAGCGCCAGCTGCCCCGGCGTGAACGCGACCTCGTCGCGGGTGCGCGCGAGGACGCTGCGGGCGTCCTCGACGTCGGAGGTGTCGAGCACCTCGACGACCCAGCCGGTCACCTTGCGCGTGCCGAACGGGACCTCGACCTCCGCACCCTCGGGCAGCACGCCGACGTGGTGCGGCACCGCGTAGGTGTAGAGGCCGTGCACGGGCAGCGAGACGGCGACCTTGACCCAGCCGACGGGCGGCACGGCGGCCACTCAGCGCTTGCGCGGCTTGCCCGCCGGGTCCTCGGCGATCACGAACTCGACGCGGCGGTTGTTCAGGCGGCCCTCGTCGGTGCGGTTGGTGTCGACGGGGCGCGTCTCGCCGTAGCCGCGCGTGATCATCCGGCCCCCCGCCACACCGGCCTCGAGGAGGTACTCGAACACCGCGTCCGCGCGCTCCTTCGAGAGGCGCTGGTTGAAGCGGTCGTCACCCACGCTGTCGGTGTGCCCGCCGATCTCGACCACGATCTTCGGGTAGTCGCGCAGGACCTGGGCGACGTCGTCGAGGACGGGGAAGCTCTCCGGCAGGATGCGCGCCTTCTTCGATTCGAAGTTGATGCGCTGCTTGATGACGATCTGCTCCTCGGTGACTTCGATGCGCTCGGGCTTGGTGTCGGGGCAGCCGTCCTCGTCGAGGTAGGCGTTCACGATCTCCGGCGCGTCCGGGCAGGCGTCCACGGTGTCGAGGAAGCCGTCGCCGTCACGGTCGAGCACCGGGCACCCCTCGCGCGCGACGGGCCCGGCCTCGTTGGGGCAGCGGTCCCGACCGTCGATGACGCCGTCCTGGTCGTTGTCGGCCTCCGGGCAGCCGTCGCGGTCCTCGAATCCGTCGGGGTCCTCGGCGTCGATCGGGCAGCCGTCGCGGTCGTCGGCCACGCCGTCGAGGTCGTTGTCGAGGTCGGGGCAGCCGTCGCCGTCCTTGAACCCGTCCGGGTCCTCCGGCTCGCGGACGCACTTGTCCACGGGGTCGAGCACGCCGTCGCCGTCGGTGTCGACGACGGTGGGCTTCGGCGGCGGGGGCGCGGCCTTGCGCACCTTCGGGCAGCGCTGCACGAACGCCAGGTGGTCGAGGGCGTCGGTGAGGTGGGCCTCGGCGCGCCGGGCGTTGCCCTGCTCGAACTCGAGCTGGGTGAACGCGACGCTCGCCTCGAACAAGGCGCGCTCCTTCGGATCGCAGTCGGTGTACTCCGGAAGCGCCAGCATCGCGGCGTGCACCTCGCGGTAGTCCTTGGCGAGGTTGCGCTGGGTGGCGCAGCCGATCAGGGTGAGCAGGACGAAGAAGCGCACGGCCTCACTCCTTGCTTCGGGGGCGCGGGGCGTCCTCGAGGCCGTCGACGTCGTCGGGCACGGCGGACGACGACGCCTTGCGACGGGCGGTCTCCGCGAACGCGCGGGCCTGGCGGGCGAGGGTCTCGGCGGCGCCGTAATCGGCGTGTCCGGCCTCCTCGTGGGCCTTCTCGAGGTAGGCGCGCGCGAGCGTCGTCTCGTAAATCGCGGCGTTCTCGGCGCCGGCCTCGAGCGCGGCGTCGAGCGCGTGGTCGGCCGACATCAGGCGTACGCCCGCGCGCACGGCGCAACCGGGCAGGAGCAGCAACGCGGGGAGGAGGAGCAACCGGGACGTCATCACGGCGCCACTCTTCACCGGGCCGTCGAGCCTGTCAAGGGCGGCGTCGCGCCGGCTGCGGCACCCGTCGCGGGCGGGGGCGTCGCGAGGCCGGCCTCAGCCCCCGCCCCGGGCGTCGACGTGGTGGCGGCGGCCTCGGGCGGCACCTCGAAGACGGTCATCATGTACTTCGCCGGGGTCGAGGCCGACGGGAGGTGGATCGGCTGGCTGGTCCACGGGAGCAGGTCGCCGCTCGTGGGCACGCCGAAGATCGGGTTCGTGCGGTCGCCGCGCTGCACCTCGACCAGCGCGGTGCCGGTCATGCCGAGTGCTTCGGCGACCTTGTTCACGGCCGCGGTGTAGAGCGCGCCGCCGCGCCGCGGGTCGACCAGGTAGTAGCCGCGCTCGTGGACGATGACGCGCGTGTAGTTGCCGTTCGTCGCCCACGCGCGGAATCGCTCGGGGTTGAGCGCGCGCAGGTCGGCGTCCTCGGGGCTGCGGCTCAGGCCTTCCCAGAGGCGGTAGATCTCGCCGCCGCGCTCGTCCTCGCGGGCCTGGTAGCGCAGCTGCTCGCCGATCGCGCCGCCGGAGCCGGGTGCACGCAGCGCGGGCGGGATCGCGCCCGGCGACGCCCACGAGCGGTAGACTTTCTTGCCGTGGATCACCTGGTAGTAGCAGAGCAGGTCCTGCTGCTGCTCGAGCGGGAGCTCGACGATGCCGCTCAGGCCGGGTTCCTTCGCGAGGGTGCGGTAGTAGTCCGGCACCTGGATGCGGTTGGCCTTGATGGGCGAGCGCCATTGGCGGCTGTCCGCAGCGCCCTCGTTCACCGCGCCGCGCCCCCATCGGTAGAGCGGCTGCGCCAGGGTCGCGAGGACGACGACGGGCGCGATCCACATGCGCCACGACAGCCGGGCGATGCCGATGGCGAGCAGCGCCACGCTCGCGACGACGACGTAGGAGCCGAGCCGGTACGGCGCGAACATGCGGCTCATGCCCGGCACGAACTGGAACATGAGCGTGTAGGGCAGCCGCACGACGTAGTCGCCCACCCGGACCACGTCGCGGGCGTCGGTGTCGCCCCAGCGCAGGAACGGCCCGAGCGTGCCGACGTAGAAGAAGCACCACACCGCCAGCCACATCCACGAGCGGCGCCGCACGAACGCCGGGAGCACCCCGAGGACCAGCACGGCCAGGGGCAGGCTCTCGTCGACCGCGGGGTCGAAGAGGTAGCTCGCGCTCCACGACGACCCGATCGTGCGGTGGATGCTGGCGAGGATGTTCTCCGCGTAGCTCTGGGGCCGCAGCGGGGCGTGGATGACCGTGTCGAACGGCGGGTACGGAAGGAAGAACGTGAGCTCCGGGAGCGCCTCGCGGGTCCCGACCTGCGCGCCGCCCTCGGCGCACGCGTACGGAAGGAGGAACGGCCCCGCGACGAGGAGCAGTCCGACGGCGAGGCCGACCGAGGTGCGGAACATGCCGCGCAACGCGAGGCGTCGGCGCTCGACGACCAGGTGGAGCACGTACCACAGCACCGAGAACATCGCGGAGAAAAGACCGTAGAACCAGTAGAAGGCGCCGGTGAGGCCGAGCACGGCGCCCGCGAGCATGCCGCTGTACAGCGTCCGTCGGCGAAGCGCGCGGTCGAGCACCGCCGGGTACAGAAGCACCCACCACAGGATCGCCTGGCGCAGGCCGCTCGCCTGGATCTCGAGCAGCGTGATCGGGTTCACGACCGCCACCGCCGTCGCGGCGATCGCGGCGCTGACGCTGCCCGACGCGTAGCGGGCCAGCGCGTAGCCTGCGATGCCGTTGCCGATCAGCACGACGAGGATCTTCAGGTTGTAGCTGCTGGGGAAGCCGCGCCAGGCCTCGAGCGGCAGGTTGAACACCAGCACGTCGAGGATGTTTCCCGTCTCCGGGTAGCGTCCGAGGCTGACGAACTCGCGCCACGCGTCCCACGGGCCGAGGTCGGTCGCCGCGAGCGCGCGGACCTCCCGGAAGTGCCAGTCATAGCGCCACAGCCAGCCGCCGAGCTCTCCGCCGCCCAGCACGATCTGGTCGACCATCGTGATCATCGGCCACGTGACCGCCGCCGCCCCCGCGAGGGAGACGAGGATCGCGAGCAGCAGGCCCAGCGCGTCGCGACGGAAGCCCTCGGTCATGGCGTCTCCAGGCGCCAGATCCGGCGGCCGTCCTCGGTCGCCACGGTCTCGGGACCGAGCGCGTGGCGGAGGAGCGCGAGCGACAAGGCGCGCCGATCGGGGGGATAGAGCGACTCGTGCATCACGATGTACCGCGCGCCCAGCGCCGCGAGTGCGCGCCCGGACGCGACGAGGTCGAGGGTGGGCAGGTTGGGCGGGAGGGAATCGACGTAGCCGCCTTCGGCGACGAGCAGCGCCCCGACGAGCTGGGAGCGTGCCAGCACCGGCGGGAGCGGCTCGTTGAGCAGGTAGGGGCTGGGGCGTCCATGGGCGGTCTGCCAGTAGAGGTATACCGCCCGCTCGAGGTTGGGCACGGTGACCGGCAGATCGAGCACGCCCCCGGGGACCGGATCCGCGACGAGGGCCTGGACGTACGCGGGGATGTGCGCCTCCGAGCGGGCGAGCGGCCACGGGGCGGGCGACAGGACGAGGTGCTCTCCGACGGCGAGGGCGCCGAGCAGCGCCTGCGCCCACGCGGGACGGCGCAGCACCGCGAAGCTCGCGAGGACGGCGAGCCCGAGCGTGGCGGGCATCACGAAGCGGAACGGGTGGGAGATGCGCTGGAACGGCGGGAACGCCTCGAACAGCGCGAGGAACGGCAGCGGGACGCGGCGCTCCGCCACCAGCAGGTAGTCGCCGCCGACGTAGAGGAACGGCCCGAGCATGAGGAGCCAGAAGCCCGCGAACCACGCCATCCACGGCAGGCGGTCCCGCCAGCGCCGCATCGTCGCGAGTCCGGCGACCGCGCCCACGAGCCCCGTCCAGCCCAGGTACGTCACGATGAGCAGGTGTTCGCCGTGCAGCGCGAGCAGGTCGGGGCTGTACACGCGACCGGGACGGAAACCGCTCGCCAGGTCGGTCATGTTGTGCGCGACGAGGGAGCGCCACACGAACTCGGGGTCGCGCCGCACCAGCGCGTCGGGACCTTCCAGCGACGCGGCGAACGTGGCGAGCACCGGCGCCGCCACGACGAGCCCGACCACGGCCGCGAGCGCCAGCGCCGCGGGGAGCCGCCGCCAGTCGATGCGTGCGCGCCGTGTGACCGCCCAGGCGAGCAGGACGGCGCCGGCCGCGATCGTGCCGAACAGGCCGTAGTAGGCGTTCGCCGCGAGCCCAAGTCCTCCGGCGATGCCCGCCACCACCGCGTTCCGGGCGGTGGGCCGCGCGTAGAGCCGCATGGCGGCCAGCGTCGTCCACGGGAGCGTGCCGGCGTAGAGCGTCTCGGTGATGCCGTTGTGCACCTGCGCGATGAGATGCGGCGCGCTCATCCACGCGGCCGCGGCGGCGAGGGCGGCGCCCTCCACGCCGGGCTGCGGTCCGCGCAGGTCGAGGAGCACGTGCCGCACGAGCGCCCACGCGCCGAGCCCGGCGGTCCACACCGCGGCGAGCACCACCGCGTTGTACGCCAGCACCGGCCCGCCGGCCCATTGGAGGGGCAGCGACGCCACGGCGCCGAAGGTGTCGATGAAGTACAACCGCTGCGCGTCCGGCCAGCTCATCAGGTCGGTCACCAGCGGAAGCCGCCCATGGCCGATCTCCGAGGCGACCCAGGCGTAGCCCCACAGGTGGTTCCATACGTCGTTGCCGGGGTGGCCGACGGGGGTGTGCACCGGGTCCAGCACCATCGGCCAGGTGACGAGGACGGCGAGGGCGGCCGTCCACGCTGCGGCATGGGCGAGGGGGTGACGGTACATCGCCGACGAGCGTAGCCAGCTACCGGGGAACAGTCGCGCTATGCTTGCGCGACGACGATGCACGCGCTGCTGCTCCTCCTGTTCGCCTGTGCCCCCGCACCGCTGCCGCTCCCGTCGGAGAGCGGGGCTGCGGTCGTGGACCGCACGGCGCAGCCGGCGCTGTACCGGGCCCTCTACGACTACGCCTTCCTGCCGGAGACGCAGGATTCCGAGCAGCGCGTGCGACTCCTCGTCTGGCTGCGGCACCTCGACTTCAACCGCTACCAGCTCGGCCTCCTGCGGCAGCTCCACGCCCGCGTCGAGCGCGAGCGGGCCGCCCTGCAGGCGGCGCAGGACACCGCGCTGGCGGCGCACGAGCCGGAGGTGCGCGCCGTCTACGATCGGCTGTGGGAGGGCCTCACCCGGGGGGTACCGGAGGCCGACCTCGAGCGGCTCACCGTGGGCCTCGACGCCGTGCGGACCCGCGAGGCGGACCTGTTGCAGGTGCGCGCCCAGTCCGTCCGCGCGATCCTCGACGCCATCGAGCCGTTCGCGAAGACCTTCTCGCCGCGCCAGGAGGCGCTCGTCGCGGACGCGACGTTCGCGTTGCGGCACCGTCTGGACCCCTACGCCAACCCGGGCGACTTCCGCGCGCTCGTCGGGACGGTCTCCGCGGTCGGCGTGTTCGGCTCGCTCACGCGGCCGACCTTCGATCCGAACGAGGACTTCCTCGACATCGGCGGGCTCTGGTCCCGCGAGGCGAGCCGCACCGAGCAGGCGCGCTTCCCCGACGTGCAGCGCGACGTCGTGCTCTACATGGTGCTCCTCGAGCCGATGCTCCCCGTCGCGATCGACGCGGCCCTTGCGCTGCGCGCGGCGGACGAGGCGGCGGCCCCTGCCCCCGAGGCGGCGTCGGCGGGCGAGCCCGGCGCCGAC
>JACCDP011224873.1_pt1 | contig 12519 bp, 4 predicted proteins | sample 7445841 | NCBI WGS metagenome assembly JACCDP01 (sample SAMN15323441, study PRJNA562643) | freshwater metagenome | isolation source: river surface water | place: USA:Blue River Watershed | collected 2017-08-17
AAACGCCGACGATCTTTCCTCCCATCGTGTCATGGGCGACGGCAAATGACTCGACTAGCGTATCGATCCAACTGCCAGGCTCATATGCAAGTCCATACAAGGTTCCCTTAGATCCCTGAACGCCTCCGGTGACACCTGCCATCTTCTTTCCTTCTTCAGTCTCCAAAAAATCCTCAAGTCTCTTAGATTGGCCGGATTCCCCAGTGAACTTGACCTTTTGATCGCGTGTACGAATCAGATCGCCTGTTTCTTCAGATTTCTCACAGCGCTTGTTGTCTTCTCCGCATACCAGGTCCAGGCTGACTCTCGCGCCCCCAAGCTTGAACCCATCCCCATCCACTCCAATGCTCTGGCCAGACTGATTACTCAAATCCGTGACGCCATCCGTGACCCCCTTGAATTTCAAGGAATCCTCGATCATCAACTCCCGCATCTTCTTGGATGCTTCGCCCAGGGCTTCCCTGGCAACCGCTGCCCCGCCCTGCATCGTCACGGCCCCCACCAGAATGTTCATCACCCTCTCCTCACGCTCCAGGCGCTTGAGCTCCTCCTTGGCTTTCAGGACGTCGTCCGGCGTCGAAGCGGCCTTGAGTTTCTTTTGAAGGTCCGCCTTGCGCGGAGACACGTAGGATTCGATCGCCTTTCTCGCCTCCACACCCGCCGCCGCCGTGATCGTCACCTGCGCCTGGATCGAGCGGCGCACCTGCTCTGCGTCGAAGATCGGGCGTAACCCCGTCGAGGGGTCTCCCGTTCGGACTTCCTGGTGGCCGGCCAGGCCACTGACTCCCGCTGGTGTGACACTGCGCGCCTGCTGCGCATCGCGGCCCAAACCGCCCCCGGTCCCCTGGGCGCCCAGCTTCCCTTGCAGATCTTTTTCCACTCCAAGGGATATCCCGATCGCAGTCGCTTCGTAGCGAGCATGGTTCCCGATGTCCTCGGTTGTGAGGCTGCGTGCCTCGAACTGGTTGACGCCAGCCTGGACAGCCGCTTCCGAGCTGGTCACAGCAGCACCTGAGAGCACGGCATCACCTCGCGCGGAGACCTCGAAGCCTGCATCCCCCGCGCGCAAGGCCGTCTGTTCGCCCACGCTCGCGAAGGAGTTTTCGATACGGCTCTTGCCCAGAACCAGGCTGCCACCCGCACCGGCCCCGACGGTCACACCAGCCGCAGCGTGGCGCTGCTCGCTGCGATAGGTCTCGGTGTCCTGCAGACTTTCCATGAAAAGCCCCTCAGTGGCATGGACCACCACTCGCTCCCCCTGAACCACCGCACCACGCAGGACGATCGCTTGTCCGCTGTCCAGCGTCGCATTCCCCTGTGCCTGGACCTGGGTGTTTCGCCAATCAGTCGTTGCACTCTCTGATGCCCCGCGCGAGGCACTCACGCTGGCGGTCAGCCCCCACCCAGTCGGCGACTGCGATGTCTTGGCACCGAACGCCATGCCTACCCCCAGACTCGCCCCCTCGCTTCGCTGCGTGCTGTGTTCCTGAGCAACGCGCGCAGCCGCCACCAGGGCGATACCTCCCTCGGCAGTCAGGGTGGCATCCCCACCCGCCTGCAGGTCGCTCCCACGCACGGTGAGCGTAGAGTCCTGCCCGTCGCCCTCGGCACGCACGCTCAAGTCGCCGCCCGCGATGACCTCGGAGGTCCGGGTCCCCTGTTCGGACCGCACGCGCTCACCCGAACTGCGTACCGAGCCGATGCTCACGCTCAGTCCCACACCGCCCGCAGTCTCCGGCTGCGCCTTGACGGCCTGTGCGGCTCGCCGGACCGCCAGCGCAGTGGTGGCGGCAGCCAGAGCTCGCATGCGCGGGTCATTGGTGGCAGCGGCGGACCGGGCCATCTGGTTCGCGGTTTGGGCTGCCGTGACGACCGGGTTGGTGAGGGCCACCGTCACGCCGGTCTGGGCGAACTGGGTGCGATCGACGGAGCGGGACGACTCCTGCCCGTCAGCGATCTCGACCCGGTGGGCGGAAACGTGAATATCACCCTGCGGCGCCAGAACGTCGCTGGCAGTCTGGCGGTAGGCCTCGCCGGCTTCGAAGACGACTTCCCCAGCGGCACTGCCCACGGTGGAGGGTGCCAGGGTCTCCTGGACCCTCTCCTGTGTCGAGCGCACATCACGCTTTCCGATGGTGATTCCCAACCCACCCGAGCTGAAGACGCCCCGGCGTGTCTCATGCCGCTCGTGGTTTTCCGTCCTGGACTGCGAGGCGGCTTCGACCACCACGTCGCGTCCCGCTGCCAGGGAGGTCGCCTGCGTACTCACGACCTGGCTGCCCTGCACGCTGGCATCCCGTCCGGCCACGATGCGGACCGATTCGCCGGAGATCGTGGCTGCGACTGCCCGGGTTTCATCCACCGTATCACGCGTGCTCAAGCTGCGCGAGGAAAACAGGCCCCGCTGCATCCAGTGGCGCGCGGCATCGCTGCGGTCCTGGGCGCTCCCCGCAGCGATGGCCGCGTCTCTGCCGGCCTGCAGCACAACCGCCCCAGCAACGGACTCGACACGCGCCGCCTGCACCCCAAGGTCTCGCCCGGCGGACATGAGGAGTTCGCCCTGGACCTGGATCTGGGTGCCGACGTCGTGGCGCCTGGCTACGAGCTCGAAGTTTTGATCGTCCCAGACCGTGCGGGTTTCGTTCTTCACCTCGACGGCTTCCAGCCTCAGGTCCCGGCCGGCAAGAAGCAACGTCGCGCCCTCGGCCCGAGCGCCTTGCACGGGTCCGTTCATGATCTGCGCACTCCGCAGAACGAGATCCCTCTCCGCGCTGGTCAGGAGCACCCCGTCGGGGTTCGTGACATACAGCCCAGCCATGCGCTCAACCTGGGTGCGCTCCCCGCTGGATTGACCCTCGCGGGCATGCTGCGAGCGCATCGTGGCGGCCACGGTCAGATCCTGCCCGGCATGCAGGGACAAGCTGCGCTCCGCGCGGATGACACCGCCGAGACTTTCCATCGACTCCCGGGCCTGAACCGTCACGTCCTGTGCCGACATCCGGCCACCCAGATTGCGAATGTTCTGGGCGTCGATCACCAGGGCCCTGCGGCCCGCCATCATCCCTGTTTGCCACAGGTCGCCGGAAAGCCGCAGGTTCACCGAATCGCCCGCCATCAAGGCGCCACCCTCCTGCGGGTCTCCCGGCCGGACCACGGCATAAAGCCGGGGGACCAGGGCCTGCACCGTCCGGCCGTCTGGCAAGGTCACTGGAGCGAGCACCATCCACACGATGTCGGTGGTGAGTTGAGCCATCTGGGAGGCCGAGAGCGCGATGCCGGGCTTGAGCGAGTGCGTCCGCGCATAGAACTCACCCGCCTGCATCAGGGCCTGGTACTGGGCTTCGTCGCTGCCATGGCCGGCGAGAAAGCGACGGCCTGTCAGCTCGAGTACCTGGTCACGAACCAGTTGCTGCTCGAAGAAGGCATCGCCCAGTCGCTTGCCGAGCTGAGACGGGTCGGGGCCGGACTGCTGCTGCCACTTCAGGCGCTGTGTGAATCGGGGGTCTGTCTCGATCCAGTACGGCGCGGTGTCATCGGCCGCCGGGCGGAACAGGCTGGAGGTGGGAAGCGGCCACGGCCCAGATACCGCGAGGGTCCGCACCCGTGATCCTGTCGTCCCTGCGGTATTTGTTTCTGAGACAGCCCACTGCCCGGAAGGCGCGCTCAAACCCGTGGCCGCGGAGGCACCGGCCTGGCTGCGCCGCTGGGCAACGGGCAACACGATGGGCGTGACCTCATCAGCGGGGACATAGGGGGCCAGGCCTGACCAGTCTCGCTGGTGGTAGCGTTTGAAGCCCCCACGCCAACGGCTTGCGGTGTACTGGCTGGTGCCTGATTCGCTCACGATGCGTACGCCTTCGGCGTCCAGGTTGCGCAGATCGGCCAGTTCGCCCGCGAGCACACCACCGGCCACGATCTGGCTCTTGTCGTTGACCAGGTCCCCCCCTGCCAGGTGCATGCTGCCGCCAGACAGGATCCGCCCCGGGTCCGAGGTCAGGACCTGGGTCTCGCGCTCGGTGCGGGTGACGTGGTACTGCGTCCAGTTCTGGACGAGACTGCCTGCAAAGCCGGCGTTGTAGGCCTCGATCCGGTCATCCAGCTGCGCGTAGCGCGCATCGGTCTCGCTTCGCCACGCGGCCTGTCTGGCCTCGTGCTCGGCCCAGGCCTGTGCATAGGCCGATCGAGCGGTTTCGTAGGCTGCCAGATCATCCTGGTAGGCCCGGCACGCAACTGCGTCCTGCGTGGCACCGGCGGCACAGGCCCCTGCGCGCGCGGCATCCGGTGCGACCGGCGCCCGCACGGTGGGCGGCAGGGGCTCCGGCTCGGGCGTGCGCAGGCCAAAGTAGGCCCATGCAGGATCACCCGGCAGGTAGTCGGCGCCAGGCAGCCGCGTGCAGACCTCCTGGTCCTCGTCACCCGTGCAGGACTGCTCGCCCACGCGCGGGATCGGCGACTGACCCAGGACACTCCCCGACCCCGCCAACGGGTCGGTGCGATAGCGATAGCGTCCCGCGCGGCTCCAGCCTTCCCAGACGAAGAGCTCACCGGGGAGCCTGGCTCGCCCCTCGGGCTGGATGTACAAGCGTGGCGTAGGGGCAAGGGTCTGAACCACATGCGTCTCGAAATGGGCGTTCTGATTCTCCAGACGCTGTGCGGCCAGCCGCAGTCCCCCTTGGGACTCGATCGTGGCGGAACTGTTGATCACCGATTCGGCCTGTCCGATGGCCCGGTGGCCGGCGTCGAGTTCGCCTGCGACAGTCAAGGCGTCCTCCCCCTTGCCCGCACTGAGGATGCGCGCATGTTCGCGGTTGACCAATTGGCGCACGCCGATGTCCAGCCGCTCACGTGCCGCGATCACGGCGTCGGCTCGGCCACCGGCCTGCGTTTCGGTGTCATTCGTGAGGGACCGGGCGCCGATCGCCAGCACATCACCGTAAAGGCGGCCGGTACCGATGTTCAGCACGGAGTCGCTCTCGATCAGATTGAAGGCGCCATCGACCAGCCCCCGGTTGGTGAGGCTTTCCACTGCCTGCAACCTGGTGCGAAAGCCGACCAGCGAGCCGCCCTGCGCATTGTCGATCTGGCGGGCGCAGGCGCTGAGCGCCTCGCCCGCCCCGACCTCGCCCGCGTTGGACAGGGAGCTATCTACCCGAATCTGCAAGGTCGCGTCGGACCACAAGGAGCCGCCTTTTTCGACGGACAGATCGGAGGCATCGATCTGCAGTTGTCGTCCTGCCGCCATCAGGCCCGCGCCGTTGCGAACTGGACCGGTGGTGGCGATCTGCAAGTCGACATCGGCCAGGATCACTCCGCTGACGTTGTCGACGGACGCCGTCCGGATCCCGAGCTGATCGGTCGCAGCGATGACACCGGCATCGTTCAACAAGGCGCCTGCTGGCGCGGAGAGGTCGATGCGGGGCGCCCGCATCACGCCGTGACGGTTGTCCAGGCTCTGCGTCTTCACGATGAGCTCCCGGCCCGCCTCGACCCGGCCGGACTGTGTGAGCCAGCCATCGCTGCGCAGCACCAGCGCCTCGGTGGCCACCATGCGCCCGGCATGGGCCATACCCATGCCGGCTTCGGTCCCGACCAGGAAGATCTTGTTCGCATACAGCCCGCCCAGTGCCGAGACATCCATCAGCAGTCGCGGCGCAGGTCCTGCCGGGGTCACGGGCGTGATCGACAGGCCGGGCGCCAGGAGGGGCCCCGCAGGTACCTCGCCCGCACCGGCCACCACGGCGAGGCGATCGGCATGGATCGCGGCGTTCACGCGCAAGGCCCGCGTCAGCAGGGCGGCCTGGTCGGTCTCGCGTGCATCCAGGCCTGTGCCCTGGATTTCGATCACGCCGCCCTTTACCCGAAAGGCCTGCAGCGCGCCTCCCTGCATCACAGGAACGCCGGTCACCATCGTGGCCCGGCTCGCGTTGATGAAGCCGCAGCCGCTGCAGGTAATCCCCGCAGGATTGGCGATCACAACTTCGGCTCGCCCGCCGGCTACCTCGAGCCGCCCTGCTAGCCGGCTGGCATCGGGGCCTTTCACCTCGTTCAGAAGAATGCGTGCAGATCCCCGAGCCAGCCAGGGATTGCCCTGGATCCAGCCTGCCAGTTCCGTGGTGGTGTCTGTCCGGCTGTTGTTCAGGATCACGCCACGGCGCTCGATATCGAAGCGCTGGTAGGTGTTGTGCGACACCCCCGCAGCGCTGGGCGTCTGCACATTAACCTGGATCACGCCATTGGCCGACTGCATGACCGTGGGACGCTGACCCTTGAGGGCCCCCGGGTCTGCCACGACCTGCGCTGGAACAGAGCATGGCGGAAGCACGCATAGCGAACAAAGGACGAGAGGGAAATGCGGCCGCATGGTCGGACTCCAGAGGTCAGAAGGCGAACTGCAAGCTGAATCCCGCCGTGCGGTCGGCGGTACGAAACATCGACGGCTTGTGCAGAGGACGGCCGGCAAAGAGATCCCAGCGGGCCCCTCGCCACGCACCCCGCAGTCCGATAACCATCCCCGACAGGCGGGTGCCGGCCAGCGCCTCGCTGGCCGCGCCGCCCACCTCGCCGTGATCCAGCCCCAGGTACAGACTGGCGTCTCTGCCAGCCACAACTCCCTGCAACTCCTGGCGCAGCCACCAGCCGCGCGCGGCTGACAGGGTCTGCTCCCCGTCGAAGCCACGCACCGTCGACCGCCCGCCGATCGAGAACCGGTTCTGGGGCACCAGGGATTGCCCGCTCCACTGGCCACTGGCTACCAGCTCGTAACGGACACTCGGCATGACGGCAAGTGAAGCGGAGAAATCGACATTGACGATCCGGGGGCGCGACACCCCCTCGCCGAAGGCCTCCTCGGGCGCCGCCAGCGCGCCGAATGCGCCAGTGCCTCGCCGGTACGCGAGCCCCAGGCTCCATGCGACAGGGCCAGCGGTACGCTGGTGCTGAACGCCGAGCTCCCAGCCAGCGGTGCGCCGCCTCTGGACTTCGATCTCGGTGTCATCGATGAAGTTGGCCGACTGCCGGCTCCAGCCCTGCAGGGATATAGCGGTCTTGCTCACCGCATTGCGATGGACCATGCGGGTGAGACGCAGGTCCTGCTGACGGGTTTCGCCCCGGTACACATAGGACTGGTTGGCGCCAGCCACCACTTGCCGATAGTCCTGCCGGCTGGCCTGCAGCGCCACCAGCCAGTGGCCCCAGGGCAGCGAGTAGTGCAGGGCCTGTCCCCGGTTGCCGTGCCCTGCTGAAACGCCCCCCTCGCCTGCCGCATCAGGTCGCAGGCTTTGCTGCACGGTCACAGACAGCACGTCGTTCAGGTCCAGTGCGTTGTCAAAGGCAAAGGTCAATGCGCCCTGGTAGCGGCCAGTAGCCCGCGCACCTGCGTCATCCACCGACAGGCCCAGGCGGAAGGGGCGCTCCTGGGCCCACTGGATGGCGAGGTCGCTGTCGCCGGGGCGTACCTCGGGGCGATCCGGCGTCGGCGCGGAGGGCTCAATCCGGATGTCGGCCCGTACCGTCGGCACTCGCTGAAAATTCTCCAGGCCCTGCTCGAGGTCACGCAGGTTCAGGATCCGATCCGGCCGCAGAGGCAGGGCATTCCAGGCGTTGCCGCGTCCCAGCGCGTCTCGCTGCAGACGAACAGAGCCGAGACGTCCCGGCAGGATCACCAGTCGCAAGGTGCCGGTGCCCAGGTTCTGGTCGGGCACGAGCACACGCGTCGTGATGAAGCCCCGCTCGATCAGAGCGCCTTGCACACGCTGCGTGATCGCGGCGATGTCGTTGGGCCCCATGCACGGGGGTACTGCGGGATGGGGGCGGGCATCGCTCGGGGAAAGTGCCGCGTCGATCACCCATTGGAAGTCCTCGGCTGCCTCGCCTTCCAGCGCGATGCGCCGTACAGGAAAGCATGGCGCTTGCACATGCCCAGAGACTCCCAAGCTACCACCCGACTGCGCATACGCCCAAGCTCCCCAGGCGACCAGCAGGCAGGCAACGAGACATCGGGCGAGACTGACGAAGTGTCGGGCGAGCAACAGACGATCCTTGGCAAATCGCCCAGGATCCTAGGTCGCCTTCCTCGATTTCTCTTCTCAGCCTTCGAGCTGTTCAGTCTTCTGAAACAACGCTTCGCCCCTCCTCAGAACAAGCTGACCTGTCCGTCCAGCGAAGGTCTGCGGAAGGCCTGCGTATCGAATTCAATCCATTCGTGGTTGAAACCGAGCCGCCTGCACGCCCGATGGAAACGCTGACCGATCAATCTGGCCCAGAGGCCAGAGCCCTTCATGCGCGAGGCGAAATCGCTGTCGTAGTCAAGCCCGCCGCGCATCTCCTGGATGCGGGCCATCACGCGTGCCGCGCGCTGCGGATAGTGCAGGGCGAGCCACTGCCGGAACAGCGGACTCACCTCCCAGGGAAGGCGTAGTACGTGATAGAAGGCGCTGCGCGCCCCCGCATCCCAGGCGGCTTCGAGCACCTGCTCCATGTCGTCGGTGAGAAAGGGAATCTGCGGCGCCAGGCTCACGCCTACCGGGATGCCATGTTCGGCCAGCGTGCGTATCGTTCGCAATCGCCGGTGCGGCGCGGTGGCGCGCGGCTCCAGGCGGCGCGTGAGGTCGGAGTCGAGCGTCGTGATCGTCACGAAGACCGCCGCCAGGCCCTGGCGGGCCATGGGCGCGAGCAGGTCCAGGTCACGCTCGACCCCGCTGGCCTTGGTGACCAGGGTCACCGGGTGCGATGTCTCGTGCAGCAGTTCGAGCACTGCCTGCGTTAGCCGCAGCTCGCGCTCCACCGGCTGGTAGACGTCGGTGGCCGAACCGAGGGATACCACGGCGGGCTGGTACCGCACGCTCGCCAGCTCGGCGCGCAGCACCTTCGCGATATTGCGCTTAGCGACCAGGCGCGTTTCGAAATCGAGCCCGGGCGAGAGGTGCAGGTAGCTGTGCGTGGGCCGCGCATAGCAATAGATGCAGCCATGCTCGCAACCCCGGTAGGGATTGATCGAGCGGTCGAAGTACAAGTCGGGCGAATCGTTGTACGTAATGACCCTGCGCGCGTCTTCCCAGGTGACCTGCGTGGCAGGGCGCAGGGCGTCATCGCCCTCGCCAGGCTCAGACGGCCACTCCCAGCCGTCATCGAAGGCATCTCGCGCCTCGGACTGGAAACGGTGCGCGATACGCGAAGCCGCCCCACGGCCCTTGATCGCACTCAAGGGAATGCGCCTGCCCATCGAAAGAGATTCGCCAGGATAACTGTTCATAAATACAGTATCCTTGACTGAGCGATGCCAGGCAAGCCCGCGCAGCGGCCCCTGGCGTTGGCGTTGGCGTTGGCGTTGGCGTTGGCGTTGACGTGTCAGCGGCTCAGGGGCACAGGCGCGCCTTGGCCTCGCGGTACTCGCGCGCCAGGCGGGCCACCAGGTCGGCGGTGGACGTCACGGCCGTCACCGCGCCGATCCCCTGCCCGCAGCCCCAGATGTCCTTCCAGGCCTTCTTCGCATCGCCACCGAAGTTCATGGCGCTGGGGTCGGACTCGGGCAGGTTGTCCGGGTCCAGACCCGCGGCGCGGACGGAGGGCTTGAGGTAGTTGCCATGCACGCCGGTGAAGAGGCTCGAGTAGACGATGTCGTCGCTGGTGCAGTCGACGATGGCCTGCTTGTAGGCCTCGGAGGCGCGCGCCTCGTGCGTGGCGATGAAGGCCGAGCCGATGTAGGCGAAGTCCGCCCCCATGGCCTGCGCCGCCAGCACCGCGCCGCCCGTGGCGATGGAACCTGAAAGCGCGATCGGCCCGTCGAACCACTGGCGAATTTCCTGGACCAACGCGAACGGGCTCTTGGTGCCGGCGTGGCCGCCCGCCCCCGCCGCCACCGCGATCAGGCCGTCGGCGCCCTTCTCGATCGCCTTGCGCGCAAAGGCGTTGTTGATGATGTCGTGCATCACCACGCCGCCATAACTGTGCACCGCGTCATTCACGTCGGTGCGCGCGCCCAGGGAGGTGATGACGATCGGCACCTTGTACTTCACCACCATCTGCAGGTCGTGCTCGAGCCGGTCATTGCTCTTGTGAACGATCTGGTTGATGGCAAAGGGCGCCGCCGGCCTGTCTGGGTGCGCCTGGTTGTAGGCCGCCAGCGTCTCGGTGATCTCGTGCAGCCATTCATCGAGCTGCGAAGCGGGACGGGCATTGAGTGCTGGCATGGAGCCGACCACGCCGGCCTTGCACTGCTCGATCACCAGCTGGGGGTTGCTGATGATGAACAGGGGGGAGCCGATGATCGGCAGCGGGAGCTTCTGCAGGGGCGCGGGCAGGCGGGACATCGGCGGCCCCTCAGAAGGCTTCGAGTGCCATGGCGGTGACGCTGTCCGCGCCTTCGACGATGCTGTCTCGCTGGCCCTGCGCCTTGGCCAGGATATGGTCGGCGTAGAAGCGGGCGGTGGCCATCTTGGCCTGCATGAAGTCCTTGTCCTCCCCCTGGGCCGCCAGGGCCTGCGCCGCCAGGTAGGCGCGCGCCATCTGCCAGCCAGCCACGAGGTTGCCCGCGAGCATCAGGTAGGGCACCGAACCGGCATAGACCGCATTGGGCGAGGCCTGTCCCTGGCCGGCGATGAAGTCGACCACGTCCAGGAAGGCCTTGCGCGCCTGCGACAGGCGCTTGTGGATGGCGCGGGCGCCTTCGTCGCCCGCGCGGGCCAGATCGGCCTCCGTCTTCTCGACCTGCGAGGCGATTGCGCGGGCGGTCTGGCCGCCATCACGCATCGTCTTGCGGCCCACCAGGTCATTGGCCTGGATGGCGGTGGTGCCTTCGTAGATGGTCAGGATCTTGGCGTCGCGGTAGTGCTGCGCGGCACCGGTCTCCTCGATGAAGCCCATGCCGCCATGCACCTGCACGCCCAGCGAGGTGACTTCCAGGCTCATCTCGGTGCTGTAGCCCTTGACCAGGGGCACCATGAATTCGTAGAAGGCCTGGTTCTGCTTGCGCACGTCGGCGTCGGGATGATGGTGGGCGGCGTCATAGGCCGCCGCCGCGACGGTGGCCATGGCGCGGCAACCCTCGGTGTAGGCGCGCATCGTCATGAGCATGCGCTTGACGTCGGGGTGGTGGCTGATGGGCGCGCTGGCCTTGATGGAACCGTCGACCGGCCGCGACTGCACGCGCTCACGTGCGTAGGCCACCGCCTTCTGGTAGGCGCGCTCGGCCACCGCGATGCCCTGCACGCCCACCGCGTAGCGGGCGGCGTTCATCATGATGAACATGTACTCCAGGCCGCGGTTCTCCTGGCCGACGAGGTAGCCGATCGCCCCCCCATGGTCGCCGTACTGCAGGACGGCCGTCGGCGAGGCCTTGATCCCCATCTTGTGCTCGATGCTCACGCAGTGCACGTCATTGCGCGCGCCCAGCGACCCGTCCGTGTTCACGAGGAACTTGGGCACGACAAACAGGCTGATGCCCTTGACGCCCTCGGGCGCGCCAGCCACGCGGGCCAGCACCAGGTGGACGATGTTGTCCGCCATGTCGTGCTCACCGTAGGTGATGTAGATCTTGGTGCCGAAGATCTTGTAGGTGCCGTCAGGCAAGGGCTCGGCCCGCGAGCGCACCATGGACAGGTCGGAACCGGCCTGGGGCTCGGTCAGGTTCATGGTGCCGGTCCACTCGCCAGTGACCAGCTTTTCCAGGTACACCGCCTTGAGGTCGTCCGAAGCAGCCGTGAGCAAGGCCTCGATCGCGCCGTCGGTCAGCATCGGGCACAGGGCGAAGCTGAGGCTTGCGCTGTTGATGATCTCGCCGCAGGCGGCGCCAATGGTCTTGGGCAGGCCCTGGCCGCCGAAGTCGACCGGATGCTGCAGCCCCTGCCAGCCCCCTTCGGTGTACTGGCGGTAGGCCAGCTTGAAGCCGGGGGTGGTGGTCACCACGCCGTCCTTCCAGGAGGACGGGTTGCGGTCACCCTCCCAGTTCAGGGGGGCGACCACCTGCTCGTTGAAGCGCGCGCACTCCTCGAGCACGGCCTGGGCGGTCTCGAAGCCGGCGTCCTCGAAGCCCGGGATCTTCGCGATCTGGTCGATGTCCGCCAGGTGGCGGATGTCGAACAGCATGTCCTTGACGGGGGCGCGGTAGGTCATCTCGTAATCTCCATCCAGTGCAGATGTGAAAAAGGCATCGCGAACGATGCCTTGGGGTGCTTCCGGGGGCCTTACAGGGCCTTCGTCAACTCGGGGACGGCGGCGAAGAGATCCGCCTCCAGTCCGTAATCAGCCACGCTGAAGATCGGGGCCTCGGGGTCCTTGTTGATCGCGACGATCACCTTGGAATCCTTCATGCCCGCCAGGTGCTGGATGGCGCCGGAGATGCCGGCGGCCACGTACAGCTGCGGCGCGACGATCTTGCCGGTCTGGCCCACCTGCCAGTCATTGGGGGCGTAGCCCGCATCGACCGCGGCGCGGCTCGCGCCCAGCGCGGCGCCCAGCTTGTCGGCCAGGGGCGTCATGACCTCGTTGAACTTCTCGGAGCTGCCCAGGGCACGACCGCCCGAG
>JACCDP011374168.1_pt1 | contig 12519 bp, 10 predicted proteins | sample 7445841 | NCBI WGS metagenome assembly JACCDP01 (sample SAMN15323441, study PRJNA562643) | freshwater metagenome | isolation source: river surface water | place: USA:Blue River Watershed | collected 2017-08-17
GACCTGCTGAATTCATCGTATTGAAAATCTCTCACAAATTGCAAGAGTCTTAAGAGCAATTAATCCACAGTTTAACAATTAAATTAATTAAAAAATAATATGGCTAATCCAGATTATCCACTACCCAGGTTTCACTTTCGTGTAACCTTTGATAGTACCGTAATCAATTGCAGCGAGGTAACCGGTCTTAACACCAACTTGGATGTGATCGAATACCGTGACGGTGCAAGTGTTGAATTCAGCACTCAAAAAATGTCCGGCTTGAGAAAGTTTGGAGACGTAGTAATTAAAAAAGGCGTTTTCCAAGATCACCAAGAATACTGGGATTGGTACAATGCAGTAGAAATGAACAACCCTGTTCGCAAAACTGTTACCATCGAGTTATTGGACGAGCAACACTCTCCCGTTATGACTTGGGCATTGAAGAATGCTTGGCCTAATAAGGTAGAGAATCCCGATTTAAAATCGGATGCCAGCGAAGTAGCGGTTGAAACAATCACTATTTCTCACGAAGGTTTATCCTTGGCATAATCTTTCCGAATAAGAACCCAACTATAAGCTGATTGCCTATTTTTGTATTGAGCTATGGCAAAAAAACAAAGTGAAGGAGATCAGCCGTTAGTTGGGTTTCATTTTAGTGTCAACTTCCTTTTTAACACTAAAAACAAAACCACCGAAACCGGTTTTAAAGAAATAAAAGGAATCGAAAGAACCATACTTTACAAACCTTCTGTGGAAGGTGCCACATCTTCTGACATGTTGGGCGTTGATAAAGTTCAATACGGTACCCTCATATTGAGTCGCGGAGTTGTCACAAATTCCAAAATTCATGAATGGTATGAAAAACATATCACCACATTTAAAAAATATCCTATTCCAATTACAATAAATGTATTGGATAGCAACCACAAACCTTTGTATTATTATATTTTCTACGATGTGTATCCAATTAAAATGATTACCTCTGGATTTAATGCCATGAAGTCTGAACTTTTGATTGAAGAATTGCATTTAGTATATTCAAAATACACCCAAAGCACATCCGGTAGTTTCCAAAAATAACTATGGTAGAAATTAAAAAATTAGTTATCAAAGCATCGGTAAACGAACAGAATGCTAACCAAGAAAACATCAGTGAAATTGAAGAAATTCAAAAAATTTACCAACACGTAGAAGAAGTAAAACAGGAAATACTTCACGATGTGGATGACAGGATTGTTGAATTAATTGAAAAACGTTTTAGAAAGTAATATTACTTATGGCTACAAGTTCAAACCAAATCAGCAAATTTGAAATAACAGCCTACGAAGATGTAGATTGCACCAAAGCCGTTTCACCTACATCTCAATCCAGTAAAGCATTTGATTCCAGTAAGTTAAAATATATTTTTCCCTTTATTTCCAGTTCTTTAAATTTAGAGAACACCCATACGTACAACAACCAACAACCCATAGGTTTTTCAGGTGTAGATCCTAAATTCAAAAGCATCAAGCCAAAGAATTTAAAATTAGACTTACTCATAGACCCGGGAATTGAACCCGATTATTCCTATTCCATGAATGAAGGAATGCCGATTAAGGAAGGGTTTATGACATTAACGGACCGGTTGGAACTTTTCGAAAAAATAGTTGGTTACAACTCATCCACTCACCGTCCGAATTACTTGGTACTTTCTTGGGGTAGCAACTTCAGCATGAAAGCCACCTTGTCATCTTATTCGATATCCTACGACCGATTTAATGACAAAGGAGAACCTACCAAAGCTACTATCAAAGCTAATTTTCAAGAAGTAATATCTTCCACGAAAATGCTATCGGAACAAGACAGACAGTCGCCCGATGTAAGTCATTCGTTTGAAATTGAAGAAGGCGAGAATTTAATTCAATTATGCGAACGGGTTTACGGAGATTCTAAATTTTATTTACAAATAGCAAAAATAAACGGCCTAACATCCATACGAAATTTACCCGTGGGAACCCGATTGTATTTTCCTCCCTTAAAATAATCAACTATGTCTTCCACGAAAGATCCAAGTACCGTAAGTTTCGAATTGTCTATTAATGGAAAAACTTCCAAATTATCTCCGCATATACTTAAAATTCAAGTCAATAAAACTATTGGAAAAATCTCAAGAGCAAAGGTTGTTATCCATGATGGCGATAGCTCCAAAGAGAAATTTGAGCTGATTGAAACGAATACACCAAAAATTGGAGATACCGTTGAAATAAAAATCGGCGGAGATCCAACTACATTGAAATCTGTGTATAAAGGGGTGGTAAGTGGATTAAGTGCAGAAATTAGCAACTTCAACCAACACGTAACCATAGAATGTGTTGATAAGGCATTTCAAATGACCAAAGGCAGGAACACTTCAATTTTTCTTAAGAAAAAAGACGACGCAATTATCAAAGAAATTGTAGGAAATTATTCTGGAATTACGGTTTCTGCTGACGCAACGACTACTGAACACGAAAAATTGGTTCAATACGGTGTTACGGACTGGGATTTTTTATTAATGAGAGCGGAGGCGAACGGATTACTTGTGAGCAACTCGGACAACGAAATTGCTGCGAAGAAACCAAAGTTAACGGCAGCGGCAAGCCACACCTATAGCAATGGTACAAATATTCTAAATGTACAAATTCAAGCCACAGGGGAACCTGCGATAAGCTCGATGAGCATTCAACATTGGGATTATGATAGCGGTGGAATCAAAACTGGAAAAAGCGACACAACAGATAAACCTACCTATCCCAGCTTGGTTACATCGGATAGCGTTACTGCTTTTCAAAGCCCAAAAGAAGCAATAAATGTATACACGGCGGGTATCCATAAAGAAAATTCACTGAAAGGAATTGTAAACAACAAAGTCTTGCGGTCTATGATTGCCACCGTTAGGGGACAAGCTACTGTTTTTGGTGACTCAGCCGTTAAGCTTTGCGATATTGTAGAGCTTAAAGGGTTGGGTAAATTTAGCGGTAAGTTTTTTTGCAGTGGAATTGAGCACAACATGTCTGATGGCATATTCTCCACTACCCTTTTATTTGGAATTGATGAAAAATCCATTTGGGAAAGAGACCCCAGTATATTTCAAGAATCCGTTGGTAGCACCATTTCACCCGTATACGGTTTACATCTTGGAACGGTGGTTAAATTAGATGGGGATCCAAACAGTCAGTTGAGAATTCAAATCAAACTACCCATGTTTGGTTCCGATGCCCTTGTTTGGGCAAGACTTACCTTCCCCGATGCAGGAAAAAACCGAGGCATCTTCTTTGTTCCTGAGAAAGACGACGAAGTTGTTGTTTCTTTTTTAGATGGAGATCCAACTCAACCCATTATTTTAGGTACATTATACAACAAAAAAAGCACGGCTCCCCAAACATGGGACGCGAAAAATAACATCCGAAAAATTGTTTCTAAAAATAAAGTAGAGATTGAATTTGACGATGAAAAAAAGAATCTAACGCTAAAAACACCGGGAGGCAATTCAATACTCATGGACGATGCTAAGGGAATTACCATTAAAGATAAAAATGGCAATAGCATCGAGTTGGGAAGTTCCGGAATTACCATTAAATCGGCCAAGGACGCTACGCTTAAAGCATCTAAAAATGTCACCGTTCAAGGCGATGCCGGGGCAGTTACAATCAGTGGTTTGGATGTAACAGCGGATGCCAAGAAAGCGCTAAAAGTAGCAGGAAAAGCAACGGCCGAAATTAGTGCTGCAGGAATACTCACGGTAAAAGGGGCCATGGTAAAAATTAATTGATTATTTTCGCGATATGCCTCCAGCCGCTCGAGTAACCGACATGCACATGTGCCCAATGCAAACTCCGGGAATTGTTCCCATACCTCATGTGGGTGGACCGATCATCGGCCCTGGAGCATCCAAAGTTATGATAGGAGGTCTACCTGCGGCAGTTATGGGGGATAATTGTGTTTGTGTAGGACCACCTGATAAAATTGTAAAAGGTTCCGCAACGGTGTTAATTCAAGGAAAACCCGCAGCACGTATGGGTGACACTACCGCTCATGGAGGCACCGTAATGAGTTTATGTCCAACGGTTATGATTGGAGGGTAAGATGATAAGTGAATCCGAAAAGAATAACTTCATTGGTACTGGTATTCAATTTCCAATAAAAATTAATCCAAGTACGGGTAAAATTGAGACTGCACAAGGTAAAAACCTAATCGAACAAAGTATCAAGCTCTTACTAAGTACAAAACCTGGCGAGCGATTGTACCACAGTAAATATGGAATTGATTTAACCCCTTTGTTATTTGAAATTCCCAATGATAGTACGCTTAAAGAAATAGAGGAACGCATAAAAGATAGCATTGTTCTGTTTTTACCCATGATCCTTATTGATTCGGTTGATTTTGAAATCAATGCGTTGGAGGGAGTAATTCATATTCAGATTGGTTACATTGTAAAATCTACAAATGCTAGAGCCAATTATGTTTATCCGTTCTATATAAAGGAAGCTAATCAATAAATTAAGTTGAATCGAGATAGAAACTATAGTCGATACGAAATTCAGGATGTCAATGAATTTGAATTTAGTTCCTTACTGAATAGCGCTACTTTGTTTCAAAAAACAACCAAAGAGAATATAGTCTCTGCTATTTTAACTCTTTCCAAACAAATTCAATTTTATAATTATAATGGTGAAACTGATGGTAATTTAAAACGATTCTTTGCGAGTAGTTTACCTTTAATTTTATTGCATACAACAGGTGAAAGCATTACTCAGAATATCAAAGACGCTAAAGATTTAGGGATTCAAATAGAACGCCTACGATTAAAAGGCAATGATATAAACAGAAAATTACGCAGTGATTTAAGTCAATTGATTTTATTTCAATTAGAAAACCTAGAATTATTAAAAAATTCCGCTTTTAGCGAACAAAAGTTCATTGAAGAACTTCTGCCCTCATTTCAATCAATATGTAATTTATATTTAGACTTTTTCAATAATTGTGTAAGCGACGGTTTGATTCCATTAAATAGAAAAATAAAGCAACAATTTTACAACTTACTTCCAGCCCCGGTATTTAATTCGCAAATCTCCACAGAGCATTGGTCAATTCAATTAAGCCAATATTCCAATATTCTCGATGAGATAGACTTATTATGGAAAACGATACAATCAGAATCAAGACTTTTACTAAATTCCACCATTTCAAATCAGAGCATTGATCCAATTACTTCACTAGCATTTGTTCTAGGTGATCTCATCCAAGAAGTTAGTAAAACCAATACAAATTCAATTGATACATCCATCTCAGATTATTTCTTTAAAACCGTAGCAAAAATTGCTCCTTTTGAGACGATTTCAGATACTTTATATGCGAAGTTTGAAGCCATTCCAAATGAGGAATTACGAACAATTCCTGAAGGCGCAAACTTTAAAGCGCTCATTTCTCCGGAAATTGAAAATTATAGCGTAGAACTAACTTGCGCTGAAAACACACCCATCAATAATCAGGAAATAATCAATCATAAAACGGTAAATTTCAGTTGGGAACAAGCCAATTCGGATTTTACTGATCAATTTATACAAATTAAATCTACCCCACCAACCCGATACCAACTTGAAAAAATAATTAATCAGACCACCACCCAAGGTACTCCATTCTTTTTTAATGTTTCAAGCCCTTTATTATCCATCGACGGGAATACTGTAAAATGGAGAATTTCTTTTGAATTTACAGCATTGAATCTGCTATCCTTGCTTGAAGATGCGTTTGAAAAAAATCCAGACTTGAAGCGTAGTTATGACCAACTATCCTATGAAGAGATTTTCAATAGTTGGATTGATAAAGGTTTTGTTTTATCCTATCAGTCAATAGAATCACCAATTGAGTTATCCACGGATAGAATATTTTTTCAAGTAATAAAAAATTCTGATCAAAATTTTGAATTTTGTTGGTCTTTAGTTCTAGATACCGATGATCCATTGCCCATAACAAATGGGGATGGAAATGTTGTTATAACCTTTACATTTTTAAACGATTACCTGTTTTTATATCCATTATTTGCTAATTTAAAACCCAATAAACTTAGCATTGAAACAAGTGTTTTGGACGTAACTAACTTAGAATTGTATAATGATTTCGGAAAATTAGATACTGCTACGCCATTCAATCCCTTTGGAACTCGACCTGAAATTGGATCAAAATTTTATCTGGGACACCCATTACTATTTTCAAATGCATTAACCAATTTGAAAATTAACTGGCAATGGTATGGTTTACCTGACACCAATGGAGGCTTCAAAGAGCACTACAGCAATTACGATTTAATCGATTCCAACGAGGATTTCTTGGTGTCTATTTCAAGTTTGCAAGGCGGAACTTGGTACCCAGAAACGGATAAACAAATTTTCCCCCTTTTCACTACTGTTTTATCGGACAATACCGAAGCGAAGGTAATTTCAAATGTGCGCAGAATGAATGAAATTAATCTTGAACATCTCAATTTGGAAAAAACACATCGAAGTTTCGAACAATTAAAAGAACCCAATAAAAGCAAATATGGATATCTAGCATTTGAACTTTTCTCACCTGCAGGAGCTTTTGGTCACAGTAGATACAACGATCTCGTACAACGGAATATGAATAGCAAAAAACCTGCAACGGTATTGGAACCTTATACCCCGCTAGTTACTAGTATTTCCGTTGAAGCGGTTATGCATGAAGTAGTCACGGAAGAATTTATTAATACTAGAATTTCATGCTTTGGAGTTGAAGAACTAATCATGAATCAAGAAGTAGTTCCGTCGTATACATTGATGCCCCAAACGAATTACCAATCCGCAATGTATTTAGAGTTTTCCAACTTTGACGATGGCAAAGCTAGTATGTATTTCCAACTGCCTGAAAAATTCAATGGTATACCAAGTAAATCAAAGAAACAGTGGTTCCAGTGGAATAAACTGAAGTGGGAAGAGATTGAATTGGAAAATATCGTTCGTGATGAAACTATAGCTTTTGAATGTTCAGGTCAAATTTTCTTAAACGAGCTGATTGAAAGAGAGCCGTTCAGCGAAAATTGGCTAAAAGTCACCTCCTTGAATGACAATGTCTTAACCCGCATTGATCAAGTCTTAACACAAACCGTAAAATTTAATATAAACGGGAGTGAAAGCCCAATTAAAGATATTGAAATAACTGGAATTGAAACACCGGATGAATTTTCAATTGCCGTTGGCGAAATCAAACCAATACATCAACAATCCATTAAAGCATTACCGAACCTAGGGTATAAAAATGGGCCTTATTCATTTCAATTCAAAACTCAAAACCGAATTGCGGATTTACAAGATTTGAAACAGTTTTTACTACTTAAATTTCCAAAAATTCAGGAAGTATTAATAATTTCACACAAGGACAATCACGATGCTAATATTCCCGGATTAGTTCGTACCATATTAATTCCCAGATCAAAAAGCGATAGTTTATCCGTTGCTAATTGGCCTAAATTTTCAACATTAGAATTAAGACAAATTCAACATTTTTTAAATGAACATTCGGTGGTTGGCTGTCAATACTCCGTTGAAAATCCAATTTACGAAGAAATAGTATTAAAGGGAAATATTGTTGTTAAACCTGGTATGGATAAACAGGAAGCATCATTTACTATCAATCAAGCTGTATTGAAAGGATTTTTAGATTTCACCGGAATACAGAAGAAAGGTTTCAGTTTCGGTAAGAGTATTTATACATCGAAGATTCTTAGTATCATCAGAAATTTACCTTTTATACAATCAGTCACAAACTTTGCCTGCTACACGAGATTCGACAGTGAATTGCTTCTTCCAGAGAATTTTAATAGTTTAAATTATCGCGTAGAACCCTCTAATATTAACCATATTTTGATACCATCGTCTGAGCACTTTTTGGAAATTAAGGAATCAAACAAAAGACTAAGTGATGGAATTGGAGTTTCGAATATGGCTCTAGAAACGGATTTTGTTATTGACAAATCTAGATACCTTCAAAAGAATTTAGGAATAGGAAGTAGGAAATTAGGGATAAATTTGAAAATTAATGGGGATTTTGATACGGAAATTCATACAATCACGGAATTATTTCTTTAATATTACAAGGTAAAATGGGGTCACGTAAACGTTCAGAATTAAAAAACTATTTTATTAAGGGAAGAATTCCCAAAGAAGAGGATTTTCAAGATTTAATTGATTCTACCGTTAATTTAATGGACGATAGAATAGACGTAGACGAAGATAACGGTTTACTATTAGAGCAAAAAGACAATAACGCCGTTGTTACTATCCGGAGGAAAATCGAGAATGAGGATTCGTTTTGGAGAATTGAATTGGACGAAGAAGATAACGACAGTTATTTACAATTTAAACACAATCAAAACGATTTACCGATTGTAAGTCTATCAAAAAATGGAAATGTAGGTGTAGGGATTGAAAAACCTATTCACAAGTTAGATATCGACGGTTTAATTGGGTATCACGGCAGGCTTGGATACTACCGATTTGGAGAAGTGAGCGCCGATGGTCAATGGCACAATATTATTGAAGGAATTACCTCTCCCATTGCTGTAGAAGTAATTGCAAATTGCGGAGAAAAGGGAGCCCATGCCATAACTCATGCTATTGCTGTTTGTACTTATGGAAATAGTAAAGGTGGAATTCAAGCCACTCAAAACTATTTTGGAAGATCTAGAAATAAGATTGAATTGCGATGGACAGGTGATTATTTCAACTATGCCCTGCAAATTAAAACCGGAAGAGCATTTTCTAGAGAAACCAAAATAAAATATCACGTAGCTCTATTATGGGAATAATATGGCAGTATCTAAATCCTCCATCATTGATCTAAACCTCACCGCACAAGAAGTTAATACTATCTTGGATGGATTGGCTGCGATGCCATATAAAAATGTTTACCATTTAATTGAAAAAATCCATTCGCAAGTAAAAACGCAATCAAAAGTTACCCCAACTGGTAAGAACAATTTCGATTCGTTGCAGAAGTCCTCTCAGTAAATAATAACTGCGATGAGTGACAACAACCAAAAATATTCCATTGATGCGGAATTTGATATCCCAGAAGCTTTCGATATCTATGCATTAAGAGATAAAGGTATTAAATTAATACAAGAATACAGTGGAACGAGTTGGACCGATCACAACCTTCACGATCCAGGAATTACTGTTTTAGAGCAAATTTGTTTTGCGATTGCCGATGTAAGTTATCAAACTACTCAGGCTATTGAATCCGCCATAGAAAATAATCAGTTTGCCAATAGTCCGTATTTCAAGATAGATAATTCGCATCCTTCTTTTTTTACCTTTGAAGATCTCGCTAAAATTATACAACAGGACGAAAGAGTTTACAAAGTTTTTGTTATCCCCTCTTTGTCCTACCCTACGGTCTCAGGCATTTACGATTTAGTAGTTTTTTGTGAACAAGGAGCAAATCGAGATGAAATTAAAAAGTGGGTTAATGACATTTCAAATCAATGGAGGCCTTTGTGTATTAAAATTGAATCCATTCATTTACCCCCCATTAAACCCATTGTAATTGATCTGGAAGTTGAAGTAAATTCTACGGATAATATTCAGGACATATTGCAGTCTTACTTGAGTGTAATTAAGGAATTTCTTAAAGGAAAGAATAATTCCTTTACCTTTTTTAATGAGCAAATTACAGATCCAATATCTTTTTCTAAAAAAATTGGCATCCAATTACAAGCCGCTGATTTAGTAACTGCAATTAATCAAATCAAATTCACCAAAGATATTATCAACATAAAATTAAAAGATCCAGAACAAGAATTTATTTGGACCTTAATTTTTGATACTCCGTTTGAATTAACTATTGATCCTAAAAGTAAAATCACGCTAAAATATTCAGGCACTACACTGCACGTTTGTACGGATAAGCAATTATTTCAATTTGATAAAAAAAATCAGTTTAAACGAAAACAACCCCAGTCTAGAAATAATGATAATCTAACTCGGTACACGCAATTTTCATCCTTACAGAAAGGATTGCCTGCTATTTACAATTTAGAAAGAGAATTTCAGGATCCAATGTTGTCTGAGGATTCTGGAGCCTTGCAGTTAAAAGGCATTTTATCGGTATTTGATTTGGTGATATCCAATTTCATTGGGAAACTCGAAATCATCTATTCTTTTCTAAATAAGAAGCATTTGAAGTTTGCGGACCTAGCCGAAGACATGTTGCTTAAAATACCCGGAATTGAGTGGGTTTGGATAGATTTTATTGACAAGTTTGAGGAAGTAAAAGTAACAAAAAGTAAACCCAAGCGATATACCTATTGGAAGAATTATCTGAACAATTACAAAGATAAACTTCACGAGATGGTAAGTATGAATTCTCGTGCTGAACTCGACAATATCGAACAATTAATTTCTTCCTATTTGTACCTATTGCAATTAATGGGTTTCAACCTGGAATTAATTGTTAAACCATTGAAACAGTTAACTGCGTTGGACAGAGCTTTTTATTTAGAACGTTTATTGGAATATTGGATTGAAAATAAAAATTATAGAATTCATACGCAAAATAACTTTTTTCAAACATCCATCCAGCCCAGCAATACTGGATATAGAGGTTTAATTTCGGCAATACTTAATTTAAACTTCGACACGTTTAGCTTTACTCAAAACATATCTAAAACATGGTCTAAAATCAGTAAAACTGAAAATCATTCGTATAAAATTGAACAGATAAAATCCATTGCCGATTTATTTATTTATGGGAGAAATGAAAAAAACTATGTTCTTTCAGATAAATCAACCACAATCATCAAATCCCCTGGAAATTCTATTGGAAACATTGACAAAATAATATCTCCAGAAGAAATTATTGATTTATGCAGAAAGCTAAAGGAGATTCATGATAAATCGGAAGGATTTCTGCTGTTTGAACATGCATTATTAGCCCCAGAATTAGAAGAGTCTGTTTTTGGTTTAAATTGTGAAATAGATGATTCACTTCATTTCTACATTGATCCAAACTTTTCAGTTACTGATATTTATCGTAGAATATCAGAAATTGAATCCTGCATTGCCAATAACAGCCATAAAATCGTTACAAAACATGAGGGGAAACAACAATTTTGTAATTTCTTATTGGTAGACGAAACAGAATTCAAAATTGATAAATTTTACGGATCTGAAAAAGATAGCATCGAAGATGCTCAACGGATACACGCTATTGTAGAGAAGAACGGAATTAAATTTAAAATTATTGACTATTTGTATTATAAATTCTCAAATCAAATCGATCCATACAGTTTTACCGTTACTCTGTGCTTCCCCAATTGGATTGATAAATTTGCAACTGCATCGCAAATTAATACTGTGTTACAAATTATCGATAAAATTACCCCTCCGCATCTCGTAATTCAATGCAAATGGCTTAATCCTAAAGAGTTTGAGTACTTGATGGACAACTTCGGTAAACTAACGAAAAGTAAAAATTTGGATGCAGATAAAAGCGAAGCAAGAATTAATATTTGCAATTTGCTAATGAAAGATGAAGTCCACCCAACTATTAATTCATGAACTTGAATTAGACATTCAGGGGGTCTCCGCAGCATGGGTTCAACAACATCAAGAATCCATAATCAATAAGCTTGTTCAAGTATTCAACCAATTCCCAGAAAACGACCTCCAATTATTCATCGATTATATTGAAATTGACCTAGGCAAATTCAATAATATAGCTGAATTCCTGTTGTTTCTTGACCTTGAATTAACCCGATTTCAACGTCAAATTATTGATTCCCAAAACAGTGGTTTAGAAAAAAAATTAGACACCACAGAATATGGTGATTTTTCTCAAAGCGAATGGGACGTTGTATTCCAAGAGACTAAGGATTTTTTCAATCCAGAATTATCCTCTGACAACGATAAGTTAAGAGCAAAATTCATAGAGATTTCTTCCTTACTCCAACGTAATCGAGAACAATTTTGGCGCTGGCTGATGGAATTAGGAATTAGTACCGAATTAATAATAAAATTTAGAAAATTCATTACGAATCAACAACTACCCAACGAAGCAATTGTGGCTTGGATTACAGGCATGTTGGTGTTAAAAGATAAAAAACCAGATCAAACATTTGAAAAATTATTGATTCAGATATTGGTGCGGAATTTCACAAATTCAAATAAGCTCTCAGTACTTCTAAAACGCGGAGACGATGAATTTATTCAATTGTTAACGGGCAACAACGATACTCAATTGTACAACAACGATACATCCAATTTAAATGAATCCGATTGGCAGTATATTGAAACGTTAATCAATTGGCAAGAATTGCTTCATTATAACGTTTTACGTACGGAGATTATTCAACAAATACCTCTTCCCTATCTTATTAAATTGCTTGCTTCCCATCGATGGATTGAAAAATCAAAATTCTGGGAGAATTTATCCGTTTACTTAATCAATAACAATATTTTCAAAAAAGAAGATTTGTTCTCTCCTGTATCGGGAATTCAGAA
>JACCDP010132641.1_pt1 | contig 12517 bp, 11 predicted proteins | sample 7445841 | NCBI WGS metagenome assembly JACCDP01 (sample SAMN15323441, study PRJNA562643) | freshwater metagenome | isolation source: river surface water | place: USA:Blue River Watershed | collected 2017-08-17
ACTTGCTCGGAGAACTCGTCCGCCAGCGCACGAAGAACGGCGGCTTCCATCTGGTCTTCCGCTGCGACGGCGAGCCGCTCGGCAACGAGAAGCTCGCAAGCCGCCTCCCGACCGCGCAGGAGAACGCCAGCGACCCGCACGTCAGCGAATTTGTGATGATCGAGACCCGCGGCGCGGGCGGGTACTTCGTCATCGCGCCGTCGCCCGGTTATGCGCTCGAGCAAGGCGACTGGACCGCGATCCCGCTGATCTCAACCGACGACCGCGATGCGCTGCTCAATCTCGCTCGCACGTTCGACGAGGTTCGCGGGCGCGAGGTACTGGTGCCGGAGGTCGCAACCAAGCCGCCGAGCGGCTACGACGTTTCGCCGGGCGACGACTACGATCAGCGAGCCGATCTGCCGTCGCTTCTCAAGCGCCACGGATGGAAGCCGACCAGCGAGTCGAACCGCTACTGGATCCGGCCGGGCAAGGATCGCGACGCCGGCGCGACGTGGAACATTATTCCCGGCAGGTTTTACGTCTTCACGACCTCGACCAAGTTCGAGCCGGAGCACGTTTACCGGCCGTGGCACGTCTATGCGATCCTCGAGTGCGGCGGCGACTTCTCGGCCGCGGCGCGGGAGTTGCAGCGCCAAGGGTTCGGGCGAAGGGCGATCAAGCCGACGACGTCGATCCTGCCGACCGCGACGACGCCCGAAGGCAAAGACCCGGTGCAGGCCGCGCCTACGAAGGAGACCGAGCACGACAAGCTCCGGCGACTCTGGCAGGCTCGCGTGTTCGATCCGACAAAGGAACCGCCTCCGACCCGCACGATCTTCGAGCTTGGCGGCGTCACGATCTGCACGCCCGGCAATCTGACCGCGATCACCGCGCAGGCGAAGACGGGCAAAAGCTCGCTCGTCGCTGCGATGATTGCGGCTTCGATGATCGCGGATTACGACGACGTGGACACGCTTTCGGCGCGTGGATTCAACGAGAGCGGCAAGGCGCTGATGTACGTCGATACCGAGCAATCGCCCGACGACTTCTGGCATCTGGTCGAGCGCGCAAAGCGCCGCGCCCGAGTTGATGAAGTGCCGGGATGGCTGCACGCGGCGACGCTCGCGGACTTGCCGAGTCACACGGCAAAGGCCGTTCTCGCGGTCGTGATGTCGGATGTCGCGGCGCAGCACGGCGGGATTCACGCGATCATCATCGACGGCATCGCTGACCTCGTCGTGGACGTCAACGACTCGGCGGAGTGCAATCAGATAGTCGCCGAGCTCCACACGCTCGCGATCCGCTACGACTGCGCGATCATTTGCGTTATCCACAAGAACCCCGGCACCGACAAGGTCCGCGGGCATCTCGGATCGCAGATTGAGCGCAAGGCGGAGACCAACCTCTCGCTGGATAAGGAGGACGAGGTCACAATCGTTTGGTCGCAGAAGCAGCGGCGGTCACCGATTCTCAAGAAGACCGGGCCGCGGTTCCGCTGGAGCGACGACATGAAGATGCACGTCACGGTCGCGACGACTGCCGGCGAGGACCGGAAGACGGCGGAGTTTCGCGAGCTTGCGGAGACCGTTCTCGCGCCCAGCGAGCGCAAGACGTGGCCGGAGTTGCTCAAGGCCGCGACGGATGCGCGCAGCACGCCGGGCTACGTTCCAAGCCGCGGTGCGGTCGGAAAATGGATCACCAAGATGACAGAACTTGGCATCATCAAACGGGAATTTGGTGCCTATTTTCTGTCAAAGTCTCCAGTCTCCAAGTAGTCTCCAAGTAGTCTCCGGGAGACAAAGTCTCCAGTCTCCCTCCGCCCGTATATATATACGGGCGGGAGAGGAGACTAAAACAAAGAAACCAACCAATTCAGTCTCCAACCATGACCAACGATCAAAAGATCATCGCCCTGCTCAAGCCCCGCGCTGTCGTCCAGCGCCGCCTCCGCGACAACCTCGACGACCTCGAGGCGGTCACGAACGAAATTGAAAACGAGATCGCTCGCGTCGAGGGACGCGAAGCGGTTCGGAAAATGATTGACCTGCGCGTGCGCGACATTACGGGTCCGCGCCGTGGCGAGTAGACCTAAAAACATCACCGCGCACGCTTGGGCGAAGCATCAGCGCCTGACGGCGAAACTTCTTTCACGCGGCGCAAGGAGGACAAATTGGAAAACCCAGAAGTCAGGGAACTAGAGGCGTTGCGATTCGCAGCGAAGGCGTCGCGAGCAATCGCGACTTTGGAGGCGCGGCAGAAATCATTCGTCGCGGAGATATCGGAGCGCAAAAAACGCCTGCGGCGCATCATTGCCGGCGTCGAGTCGCAGGAGCAGATGGGCACACTCCCGTTGCAAGGGCTCGCCGCGGTCTCCGTCTCGGACGACGACATGGGCCTCGTCCTCGATCCGCTTCGTCGGCTGTAATCGTGGTCACGTACACCCTCGCGCAGACTCCAGTCGCTCCGATGCGGCGGGTCGATGGGGCGTCGGAGGAAGCTCGGATCTTCGCGGAGATCTGCGAGCGCCTGCTCGAGATCGAGGGGGCAAAGTTCGGCGAGGCGAAGGCGCTCGTGCGCCGGCTGGCCGTGCTGGCCGACATCTCGGAGCGCGGTTTCCTTCTCGTCCTGCGGTTCGGTGCGGGCGACACCGGCGCGCTCGTCGCGAGCTACGAGGAGCAGGTCGCAAAGCGCGGGGTCACGCGGCAAGCCGCGCACTGGCAATGGCAGCAAGACCTTAAGGCGATCAAGCTCACCTTCCCTGCCGTGGCGGCGCTGTTGGGCGAATACCGCGAGAGCGTGCGGCACCGCGAGGACGGCGTCAGCGCCGCGGACGGGCTCCGGGCTGCGATGGAAAGGCCAGACGCAGAACCTACCGACCCGCTACCATGACCCTCGCCGCATTGTCGGACAGTCAGAAATCGCAAGGAAAGGCCGTTTCCGGGCATTCTGGCGAGCCGTCTGGCGGGCTTTTCGGCTTGTTCGACCAAGTCCACGGGCCGGAGGGGATCGCCGCGGGCATCGCGCTTCGACGCAGGATCAACGACTTGCGCAGCGTTCCGTGCGATACCCCACGAGATTCACGAGTTGCGCAAGTGGTTGGGGGGCGGGGGGGTAAGAAGGCTTCCGAGGCTGGCGGCGGCAAACGGGTTGCAAGACCTCCCGCAAGAAAACGGATCTGACTTTTTCTAACAAGCGCACATTCAAAACTTTCCGATGAAGCTCGAAACCGTCCCGTGCGACACCCTCTCGTTCGACCCGGCAAACTTGCGCAAGCACGGGAAAAAGAACATCGACGCAATCAAGGCGTCGCTCCGCCGATTCGGTCAGCAAAAGCCGATCGTCGTCGACGCGAAGGGAATCGTCCTCGCCGGCAACGGCACGCTTGCCGCCGCGCAGGAGCTCGGCTGGAAGGAGATCCAAATCGTCCGCACGGATCTCTCCGGCACGCAGGCGACCGCGTTCGGGATTGCGGACAATCGAAGCGCGGAACTTGCGGAATGGGACGAGAAACTCGGCGACGTTCTCGCGTCGCTAAAGGCCGAGGACTTCCCGCTCGAAGACATCGGCTTCGACGCGGCCGACCTCGAGGAGCTCGCGCCGGAGGCCGCGGGCAGCGACGTGGACGCGGAGCCGCAGATCGACAAGGCCGAGGAGCTACGGGCGAAGTGGGGCGTGGAGCTCGGGCAGGTCTGGCAGCTTGGCGAGCATCGTCTCGCTTGCGGAGACAGTACGAAAAAAGAGCAAGTCGACGCACTACTAGTCGGTGAGCGGTTGGATCTTTTGCTGACCGATCCACCGTATTGCAGCGGCGGGTTTCAAGAGGCCGGTCGAGTTCGTGGAAGCATCGGGACCAGCAGGATCGGAGAAGACGGGAAATCATACACGCCGAGAATTGCGAACGACGCGCTCTCGTCTCGAGGTTACTCCGCTCTCATAAAATCCGTCGTCTCCTTGTGGAGTCCTTCGTTCTCTTATGTTTTCACCGACTGGAGAATGTGGACCACGCTTTTCGACGTGATGGAGTCGTGCGGGTTTGGCGTTCGGTCAATGTTAGTATGGGACAAAGGAACGCACGGTATGGGTCGAGGGTGGTTAAGTCAGCATGAGCTGATAATGTTCGCAGCGATGGCAAAGACGGAGTTCACAATGAAGAACTCGAAGGGGAACGTCTTGATGAACAAAAGAAGCGGGAACGAACTTCACCCGACGCAGAAGCCGGTAGAGTTGCTGACCTGTATCTTGGAAGTGAGCGACTTTTGCAGCACGGTGGGCGATCCGTTTGCCGGCAGCGGCACGACCATTATCGCCTGCGAGCGAACTGGACGGAAGTGTCGCGCCATAGAATTGAACCCCGGCTTTGTCGCCGTAGCAATCCAACGCTGGGCTGACGCGACCGGCAAGGAACCGAAGAAATTGTGAGCGAAGACTCCGCGTCTCCCGTCGAGGTCTACGCGAAGGCGAACCTCGCGAACATCGTCAAGCGGCTCAAGGCCGGAAAGACGCTGACCGCCTCGGAGCGCAAGGCGCTCGACGAGTACGAGGCAAAGCAGGCCGGCGAGGAATGGGTCAAGGACACGACCGCGCTCGCGAAGGAACTCGGCCTCGGCCGGCGGACGATCTACGAGGCACGCGAACGCTTTCCTGACGAAGCTCCGAAGAAGCACCCGGACGGCCGCAAGGAAAACATCAAGGAGTGGCGGCGCTTCTGCGCGGAGAAGTTGATCGGCCGCGACACGGCGACGAAGACGCTTGCCGATCTCAAGGCCGAACTCATGCGCGAGCAGATCGAGCTTGCGCGAGCGAAGAACCGGCGCGAGTCCGGCGACGTGATCGACCGCGAAGTCGTCGAGGAAATGCTCGGCGTGCTAGCGCAGAAGCTCGACCTGCTGCTGCGCTTGAAGCTCGAAGTCGAACTCGGGCCGCGGGTCGCCGGCAAATCCGCCGCGGAGGCGAACGTCGAGGGCGGCGCTATCCTCGAGGAGATCCGCGAGGTCGTCGCTGGAAACATCGCGAACTTCCAAGCCGAGGCGCTCGCCGAGCAGAGGGACGCCGAGTGATTCGGACGGTGCGAAAAATAGTTGAAAAAAGGTCTTGATAAACCGGAGCGGTTCGGTTTTCCTCATCCCGTAATCAACAACGACCAATGACCACCACGATTGACTCCCGCACCTACACCGTCGAGCCGCTCGAAGTCGGACCGCTCGTCGCGGAACTCCTCATCGCCCGCGGCTGCGAGCCGCGCTACTACGTCGCGACCGGCGTCCGCGGCGCGGTGTTCCTCGCGGTCCGTAGCGCGAAGACCGGAACCTTCTTTCGGTCCTAATCCGATGACCTCGACCATGCAGGCGCCGATCATCGGCAAGACCTACAAGGGAACAATCGCCGAGACGAAGTTCGCGAAGAATCGCGGCGGTTACTTCACCGGCTACCGAACCGTCGCAACCGGTAAGGTCTTCGAGGTGACCTGCCGCGCTGACTCCGATCAAGGCGGCATCTACTGGGGCGAATGGATCGAGACTTGCGGAACGCGCCGCAAGGTTCGCGCTGCCTTTCATCAAGAGATGTTCGACCGGCTGCAACTTATCACGTCATGAACGACGCACCCAAAAATCCCGCCGCCGTCGCGCTCGGTCGCCTCGGCGGTCGGGTCAAGTCTGACCGCAAGGCCGCGGCTGCGCGGCTGAACGGCAAGCGCGGAGGCCGGCCGAAGAAGACGCCCGCGCCGCCCCCGGCATGAGCGACGTTCAGAAGATCCTCGAGAAGTGGCGGCTTCCGCGGCCGGACCGCTCGCCGATTTACGAGTGGGCGCGCAAGCACGTTGTATTGCCGGAGAGCTACGCGACGCCGGGACCGTTCAACGCGAAGCTGACGCCGTGGCTCCTGCCGATCTTCGACGCGCTGCAAGATCCGCTCGTGCGCCGCGTTCACTTCCGCAAGGCCGTGCAAGTTGGCGGCACGCTCGTCGCTGACGTCTGGATTCCGTGGGTGATCGTGAACGACCCCGGTCCGATCTCGTGGACGATGCAAACGGAAGACATGGTCGAGCGGCACGCGAAAAGCCGGCTCAATCCGATCCTCGAGCGGTGCAAGCCGGTCTCCTCGATGCTGCCGCGGCCGGGTCCGCAGCGGACGACGACGGAGACTTACTTCGGCGGCTTTTTTCTGACGCTCAACCCGGCGAACCTTTCGACCCAGCAGTCGCAATCCATCCGCTACAAGGTCAACGACGAGATATGGCTCCCGCGCTGGCAGGACGTCTACGGTCACGCGGTCGCTCGCGTGAGTAAGTTCGAGGAGGTCGGGCGCTCGAAGATTTACAACGTCAGCCAAGCGCCGATCATGGACGCCGAGACGGGGAACGTAGAGGACACGTCCTTCCGCTCCGGCCACGAGGGCGAGTGGTCGGTCGAATGTCCGGCGTGCAAGCGGATACACCCGGCCGCGTTCGCGATCCGCGACGAGCGCGGCGAGATCGCCGGCGGCGTAGCGTGGGACCGTAAGGCTCGGCGGGATGATGAAACGTGGGACGTGACTCGCGTGATCGAGTCGGTGCATTTCAAGTGTCCACATTGCCAGCACCAGACCGACGACTCGGACGCGACTCGCGCCGCGTGGAAGCGCACCGGCCGCTTCGTCGCGCAGAACGCGAAGGCGCCCGCGGATGTCCGCTCTTATCGGGTCGAAGCCGTGGTCTCGCGGCCGATGCGGCTACTGGTCGAAGAGTGGGCCGCGGCGCAAAATCATCTTGTCAGAACCGGCGACGAGACGCCGCTGATCGAGTTCCGCACCAAGCGCGAGGCGCGGCCGTGGATCGTGGAGAAGAAGACCGTTTCAATCTTCACGACCAAGTCAGGCTACACGACCGCAACCTACTCCGCCGGCCAAGCAATCCCCGACGAGGCGATCCGCTTCATGTCGATTGATAGGCAGCAGGATCATTGGTGGGTTGAGGTCGGCGCCTTCTCGACGGCGCAAGGCCCGCGCTACCGGCAACTCTGGTTCGGGCGCATCGAGACGCGGGACCAGCTGCGGCAACTCCAGCAGCGTTACGCCGTTCCTGACGCTTGCGTCGCGCAGGACCGCGGCTACCGCCCGGCGGATGTGGACCGCGACTGCGCGGAGTTCGGCTGGCGAGGGATGCGTGGCTACGGCCGGAAGACTTGGACAATGCGGGACGAGGGCTCTGGCACGATGGTGAACTACCCGTTCTCCGACCCGCAGATCTCGGACTATCGCGGCGGCGACGTCTATTTTTACAACTGGTCCGGCGATTGGTTCAAAGACATCTTGAGCCTCGCGCTCGAAGGCAAGGGCGACCTCAAGTGGGAACTGCCCGAGGACGTTAATCCGATCTACCTCGAGCACATCAAAGGCGAGCACAAGGTCGAGATCCGGCCGGGCGTCTGGGAGTGGAAAGAGGTTAAGAGCAACGCACCGAACCACGGCCTCGACACCTCGGCGATGATGCTTTGCATCGCGACGATTGCGGGCGTGCTACGATACACGCCCAAAGCGGACGCGGTGTAAGATTTTTACGCCATCGCCTAGGGCATGGCGATGGACAACCCGTTTTTGGGTCTCGACAGCGGATTGCTCGCGACTCTCAAGACCGAGACGGTCGCGGCGATTCGTGCGTGCTTGCTCAATACGAGCTATTCGCTCAACGGAAAGAGCGTGACTCGCGCTGACCTCGGTCGGCTGAACGAGATGCTCGGGCAACTGCAAGCCGCAATCGACGACGCGAACGGCGACACCGACACGGTGACTTTTGTCAGCTTCAACGGTAACTAACTATGGACGCGCCGCCGTTTGATTTTCAGAAAGTAATTCAGAACCGGCCTTGGTTCGAGCGCGCCATCGAGACCGTAGCGCCGAGCTACGCGCTCAAGCGTCTGGAGGCGCGAATCCAGCGGGAGCTTTTTTCTTACAACGCGGCGGTGACGGATCGACTATACGCTCCGCGGCAATGGGGACAACCGAGCGAATCCACGCAGACCGTCCGCGACCGCATCGTGATGATGTGGGAGGCACGCGACCTCGTGGAGAATTTCCCGCAGGCGCGCGAGATCACGCGCAAGTTCTCGCTGTATTGCACGCCGCAAGAGTTCTCGGCGATGACCGGGGACCGGGCGTACAACAACATCGTCAACGAATACTTTCACGACTGGTGCAAGCGCGCCGACGTCAGTGGCCGGCACTCTTTCCGCAAGCTCGTGCAGATCGGGTGCGAAGAGCGGCCGGTTGACGGCGACTTCGGATTCATTCTGCGGCGGCTCGATGACGAGCTGAAGATCCAGATCGTGCCGGCGACGCGCATCGGCAACCCGAACGCGCTTACCGCGCAGCCGGTCAATTATTACCAAGGCGTGATCGTGGACGAGTACGGTCGCCCGGTCGCGTACCAGATTTACCGCGTCACCCGCGACGGAGTTTACTTCGACCCGGAGGAAGTGCCGGCCTCGAACTTCTGTCACTTCTTCGATCCGTTTCGCTCGGATCAGTTCCGCGGCGTCTCCGACTTCCATGCGTGCTCGCGCTCAGCGCGGATGCTGTATGCGATTCTTGAGGCCGAAAAGACCGGCGTCCGCTTTGCCGCGCAGCAGGCCGCGCTCGTGTTCTCAGACAAGGCCGCGGCGAACCCGCGGAATCTCTTCACGCCGAATCCGTCGATCACGCTGCCGAACGGGAACACGCAGAAAAACGAACTCTCCGAGGTCGGCATGATCCGCTACTTTGGCGCGGCGGATCGCATCGAGGTCATGCCGTCGCGCCCGTCGCAGGCATTCTCCGGCTTCGTCCAGCACTTGATGCACGAGATCGCAATCGGCATCGGGATCCCGCAAGGCGTGCTGTTCGGCACGCAGGACTTTAAGGGACCGAGCGTCCGCGCCGAGTTTGCCGCGGCGGATCGCGTGTTCGTCCGGCATCAAGGCGTCCTCGTCGACAAGGTGCTCGATCCGATCAAAAACGCGGTGATTCTCGACGCAATCGCCCGCGAGCAGATCCCGCCGCCTCCGCTCCAGACCGGCGAGACGATGGTGCAGGCGCTCAAGCGTGCGACCCGCGGCGAGTGGCGATTCCCGCCGAAGATCACGATCGACGTCGGTCGCGAGTCGTCGGCGAACATGAACGAGAACCGGCAGGGCGCGAAGTCGCTGCAAGAGATCGCGGCCGAGCAGGGCACCGACGCTTTCGGCCGGCTCGAGCAAATCGCGATGGAGGCGGCTTACGTAAAGGAGCTGGCGCAGAAGTACGAGATCCCGGAGACGGCGATCCGCATGACCACCCAGCAGTTGCCGGCCAACCCTTCGATGGCCGCGGCGCTCGGAACCGAGGTAACGCAGCAGTCGGTCGATGCGGTCAACGCGACGACCGGAAAAGGAACCGTGGACAACGCGCCGGCCGACGTCGCCGAGGGCGCAACGCCGGATGCTCCCGTCGAGCAGGTCAACAACTCCGCGGATCTCATCACGATCAACTTCGCCGAGGACTCGTACATCCCGAACGACCGGATGGCGAACAACGCCCGCCGGGCGCTCGAGGTACGCGGCTCGAAGCCGCCGTCGCAACGCGGCATGACCGCGGTCGGTCTCGCCCGCGCTCGAGACATCCAAAACAAGAAGCCGCTTTCTGAGGAGACTGTGCGGCGCATGAAAGCGTACTTCGACCGGCACGAAGTCGACAAGCAGGGCTCGACGTGGTCCGAGCAGGGCAAGGGCTGGCAGGCTTGGCAGGGCTGGGGCGGCGACGAAGGCCGGACGTGGGCAAACGCGATCGTGGAGCGGCTGAACAAGCAGCGCACCGAGAACAGCGCGCAGCCGGACAAAGTTCAGTTCAGCGCAGCGACCGAGATTCAACTTGCGATCAAGCAACCGCCCGCGAATGCGAACGACTGGCTGACCGCGGTCGAGCAATACCGCAAGGAACTCGACAAGCGCAGCGCGGCGCATGTTCAACCGTTCGTGCTCGGCAAGACGCCCGCGCAAATCTTCGAGGCGAAGAAGTTCGACCTGCCGACGCCGAACGCAGGCGAGACGCACGACGACTTCATGACGCGGTGCATGGCGGATCCCGTCGCGACCACCGAGTTTCCAGACTCCGAGCAGCGCACCGCGGTCTGCATGAGGCAGCATGAAGGACAGTTTGCGAAGGTCGGAGAACGCGGCGCAATCGTCGGCTCAGACAAGGCACCGAAGAGCGGAAAATGAATCACAACATGGATACCCAGACCCAGATCGACCGGCTGATCGAACTCGCGATCATTCAGCGCAGCGAACTCAAGCAACTCGTGGAGCAGTTGCCGCAACTGCGCGAGCATCTGAACGCTGAGGTCGAGAAGGTGTTCGAGGAGACCGAGCCGCAACTGCGCGCCGAGCTTGAGGACTGGACGACGAAGCAGACCTCCGACAAGACCGCGGCACTGGGCGCTGCGCTCGAGGCCAAGATCACCGACCTTGCTAAGAGTCTCGAGATCAGCACGCAGGCGCGATACAACGCGATTATCGCGGAGCGCGAAGAGAACACGCGCCTTGCCGCGCAGGCCGAGCAGAAGATCGCCGAGCACGCCGCAAGCCTGCCGAGCGCGGTCAAGGACATCGTCACCGCTGAGCTGGCGCGCTTCCCGCGTGCGGGCGAGATCGACCAACTGCGCAAGGAGTTCGCCGAGCCGAAGTCGCTCAATCCTCGCGGAAAGTGGCAAGCGGGCGAGACCTACAACAAGCTCGATCTCGTCACGATCAACGGCGACTCATACACCTCTGCAATCGACGGAAACAAGACGCGCCCGACGCGCTCCTCGGCCGACTGGACTCTGGTCGCCGCTCGCGGCACCGGAGGCGGTGGCGGTCCGACCTCGCTGACGGATCTGACCGCGGTCCCGCAAAACGGCGAACTGCTCATCGGAAACGGCTCGGCGTTCGTGAACAACACACTGACCGCGGGCACTGGCGTCACCATCACGAACGGCGCAGGCACGATCACCATCGACGCGAGCGGCGCGCAGGAACTACTGACCGCGACCGTTAAGAACGCGGACAGCGTAGCGATCACGAAGGGCCAAGTCGTGTATCTCTTCGGCGCGACCGGTGGTTTTCCATCGGTCAAGCTCGCCAACAATACGAGCGACGCGACGAGTAACAAAACGTTTGGCGTTGTCTCCGACACGAGCATCGCTCCCAACGGAACCGGCACGGTGACCTGCGTAGGCGTTGTCGATGGACTAAACCTTGCTGCGTTTTCCGACGGTGACGCCGTGTATCTCGGAGCGACCGCGGGCACGTTTACGGCTACGAAACCTTACGCGCCCAATCATCTCGTATTTGTCGGTATCATCGAGCGGGCCAACATGGGCAACGGCGAGCTGTACGTTCGGATCCAAAACGGCTACGAGCTTGAGGAGCTGCACAACGTGCAAATCACGACGCCTCCGCTCGCGGGATCGTTGCTGATGTACGACGCGACGAACTCGCTCTGGAAGGCGAACCGGCTCACGGGTGGCACCAACATCGCGGTGACGAACGCGGACACGTCGGTCACTCTCGGACTGACCGGAACAGTTGCAGTTGCGAACGGTGGGACCGGCGTCACGACCTCGACCGGCACGGGCTCGGTTGTGTTGAGCAACACGCCCACGCTGGTCACGCCCAACATCGGAGCGGCGACCGGCACGAGCGTCAATTTATCTGGCGCAGGAACGTTTGGCTCCTCTTTCGGCAAGGTTATCATTAACCAGTGGTCCGACGCGACAAACTACGGCGCAATCACGCTTAATGGCAACACGACGGTGGCAGGCTCGCTAGGCATCGGTGGCGGTGCGAGCGGAGACAGCAATCTCTACTTCAACGCGCCGACCGGCGGAACAATTCAGTCACGAATCAACGGCACCTCTGCTCTCACGCTGACGAGCACAGCCGCCACCATCGCTGGCACCCTCACCGTCAACGGCGGCACCGCGACATTTCAAGATCCGACCAATAGTTATCGTGTGACGTTGACCACCGCGGCCGCCAAGTCGGTTCTGGCTACGTCGTTTGGCGGGTCGTCGCTGGCTCTGCGCACCAACGGGTCCGCGACCGACGCGCTGCTGATCGACTCGTCGCTAAATACCACCCTCTCAGGCAACCTCACCGTCAGCGGCGGTACGATTGGCACGGCGGCTTCTACCAACCTCACCCTCGCGGGCGGCAGCACGGGCGCGTCGTTGGTGCTGGGGCAGGGGGCGACGGCAGCTAATGCAACCCTGTCGGCCACAGGGACTGGTCGTGTCGTTACCACTCCAGTCCTGCAGATTGGGTCTGTCTATAACGTCGCTGGCACACTGAACACTTTGGCAACCGTTGGCACTTTGACGCTTTCAGACAATGTAGGCTTTAATTTATCAAACGCGGACGGCACTCGAAACTTACGCGCATCGTTGTTTCTTGACGCCACGAATTACCGCTACGGACTGCAGTCGGTTTACTCATCGGCTTCGGATTTCCGTTTTGTTATACGGCAATCCGGAGTGGACCAGCTACAGGTAACTCAACCCGGCAAC
>JACCDP010033220.1_pt1 | contig 12516 bp, 15 predicted proteins | sample 7445841 | NCBI WGS metagenome assembly JACCDP01 (sample SAMN15323441, study PRJNA562643) | freshwater metagenome | isolation source: river surface water | place: USA:Blue River Watershed | collected 2017-08-17
ATTCTTTTTGTTGAACTAACATAACTTTCATACATCTTATGTTAGATAATTGTTGAAGAACATTTGAATAATATTCAGGAACAACAATTACATCTTCAATTTTGATTTCAATTTTATCACCTTTAATTGTTACCACAGGTAAATCTTTATATGATTCACCTAACCATTCAGCTCCCGTGTAAGTTTCATCTTCAACTAAAATTTTAGAATTGTATCCATTTTGTTTTAGTGTCAATGCCATATCATAGATATGTTTAACGGATGCTCTTGCGTTATTTTTTGTGTCATACGTTAAAAAATATATAACGTTTTCTTTTGTTTCTAACCTACCTAAGGCCGATTCAAGTTTTTCTATGTTTTCTTTACTCATCTTCGTCTTCTATTAAAATTTGATTTTTTATTAATGTGTTAAATGCAATTTTGAAAGATATTGTAGTTCCTTCTTGTGCAAATTTTCCTAATCCCTCGTCAACCTCATCGATTTCACCTAAAATTCTATCCAAACACATTTTAATTACTTCATATTTGAATATGTTTACTTCAGTTACTTCTCCTCCGTCTTCGTCTGGGATGCTGTTTCCTGTTCTACATTTTTCTGTGATTCCGTCAAGGTCAATGTAGTAGGATTTTCCAAAGATTTCAACCATGGTTCTTTTATTTCAGTTAATTTAGTTATTTCTTTTTTATAAGTAAAGTATTGATTATAAGTCGTTTTAAACTTAATTACTTCTTTATTTTCAGGACATGAATTTATTATCATTTCATTATCTGTAATCCACACATCACACTTATCCCAATTTGAATGTATGTCATCCATTCTGATGAATTTAATATTGTTTCCTAAAAATCCATTTTTAGATAAGAAAAATAATGTAGCGGGTTTTGCTTTACCCAATTCTTCACAACCAACTAATGTAAAATTATGTTCAGGATTGTCATAAATTATTCTATTCAAATCGGTAAACGTTGTTGAATAACTTAAACCAGCATGACCAAATATTTCAATCGGATATTCAATGAATAAAAAATATTCAAATTCTTCCTTAGATTGAAATTTGTAAGAATTAAGTAAATTATTATTGTAAATTGGTTCAATCACACCATATTCAAAGTTATTGGGATTTTCGAATTCCGAACTTAAATAGGCGTCATTGTAATGATAATCAAATTTTTGAATCGTGTTTCTTATAACACCGTCTATACTAATGAATATTTCCATGAAGGAAATATAACATGATTAGGGTCATTTGTAAACCCTAATCATATCTATTTAATATTTCACCAATAATTGGATTACGTACAATATCCTGATTTCCAAATTCAAAAACACCAATTCCATTAACACCTTCTAATCTTTTTTTGGCATCATATAAACCAGATTTAGTTTTGTCTTTAAATTTATCTGATTGTTCTAAATCACCAGATAAAAAGAATTTGGAGTTAAATCCAATACGAGTTAATAATAACTTTATTTGTGCAGGGGTCGCATTCTGTGCTTCTTCAAAAACTAAAATAGTATTATCGACGTTCCAACCTCTCATGTAAGCAAGGGCGGCAACTTCAATATAACCTTGATCTTTCAAAGTTTCACGTGCTTCTTTACCTATAATCTTATTTAATAGATAATATGATGGGTAAATGTATGGGTCTAATTTTTCTTCCAAACCACCAGGTAATGATCCTAATTTTTCCTCTGCCTCAACTGCTGGTCTAACAATGATAATTTTCTCATATTTGTTAGAATCGTCCCAAAGTAAATCTACGGCTCTTTTCATTGCAATGTAAGATTTACCAACACCAGCAGGTCCAAAACATAATGTAATTTGATTTTCCCCAAGTATTTTCCAATACTCTTCTTGATTTTTAGTGAGGAACTTTTCTTTAGGTTTTTTAATTATTAACCTAATCTTTTCCTTATGGGATATTTTTTTTTCTTCTGAAAGTGGTGTTGATGGTTGGTCTTTTTTAATTTTCTGTTTTAGAGCCAAAATATGACGTTTTTAATTTTAGTTTATTAATGATAAATATCATTATTTACCAGTACTACCAAACCCACCTTCACCTCTTTCTGAACCACTTAATTCTTCAGATTCTATCATTTTTACTTGTGGGTAGGGTATAATCATTATTTGAGCACCTCTATCTCCAATATTATATTTTATACTATCTAAACCGTTAGTTTTTTTAAATGTTGCTTGTAATTCACCTCTATATCCACTATCAATTACACCAACACAATTAGATAAAATTAACTCTTGATTTCTAACAGATGAGCGTGGAAATATTAAACCAACATAATTTTTTGGTATTTCAAGAGCAATACCAAATCCGTAAGTTACACTAAACGATGTGTTTTCAATAATACTAGTTATGGTTAAATCCATACCCGCATCACCTAATTTTGAATATTTTGGTACTACGGCATTTTCATTTAACTTTTTTACTTTTACATTAACACTAAAATCAAAGTCATTAATATCTTCTTTAACAGATTGATTAACTTTAATTTCAGAATCCAATTTCGTTAAAAGTCCATTTAATTCATTTAAAAAATCTAAATCTAATTCATCATCGTCTTCTTCATTTGAATTTATTACTTTTTCAAAATCTTGTAATTTTTTTAAGTATTCTTCTGCTTCTTTTTTATCCATTTTTCTTTTTTTCTTCTAACCATTTATCTAATGCCTTAATTCTTTTTTTTAAGTCATCATCTTGGGGTCTTAAACATATTTCAACAAATAAATCAGTAATTCTAACTAATTCTTCAAGTGTAACTGAAACACCAACGGATGTTACATATTCTAAAGCCATTTTGCTTTGTGATTGACGCATGATTTGTATTTCACGACTATAGAATTCCATCAGTTGGTGTTTAGATTGTTATTTTTTTTTGTAATACTCAGGAGTGTTTTTTTCGTCGATAACACATTCAATTGGCATCTTAACGACACTTAAACTTTCACTACCTCTAATATCACCAGAACGATAATTCGCAGCAACAATTGTTGCTTCTTCTACTGATTCTGCTTGAAGTACGTACTTAACTTTTTTAATACGTGGATTACCTTCTCTGTCCATTTGTTCGGTTTCATAACCGATTGTAACTAAATAATACATGTTGTTCTATTTTATTATTGATTTAAAAAATTCTACTCTATCTTGACAAACTTTTCTTAATGAGTATTTGTCTTTAACTGTTTCGTATAAACGATTACCTAAATCTTCAATCATATTAGGATTTTCAATTAAACGTTTCATATGTTTTGCCCAATCTTTATGATTCTTTTTTGTTCCAACTAATAAGGCATTTCCTTTATCATTAAATTTACCTTCATCTACCGCGGATATTAAATCTAAAGTGTAAGGGTCAGTTTCACTTGCGATGATTGCCTTTTTATGAAAACCTGCCTCAATCACTTTTAATTGTGATTTATTACCATTAAATACAGATTCAACTAATGGTGCTAATGACACATCAAACATATTATAGTTTGATGCGTATGTGTTTACATCACGTGTCCATCTTCTTCTGTATGGTTCATTTTCATCTTTAAAAGATGGTGTTTCAGTAAATAAATGTAAATAATTTTTATATTCTTCACTTAATACTTTATAATCGTCAGTGAAAAATTTTTCATATCTATACCAAACAGTTTCTAATGGTTGAATAGGACGTTGTCTTTGTGCACCTTGAGGTCCAATTTCAGTAACGGTACCTCTTAAATCAAATCCACACAATACAAATTGTACTTTATTCTTAAATGAATTATGTATTGTTGAGACACCTCCTTGTAATAATTCTAAATCATACAAGTGAGATGATCCACCTAACCAACCAAATCTTACTTTATCTGAAACGGTTTTGTTTGATTGAAATTGTGGTTCTTCATCGTTTACGGCATTTGGAAAAATAACGATGTTGTTTACTCCTAATCTTTTTTTAATTGTGTCGGCAAATATCGGTGTAGTTGTTGAAATGTAATCAACCAACTTAAGTAGTTCTACTTTCATTTCACCAATCTTAGAACTTTTAATTTGATGGTACATTGGATGTCTTTGGTCGACCGCCCACATGTCATCAATATCCATGACAACTTTAATTCCTTTTGATTTTAACCATTTAACTCTTTCTACATTAGTATCGTGATTCAATTGATGTATGAATGTATGAAAAACTACAATGTCATAATTTAAAAAATATTCATCATTATTTTCCGCATTAAAAGTTATATCAACATGTATTTCATCAGCATGTTTTTCACCAATAAATTTATATGGGTCCATCATTCTGAACTTACCCACACCATGTTTATCTGAAGGAATTGCTAAAATTCTAATTTTTGACATCATTCATTACTATTATATTCTATAATATAACGAATAAAATTGATAAAACAAAATTACTTTGCTTTATTTACGCCTGTAATTTTTCCTTTGAATATTGAATCCCCAACCTTCAATACAAGATTTTCATTGATTGAGGATGTTGTTTGAGCGGTTAGAATTTGATTTAATTTTTCATCCATAACCTTACGAACAGTGTTTTCTATTAAAACCGCAATTGCGTTCATATCAATATTAGATGTAACTGTTTGTCTTTGTTGTGTTTGTGATTTTTTAGAAGATACTCCTTCTTGTTCCATTAAACGTTTTGCTCCCTTAACAAAATCCATATCTAAGGTTTCATTTAATGATATTGAAGGAATTTGTTCAATTGGATGTTCAATCATCGCTCTTTTAATTGCCTCAGGTAATTTTGAATTTTGTATTTTATCAGTAGAAGGGTTACTCATAGATTTAGTATTTTGTTTTGGTAATTGTGATTCCATTAATTCAGAAGGGTCCGAGAATAAAATGGATTCATCTATATTACCTCTTTCAAAATTTCCATCATCTACCTTGTTCATAACTTTTTTTGCGTTAACTAATTTTTGCATTAAATCATTTGATGATATTGATCCTTTACCTTGTGACATATTAATAAATATTTTTTATAATATAATATAATTTATAAAAACATTAAACGTTTAATTTTATTTAAAGATTCTTGAAGATTTTTATTCTCTTCTTCCTCCTCAGGATTTTTAGAAGGTTTTTCCTCAGGTTTTGGTTGAGGTAATTCTTCTTTTTCCGGCTCATTTGTTTGAGGTTCAGTCGGTTCCGTTTGTGGTGGGGTTGGTTTTTCCTCAGGTTTTGGTTGAGGTAATTCCTGAGGTTTGACTTCAGGTTTTACAACTGTGGTTGTTGGTTTTTCAGGTGTTTTAGATGGTTCGGTTGATACTGGTTGTGGAGTCGGTTCAGTAGGTTTTTTCTCTTTTTTAACTTTAGGTTGTTTTGTCCAATCTGAAGTTACATATGTAACCGACATTGAATTATCATCACCTTCTTTATATTGAGGTCTTTTTGAATCAAAAGTTTCGTCACTAATTTGAACATCACTCATTCTACTTAACATGAAAGTTCTCCAACCTGTCTTACCAAATCCTTTTTTTGAAACTGATGGTGGTTGAATATATGCTCTCATAATAAGATTACCTCTTTTACTTAAACCTAATGCAACAGCTTCAGCGTCAATTCTTTTACCTGGCTTTACACTATCCTTTTTTGGTTTTCTTGGTCCTGAATAATAAAATGAAACTTTCTTCCTATTTTTGATTGCGTCAACAATAGGTTTTGTTTTTGTAGTTTTAAGTACATTTTGTTCCTCAAGAACAGTTAATATGGTTTTATTTAAACTCATTAAAAATCTGGATATCTTTTTTTCTCACCATATTTGTTAGATGCGACTAACTCAATTCTTTTATTAATATCACTCAAAGAACCAACCTGACCATTGCCGTCATCACCTTTACCTCTTTCATCACCGCTAGATATTGCATCAGGAGAACTTGAATTGTATAAATTACCTGAATTGAATCTATTTCTTGCTAATAATTCAGTTCTTGCATGTATGTCTGTCGAAGAACCTATTTGACCATCTAATTCACCTTTTCCTTTTTCGTCACCATCTGACTGTGCATTTGGGTTATTAGAATCATATAAATTTTTTACATTATATGAATTACGTGTTAGATGTTCATTTCTGAATTTTTCAGATAGTTGTTCTAATGGAGTTGCCATATTATAACATTAATTTTTTTATTCTTTCAACTTGTTCAAATAAACCAGTTAATTTTATTGATGAGATTGAATTTAAATCTGAATTACTTTTAATTAAATTGACAGGTATTTTAAAACCAAATCTTTTAGTGTGTTTTTTCAGATGACTATTTTTTCTTTCTCCTGTTAACCCGCCGATTTCGTCAGCTTGTTTTCTACCATCTTTTCTATTACTAATTAAATCTCTTTCACCTTGTAAAAATTGTTTAGCCCATTTTTCCATCAAATCTCCACCTGCTAAATCATATTTAACTTTATTATTAATTTTATCCATGTTTTGTAAATCATGAATAATTCTTTTAAGTTGTCCGTATTTTACTTTTTTATCATTTAAAAGTTTTTTAGCTCTTTGAATACCATTCACATGTTCTCCGTTAAGACCAACCACAGTATGATTAATCTTATCTAATATGTTTTGAGGTATATCAAATATTCTACTCTTTAACTCTTTATTCATCGTCTTTTAATCCTTTCAAAATATGGTCCGGTTTTAAACCATAAGTTTTCATTGTATTTTTTAATGATTTAAGTTGTTTTTTAACAATTGGGTTTAATTCAATTTCTTCAACCTCTTCTTCTTTTTTTACCAAATCAGAATCTTCATTCTTTTTTCTTAATAAACTTTCAATATATTCTTCCATGAACTTTTTAGGGTTCTCAACTAATCTTACTTTATCGTCTGGTAAATTTTTATCATATCCCATTTGATTTAATCTTTCTTCTGCTTCAGGTTCATCCAAACCTAATTCATCTTCGAAATGTTTTTTGGCGTCGTCATAATCAGCATCTTTCATAATAGTATCGTCAGCACCTAATGCTTTTGACATGTCAGATTCACCCCAATATCTTCTATAATTCTGAACACCTGTTGTTCCATAAGAACCCATAGCACCTCTACCTGTTTTAACAACTTCGTCAGTTGTGGTATTAGATGTTACTCCTTTGGTTTCTAAATTAGATGGTTTTTTCTTACTTGTGATGTTACCTTGTTTATCTACAATTTCATCAACCTCTTCTTCTTCCTTTTCTACTTTATCGGGTATTTTACTATAATCGGTTTTATCTGAGAATTCTTTAGCCCACTTTGACCACTTCTTACCTTTTTTACCACCTTTCCCTGCTTGAGCATAAAAAAATCTTTGTTGTGCTTTTGATGCAAATTTTTCTTCAATTACCTGTTTTATAAAATTATTCATTTAAACGGACTTTTATATAAATATCAAATACTATGAAAGATATTTATCAAATATGATTGGTCAGAATATTTTAAGAGGAAATGGACAAAAAATAGATTTAAAATTAGATTTATCCGAATTTTTTGATTTTACAATCGATAAAAACGAATGGGTTGACCTTGTTTTGGATGACTCTCACCAAATCGATTTTACTATCGATAAGACAGGTTGGGTGGATATTGTATTAGATTATTCCGAATTGTATGATTTCCAATTAGATAACAGTCATGAACCATTATTACCAATAATATATGAAAGCACGATTAATTCAAATATTGAGTATGGTTGTGATTATACAATATTAACACAGGACGGATTTTCAATTCTTACCCAAAACGAAGAGTGTATTCAATACCAACATTAAAAATATATTTATCTTAAATGAACAATAAAAAAATTAACGAATTACCATTATACACGGGAGACACCACAGGTGCTTATTTTATAATGAATAACAGTGGTGAGACAACCACATATAAAGTAGTTCGTGAAACAATATTAGGTACATCACAAACTTCAGGGTCGGCTGGTACGAGTGGAACTAGCGGTACCTCAGGTTCAAATGGTTCTAGTGGAACTTCAGGTTCCTCAGGTAGTTCAGGATCAAATGGAAGTAGTGGTACTTCAGGAATATCCGGTTCTTCTGGTAGTTCAGGTACAAGTGGATTAAGTGGAAGTTCGGGTAGTTCAGGAACTAGTGGTCAAAACGGTACAAGTGGTACGTCGGGTACTAGTGGAATTTCGGGAACATCAGGAACTAGCGGACATGACGGATATAACGGTACCAATGGTACTTCAGGTTCAAACGGAAGTTCTGGAACATCAGGAAGTAATGGTTCTTCTGGTACAAGTGGATTATCAGGTTCAAATGGAAGTAGTGGAACATCTGGTTCATCGGGTATAAACGGAACATCCGGTACCTCAGGTATAGATGGAACAAGTGGTACGTCGGGTATTTCAGGAAGTTCAGGTACTAGTGGTATAAATGGGACATCTGGAACATCAGGAAGTTCAGGTATAGATGGTACATCAGGTACTAGTGGTAGTTCGGGTGTGTCTGGAAGTGATGGTTCTTCAGGTACGAGTGGTTCTTCAGGAAATGGTACAAGCGGAACGTCAGGTACATCAGGTGCGGACGGTTTAGTTGGTTCTCATGGTACTTCAGGAACCAGTGGTTCATCTGGCACATCAGGTGTAGATGGAACAAACGGTACTTCAGGAACATCAGGATTAGGTTCGAGTGTAATTATTTCTGATTTTGAACCAACAGGTCAAACAACAGGTTCTTTATGGTTTAATAGTATTGAAGGTAGTACATACATTTTATATACAAATGAAGAGTGGGTACCCACTAATCCAACTTTATCAGGTACAAATGGTACATCTGGTACATCGGGTGTTGGAACAAGTGGGACTAGTGGTAGTTCAGGAACAAGCGGAACTTCGGGTTCTTCTGGTACTAGTGGTATTAATGGTTCGTCAGGAACTTCTGGTATTGATGGGTCTTCTGGTACAAGTGGTGAAAGTGGAACAAGTGGGACATCTGGTTCTACTGGAACTTCAGGTTCATCAGGTACAAGTGGAACATCTGGTATTGATGGAACATCGGGCACTTCAGGTGTAGATGGAACATCGGGAACAAGTGGTATTAATGGTACATCAGGTACTAGCGGAACAGCGGGTACTGATGGTAGTTCGGGTACTAGTGGAAGTTCGGGCACAAGTGGAAGTTCGGGTACTAGTGGTGCGGCAGGTTCTAGTGGTGCTGGTATTGCAAACTGGGCGGCACAATATTCAGACACCACAAATCAATTGATAGGTGAAAACTCCGCAACTATTATATCAGGAAACACTATAGATTATCAATACGGTATAACATTAGTTGATGGAAATAAATTTACAGTTCCATATGATGGTCAGTATGAATTTGGATTTTCAGCACAAGTTGAAAAAACACAAGGAGGGACTGCAACAGACGTTTCTTTTTGGATAGCAATAAATGGAGTACCTGTAACAGGCACTACCTCCACAATAACATTAGTATCAAATAGTGCATATCAATTACCGTTTGTTCCATATATTTTGGATTTAAATGCGGGTGACTACGTACAACTATACGCGTCTGCCGACCAAAACCACGTACAATTAACAGCAATTGATGTACAAACAACACCTACAAGGCCATCATCACCGTCAGTTATTATTCTATTAAAACAAGTTGGTGTTGCTGTAGGTAGTAGTTCAGGAACCTCTGGTACAAGTGGAACTTCAGGTTCTTCTGGTACCAGTGGTACTTCAGGTACAAGTCCTGATAGGTTATATCAATTAAGTGATGTTAATGATAATATTACTGGTTCGTTGGACCAATATCTTTTAACTTATAATAGTGGTAGTGATAGTTGGTATGCCGCACCAGGTGCAACATTAAAAGGAACAATAAGATTATTTGTTGCAACAGATAGAAGTAACGCATCTGCGTTTTATTTTACATCTATGACAAGATTATCGGATGATGACCCAGCACCTAATTATAGAACGGCGTTCATGGCAACAACAAACTTATTGAGTAAAGTAACGGTTTATTTAAGACAAGACGCTGCGGGTCCTAATAATGTTGTTATTGGAGTAGCAAAAAATGCAGATGGTGTTGCGTTCTCAAGTGCAACATTGATTACAACATCTTCACTTTCATTAACCGCAAATACAGTTGGAACTTATGTGTTTTCAGGATTAACAATAAATCAATTTGATTCCTTACACATTTATTGTGACCCAACAAATGTACCAGGTAAAATATTTGGAAACGTAATAATAGAATAAAAATATATAACAATAAATGGCATTAAATTTTCCATCTTCACCAATATCAGGTCAAACATATCAAAGCGGCAGTTCACCGTATTATATTTTCAATGGAAATTATTGGGAGATAGATAGGGCATATGTGGTGAATGGTACTTCGGGTACTAGTGGAACATCAGGTATAGGTTCGTCAGGAACTGATGGAACTTCAGGTACTAGTGGAACTTCAGGTTCTAATGGTTTGGTTGGATTGCATGGTACATCTGGCACTTCAGGTAGCTCAGGTACTAGTGGTGTTAGTGGCACATCGGGTTCAAATGGTTCATCTGGAACTTCAGGAACTAGTGGTACAGCAGGGTCAAGTGGGTCATCAGGTTCGTCAGGGATTGGGGTGAGTGCGTCATATATGAGAGGTTCTCGTTCAACACAACAAACAAGTGGATTAACAACAAATAGTGTGGTTGTCTTTACGCAAACAGACAATAGTACAGGTTCAGATATTTCTTTGAATACATCAACAGGTAGAATTACACTTGAAGCAAATAGAACATATAGATTGATGGGAATGGTTCCAAATTTTACCACAAGTGGGGGTGATGTAAGACCGCAATTTTGTTGGTATAACGAAACAACGTCAACATACATAGGTAGTTCTGCCGCTGCTTATGTACCGAGTTCCGCAGCTGCGTATGGTACATTTTATGGACCTGCAGAAGCAGTAATTACCACAAATACAACTACTGTAGTATCATTTAGATTCCTAGTTGGTTCAAGTAGTTTAGTGGCAATAGGTGGTAGTGGTGATTTTAGTACAACAGGATCCTATCCTTGGTTTGATATAGAAGTTATTTCAGGTAATTCTCCTTTGGTAAATGGTACATCAGGAACATCAGGAACAAGTGGTTTAGTAGATTATACAGGATTAATCACAACAGGTTCAATTTCAACAACTCAAAATATTACGGGTTCAGTAATAATAAGTGGTTCATTGAATATAATAACAACATCCCAATTACAAATTGGAACTGGTTCGGGAGATGAGGGTGGAGAAATTCTATTAGCAAAGGCAATAACAAATACAACTCTAAGCGGTTCGGGTATCACAATAGATTCATATAGAGATAGATTGAGAATTTTTGAACAAGGTGGAAACGCTAGAGGTGCTTATTTAGATATCACATCTCAATCTAATGGAGTTAGTAGTGAAATATTAACAAGAGCTAGCACAAACATTTTAGCAACTCCAGTATGGACAAGTGCAGGTGCGATTTCAATATCAGGAACTACAACTGCACCAACAAAAGGAACAACAACAAAAGATAATATCAGTTATCGTCAATTAGGAACAAAACAATGGGAAGTAGTAATGACATATTTCCAAACGGCAAACACAGGTGCAGCAAATGGTTCTGGTGATTACTTATTTACTTTACCTAATAGTTTATCTTTTGATATGACAATACCATCACAAACACAATATCAAGCAAATGTAGGAACAAGTAGTTGGTATAATGCAACTTATGTAATACCATCAGGTGGTGGAATGATTAGTAATGGTGCAACTGGTGGAAAGGTATTTCCAGTAGTATACAACTCCACGCAATTCCGAATTTTAGCTATCAACGATTCTGCATGGGTAAAATGGGCGGGAAGTGGACATTTTCAATTATTAGATAATACATATGTTACTATACAATTAACATTTAGGTTCACTTCGACATAATTTTATTTCAATAGAAAGATTATATTAATATTTATAAAGAATGGCAACAACATATATTTTAGAATCAGGAGACCCTTACATAAGAAAAAGAACCGAAAAAGGTTGGACTTTGGATTTTGTTTTTAATAGAGACGGAATTGATTGGTCTGGTGGAACAACTTTTTACTATTGGGGTATAAGTGGTGAGACAGAACAGGAAAATTATGCTGATAATAATTTGTCATTTTCATTTACTGATGATGGAAGAGTATTGTGGGAATCAATCCATTACAAAAAATTAAGTTGTGATGACAATCCAATTTACTACACGGCAACAGGACAAACATCTGTAATGTGTTCAGGTGGAACATCAAACGATTTTAATTTAACAATTGTTTTTGAAAGATATAAAAATTTAGAGGGATGTGATTTGTGTAATTTCGGTGGAACAAATGATTTAATCACAGGAAAAACGATGACAGTAGGTCAATTAGATTGGTTAACAGGTGCAACAGAAGTTTACACAATTGTTGAACAGTTAAGTGAGAAATGGTATGAAAATAGAGATTCAAGATTAGGAGTTTTAAAAATATATTTGAACGGACAAAAATTATATAC
>JACCDP010468744.1_pt1 | contig 12516 bp, 13 predicted proteins | sample 7445841 | NCBI WGS metagenome assembly JACCDP01 (sample SAMN15323441, study PRJNA562643) | freshwater metagenome | isolation source: river surface water | place: USA:Blue River Watershed | collected 2017-08-17
CTATGGCGCGGGTTCTGGCTATGGCCGCTCCGGCCCCAATCGACACTACCCGGCCATGGACCTGACGGTGCAGGCCATGGCCGGCATCATGAGCGTGACGGGTTTTCCTGACCGGCCACCGGTCAAGGCGGGCCCCGCGCTGTGCGATTTTTTTGGCGGCACCCACCTGTATGCGGGCATCATGACGGCGCTGTTCGAGCGCGAGCGCACCGGGCGCGGTCGTCTGGTCGAGGTGGCCATGCAGGAGGCGGTGTATGCCTCACTGGCGTCCAACCTTGGCCTGCACTACGGCAGCGGCGGCGCGGCGCCGGAGCGCACGGGCAACCGCCATGGCGGCCTGGCCGAGTCGCCCTACAACGTCTACCCCACCCAAGACGGGCACATCGCCATCATCTGCGTGGGCGAGACGCACTGGAAGTCGCTGCTCAAGGCCATGGGGCGTGAAGACCTGCTCGCCGATCCGCGCTATGCCGACCTCAAGCACCGGGTCGAGCACATGGACGACATCGACGCGCTGGTCGCAGACTACACCTCCCGGCACCCCAAGCAGGCCTTGTTTGATCTGCTCATGCAGCACCGCGTGCCGTGCGCGCCCGTGCGCAAGCTCGATGAGGTGGTCAACGATGCGCACATGCACGAGCGCGGCGCCCTGCAGTGGGTCGATCACCCCATGTACGGACGGGTGTGCCTGATGAACTCGCCGCTGCGCTTTGAAGGCTCCGAGCCGCTGGCGATCCAGCCCAGCGGAGAGCTTGGCCGTGACAACCAGGAGGTCTATGGCCAGTGGCTCGGCCTGTCCGACCAGGAGCTGCAGCAACTGCACGATGAGGAGGTGATCTGATGCGAGGACAAGCCGTCATCGCCGGGGTGGGTCATACCGCCTTTGGCAAGCTCGAGGGCCGCAGCACGGTGTCATTGAACATCGAGGCAGCGCGCAAGGCGCTGGCCGACGCGGGCATCGACAAGTCCATGGTCGACGGTCTGTTTGTCAAGGCGCCGACCTCCAAGTTCGAGATGATGTATGCGCAAAAGCTGGCCGAGGCCATGGGCCTGATGCCGCGCATTGGGGGGGTGTACGACCATGGCGGGGCCAGCAACATCAGCATGATCAGCTATGCGGCCATGGCGATCGAGGCCGGTCAGTGCGAGGTCGCGCTGGTCTGCTTGGCTGACAACCCGGCCACCGGCTCGCGCCATGCCTACGAGAAGTCCTGGGGCGATGACGATGTCTTTGGCTGGTTTGGCACCCCTTCGGGTTACGCCATGATTGCCCAGCGCCACATGGCCGAGTTTGGCACCACGCGCGAGCAGCTCGGCGCCATCGTCACCGCCTGCCGCAAGCACGGCGCGAGCAATCCCAACGCGCAATTGCGCAAGCCGCTCACGCTCGAGCAGTACCGCCAATCTCGGTTGATCGTTGCGCCCTTGACCCGCGACGACTGCTGCCTGGTCTCAGATGGCGGCGCTGCAGTGGTGGTGATGTCGGCCCAGCGCGCTCGGCAGTTGCAGGTGGCCAAGCCGGTGTCGGTGCTCGGTTTTGGTCAGGGCCAGACCTCCTGGGAGGTGGTGCAGCGCCCCGTGCTCACGTCCACCGCGGCGCTTGTGTCGGCGCAGACGGCGTTCAAGATGGCTGGGCTCGCGCCCAAAGACATCGACGTGGCCCAGCTCTACGACTGCTTTTCCATCGTGCCCCTGATCACGCTGGAGGACTACGGCTTTTGCAAGAAGGGCGAGGGCGGGCCTTTCGTTTCGGGCGGGCGCATCGAAATCGGCGGCGAGCTGCCGCTCAACACCTCGGGCGGCCTGCTGTCGGAGACAGGGATGCCGGGCCTGCAGATGGTCATCGAGGGCGTGCGCCAGATCCGCGGCGAGGCCGTCAACCAGGTCAAGGGCGCGCGCACCTGCATCGTCAGCAATCAAGGCGGGATCATGCACACGCATTCCACGCTCATCTTGGGTCAGTAAGGAGCCGCCATGAGTGATGTTGATCTGCCGCTTCCCATCCGCACCGAACTGACCGCGCCCTATTGGGACCGCTTGCAGCAAGGCGTGCTGTCCTACCAAAAGTGCAGTGCCTGTGGTCATGGCTGGTTGCCGGCGCGCACCGAATGCCCCGCCTGTCTGCACGACCAATGGCAATGGGTGGCCGCCAGCGGCCGCGCCAAGGTCGTCAGCTGGGTGGTGTTTCACATCGCCTATCACAAGGCCTTTGAAAGCCGCTTGCCCTACAACGTGGCCGTCATCGAACTCCAAGAGGGCCCGCGTTTGATCAGCAACGTCGTCGGCCTAGCCGATCCCAATGCCCTGCGCATCGATCAGCCCGTGAGGCTGCGCATCGAGCGCGAGGGCGATTTCGCGCTGCCGCGTTTCGTCACCGCTTGACGCCTTGCGGCGCAGACACCTTTTTCCCATCAACACCCAGGAGACAGCCATGACATTGAATCGGATGCGCAGGCTCGTTGTTGCAGGCGCGCTTTTTGTGGCGACTGCGGTTGGCGCTCAGGACGCTTTCCCCAACCGCAATTTGCGCATCGTCGTGCCCACCTCGCCCGGGAGTGGCTCAGACATCGTGGGCCGTTTCTTTGCTGAGCAACTGTCGGCGGTGCTGGGGCAGTCGGTGACGGTGGACAACCGTGCGGGTGGCAACGGGGTGATTGCCGCCATGGCGGTCAAGCAGGCGCCAGCCGATGGCTACACCTTGTTTTTGGGCACCAACACCCATCTGGCGGTCAACCCGGTGGTCATCAAGGACATCCCCTATGACGCGGTCAAGGATTTCAAGCCCATCAGTGGCTTGACGCGCGGCATGATGGTGCTGGTCGCCTCCAGCAGCAACACCCGCCTGAACACGCTTGCCGACTTGGTGCAAGCCGGACGTGACAGCCAGAAAAAGCTCAACGTGGGCACCTACACGGCCGGCTTTCACCTGTCGGCCGAGTGGTTTGGTGCGCAGACCAAGACCTACCATGTCAACGTGCCTTACCGCGGGGCGCCCGAGACGTTCTTGGCCCTGATGGGCAATCAGGTCGATTGGTCGGTGAGCGACTTGATTGCAGCCATGCCCCAGGTCCGGGGCGGCAAGCTGCGCGCCCTGGCCGTCACGGGCGATGTGCGGCATCCCGATTACCCCGAGATTGCGACCGCCAAGGAACTGGGCTATCCCGAGTATGTCAATTACACCTGGACCACGCTGACGGTGCGCAGCGAAACGCCGGATGCTGTGACGAACAAATTGGTCGAGGCGGTGCAAAAAGTGCTGGCCATGCCGGTCACCAAAGAGTTCACCCGCAAGATCGGCTCAGACCCCTTGAACTTGGCCACGGGCGACATGCGCCGGTTTCAACTCACCGAGATCGAGCGCTTTCGCGCGGTCGCCGCATCGGCGGGCATCAAGCCGCAGTGAGGCAAACACCGTGAGCCACCCCATCAGCTCCAGCAACTCCAGCGCCTCGCACTGGGCGGGCAAGGCCGCCGTGGTCACGGGGGGTGCCCGCGGGCAAGGCGCTTGCGTGGCCCGCTTGCTGCTCGAGGCCGGCGCGCAGGTGTATGTCATGGACGCTTTGCCGGGCGATGATGCGGCCTGGGGCCAGTTGCACGCGCAGGTGCAGGGCTTGCCCGGCCAACTGATCCCGGTGCATGCCGACGTGGCCAGCCCGGCGCAGTGGCAGGCGCTGGCCGATCGCGTGCGCGAGGCGGGCTTGCCCGTGCAAGGGTTGGTCAACAACGCCGGCATCACGGGCCCGCGTGCGCCCGTGACGCAGACCACGCTGGAGAACTGGGAGCGGGTCATGGCCACCAACCTGACCGGCAGCTTTTTGGGCATACGCGCCATCGCCCCCTTGATGCCCAGTGGCGCTGCCATCGTCAACGTGTCGTCCACTGTGGGCATGACGGGCTACTTCTCAGCGGCCTACAGCACCAGCAAGTGGGCTTTGCGGGGCCTGACCCGCAGCGCCGCCATGGAGCTCGGTGTGCGCGGCATCCGTGTCAATTGCATTTGTCCGGGCGTGGTTGACACCGAGATGGTGCGCAACTACCCGGCGCTGGTCGAGACGCTGCAGGGGATTATTCCGCTGCAGCACATGGCCCAGCCCCAGCAGCTGGCAGATGTGATGTTTTTTCTGCTCGGGCATCAGGCGGCCTACATCACCGGCGCCGATCTGGCCGTCGATGGTGGCATCACCGGGGGAGGCATCTATTGGCCGGTGGGCCGCAGCCTGGGGGTGTTGTAGGGCAGCGATTCATTTCAACCAAAGGACACGCAAGAGGTTCGACGCAACGTGCCATGACGTGGGTGCGGGGCGCATTTTGCAGGGACGTCGTCATTCAATTGGCTAGCAAAGGAAGGAGACTTCAATGAAATACTCAAGCAAGTTCAAACAATGGGCCGGCGCTGCGCTGGTCACCGCGACGGCCTTGGCCAGCGGCTCTGTCATGGCGCAAAACATCAAGATCGGCGCCATCAACCCCTACAGCGGCCCCTTGGCCCTGTACGGCACCGAAGTGACGCGCGGCTATGAGCTGGCCGTCGACCAAATCAATGCAGCCGGCGGCTTGCTCGGCAAAAAGCTCGAACTGGTGCGCGGTGACGCCTCCAACCCTCAGCAGGGCATTGCCACCGTCGAGCAGTTGGCGGTCAAGGACAAGGTCGACATGTTCATCGGCACCTACATCAGCGGCATTTCTTTGACCGCCAGCGATGCGGCGATGCGCTACAACAAGCTGTATTGGGAAACCAATGCGGTGGCGGTGAACCTGACCGAGCGCGGCTTGCCCAACTTCATCCGCAGCGGCCCTGACGGCAACGCCTTTGCGGTCACGTCGGTCAATGTGATCCGCAACCTGATTGCGCCCAATCTCAAGAAGGACATCAAGGACATCAAGGTCTGGATCCAGCACGAGGACTCGATCTACGGCACCGGTATTGCGCAGATGCAGCGCAAGCTGCTCACCGACCTGGGCGCCAGAGTGGTCGGCGTGGGCGCCCATCCTGCCCGCACGATTGACCTCAATGACTCCGTCTTGCGCGCCAAACAGGCAGCCCCCGACGTGGTGGTGCAAACCGGCTATGTGCCCGACGGCAACTTGCTGCTTCGCACCATCCGCGAGCAAGGCTTCAAGCCCGGTGCGATCCTGATGGTGGGCACGGGCGACACACCCGAGACGCTCGAGGCCATCGGCGCGGCCTACCTGGAGGGCATCTTGGTGATCGGCTATCCGCGCAACGACATCTCCGACACGTTTGGCCCCGGCCACCGCGCCTACCTGGCCGCTTACCGCGCCAAGTACAAGGCCGACCCCATCGCCCCGCAAGGCATGGCCGCCTTCTCCGGCACCTTGATCATGGCCGAGGCCGTCAAGCTCGCCGGCAGCCTCGACCCTGAAAAAGTGCGCGCTGCCGCCACCAAGCTCGACAAGCCTGAGAGCTCCTACCCATCGGGCTTTGGCGCCAAGTTCGACAAGAACATGCAAAACACCCGCGCCTGGTTCACCGCCTCGCAGTGGCAGGCTGGCAAGATGGTCACCGTCTTCCCGCAAAACGCGGCCTTGCCGGGCGTGGCGGTCAAGCCCCTGGGTCGTCCCTGATCGCCGTACGGCTGATTTGACACGGCCGCGGCCATCATGACACTGCATATTGCCTGTCTGGACGTGTGGGCCGACGCGGTGCGCCAAGAGGTGCAGCGCGTCGCGCCTGCTGGCTGGACCTTGCAGTTTGCGCGGTCCTACGAGCCGGCCGAGCAGCGCGCCGTTGCGGCTGCGGCCGATGTCCTGCTGCCCGGCTTTGCCGCCGTAGACGAGGCGCTGCTGAGCGCCGCGCCCCGGGTGCGCTGGGTCCACAAATGGGGCATCGGCATCGACAGCATCGACCAGGCCGCGCTGCGCCGCCGCGGCATCGGCTTGGCGATCACGGCAGGGGCCAACAGCCAACCCGTGGCCGAGCTGGCACTGGCCCTGATGCTGGCGGTCAACCGCCGCATCCCCTATGTGAACCGCGTGATGCGCGAGGGCCAGTGGCCCACCCCGCAAATGCGCGAGACGTGCTATCAGATTCAGGGCAAGACCATCGGTCTTTTTGGCTTTGGCCAGATCGGCCGGCGCCTGGCCCAGTTGCTGCTCGGCTTTGACGTGCGCATCATCTATCACGATGCGCAGCGGGCGCCGCTCGACGTCGAGCAGCGGCTGCGCGCCCAAGCGGTCGACCGGGCTCAACTGCTGGCGCAAAGCGACATCTTGAGCCTGCACGCGCCGCTGACCGAGGCCACCCGTCACCTGATCAACCGCCAGAGCCTGGCGGCCATGAAGCGCGGCGCCATCCTCGTCAACACCTCGCGCGGCGGCCTCGTCGACGAAGCCGCCCTGCATGCGGCCCTGATCAGCGGCCATCTGCGTGGCGCGGGGCTGGATGCCTTTGATCCGGAACCGCCCTCACCGGGCAACCCCTTGCTACAACTTGACCAGGTGGTGGTCACGCCGCACGCGGGCGGCGGCGTGTTCGACAACGTCGAGCATGTGGCCCGACATGCGTTTGGCAACATCGCCCGCTGGGCCAGTGGGCAAGACGTGTCTGCGCCCGACTTGATCATTGCGCCGGCAGGCCTTCACGCCAGCCGTCCATCATGACCGCAACCCCCGCCTATCCCCTGCTGCGCAACCGGCTGGCCGAAACCTTGGCCGCCGGTGGCGTGGGCGTGGCCCTGATTGTGCAAAAGATGCAGGGCGTCGACATCGCGCTGGCTGCCAAGTCCTGTGGCTGCGACGCGATCAGCATCGACCTGGAGCATTCCGTCATTCCTGAGGCGGCTGCGGCGCAAATTTGCGTGACGGCTTTGTATGCCGGTGTCACGCCCTTGGTGCGCATTCCCAGCCATGAAGGCCACTACGCCAACCGCCTGCTCGATGCAGGCGCGCTGGGCATCATCGCGCCCCATGTGGCCAATGCCCAGGAGGCCCGTGCGGTGGTGCGCGCCTGCAAGTTCGCCCCTGAGGGCGATCGGTCGGCGGCGGGCAACTGGCCGCACGTGGTCTATCGGCCGGGTGACCCCGTGGCCCTGCGCGCCGCCTTCAACGCCGCCACCACCGTGGTGGTGATGCTCGAGTCGCCCGAGGCCGTGGAGCGGGCCGATGAAATTGCCGCGGTCCCGGGTGTGGACATCGTCCACGTGGGCACGGTCGACCTGTGCGATGCGCTGGGGCGGCCGGGCGACTATGGCCACCCCGAGGTGATGGCGTGTCACGAACAGGTGATCCGCGCCTGCCAGCGCCACGGCAAGGTGGCCGGTGCGGGCGGGTTGGCGCACACGCCCGCTCTTGTGCGCCAGGTGCTGGAGATGGGCGCGCGCTTTGTGACCGCGGGCGTGGAGTGGGATTTGATGATGGCCGGCGTGCGCCAGCGTGTGGACGGCATCCGGCAGTTCAAGCGTTGAGTGAACAGTTTGGCAGGGCACAACGACCAATGAGGAGACCATGGATCAAATACTGAACGTGCTGGTAATGGGCCTGTTGCTCGGAGGCGTTTACGGCCTTGTGAGCGTGGGCCTGAACCTGATTTTTGGCACCGTGCGCATCGTCAACTTTGCCCAGGGCGAGTTGGTGATGTTCGGCATGTATGGCAGCTACTACGCCTACACCTACCTGGGCCTGAGCCCCTACCTGTCGGTCTTCGTGGTGGCCCCGGCGGTGGGTTTGCTGGGTGTGCTGATTCAGCGCCTGGTCATCCAGCCGCTGCACAACGAATCGAATATGCAGATCTTTGCCACCTTTGGCCTGCTGATGATGTTTCAAAACATCATGCTGGCCTTTACCCGTGGCGAGGCGCGCAGCGTCGGTGGTGACTTTGGCGCCAGCGTGATCGAAATCGGCGATCTCAAGATCGGCACGGTTCGACTGCTGACCTTTGTGATCACCACGTTGATCACCATCGGGCTGCATCTTTTCCTGACCCGCACCATGACGGGCAAGTCGGTGCGGGCCGTGACCCAGGACAAACGCGCCGCACGCACCATGGGCATCAATGTGGAGCGGACCTTCCTGCTGACCTTCGGCATTGGCGCTGCCCTGGCCGGCTTGGCCGGCGTCATGCTTACCCCCATTTACTCCATCACGCCTGGCGTGGGCGGCAACTTCATCCTGGCCGCCTTTGCGGTGGTGGTGCTCGGCGGGCTGGGCAGCGTGTGGGGGGCCTACCTGGGCGGCCTGATCGTGGGTGTGGTCGAAGCCTTTGCCGGCTACTACATCGACCCAGCCCTGCGCCATGCGATCTGGTTCCTGATTTTTCTGGTGGTTCTGATCATCCGCCCGGCCGGTCTTTTGGGTCAGGTGGGCGCCGAGGAGGTGGGTTTCCGTGAACAAAACTGATCATCAAACGGGCGCTGCCGTGCGCCCACCCGAAGTCGGCTCGGATGTCTCTGGCCTGCAGTCGACGGCCACCGCCCTGTGGCGTTATCTGGGCCTGATGGCGCTGGCGGCGCTGCCCTTGGTCTTTCTGGCCAACGACCCCTATTGGCTCAACATCATTGCCTTTACCTATCTGATGGGCGGCCTGGCGGCTGCCTGGAACATCATTGGCGGATTTGGTGGGCAGTTCTCCTTGGGGCACGGTGTGTTTTTTGGCATCGGGGCCTACGCCACTGCGTTTTTCACCACCCGCTACGGCCTGTCGCCCTGGCTCATCATGGTGCCGGCGGCCGCTGTTGCGGCCTTGGTGGCCATGCTGATCTCCTGGCCCACCTTCCGCCTGCGCGGGCCCTTTTTTGCGATCGCGACCATGGCTTTCAATGAGGTGGCGTTTGTGCTGGCCAACCACTTCGATACGTTTACCGGCGGGCCGCGCGGCATCATGATTCCCTTCAAGGCCGGCTTGGCCAACATGATCTTTCGGGAGCGTTGGCAGTACGCGATTTTGATGTTCGTCTTTGTCGCCGTGGTCATCGGCATCAGCGTGTGGCTGCGCCGCAGCCGCTTGGGCTACTACCTGCTGGCCGTGCGCGAGGACGAAGACGCCGCCCGCGCCTCGGGCATCAATGTGCTGGCGGTCAAGCTCAAGGGCATGGCCCTGAGCGCCTTTCTCACCGCCATCGGCGGCACCTTGTTCACCATGTACCTGCGCTTCATTGACCCGCCCACCTTGTTCACGCTTCAGGACGTGGGCGTGAAGTTCGCCTTGCTCTCGCTCATTGGGGGCGTGGGCACGATCGCCGGGCCCTTGCTGGGCGCGGCCCTGGTCGTGCCCTTCGAGAACTTTCTTCGCGCCGAACTGGCCGACGCTCTGCCGGGCATGAACCTGGCGATCCTGGGCCTGCTCATGGTGCTGGCGGCGCTCTTCATGAAGCGTGGCGTGGTGGGCGCGATCGAGGATTGGGTGCGCAAATTCAAGAGCAAGAAAGGAGGCCAGTGATGGCCCAGGCTCTGCTTCAGACGCGTGGTGCGAGCAAGCACTTCATGGGCCTCAAAGCCGTGGATGATGTCTCGCTGGCCGTCCACAAGGGTGAAGTGGTCAGCATCATCGGCCCCAATGGGGCCGGCAAGACGACCTACTTCAATTTGCTCACCGGCCAGCTCTCGCCCACTTTGGGCGAGGTGAGCTTTCGCGGTCACCCAATCAACGACTTGCCGCCGCATGAGCGGGCCAAGCTGGGCATGGGCCGCACCTTTCAGATCGTCAAGCCGCTCATTGCGCTGTCGGCTCTGGAAAACGTGATGGTCGGTGCCTTCCTGCAGCACGCCCGCATGGCCGATGCCCGCGACCAGGCCATGGCCGTGCTCAACCGAGTGGGCTTGGGCGCGCATGCCAAGCGGCGGGCGGGCGACCTCACGCTGAGCGAGCGCCGGCGGCTCGAAGTGGCGCGCGCTCTGGCCCTGGGCCCGGAGATTGTGTTGCTTGACGAGGTCATGGCCGGCCTCAATCAAAGCGAGACGGGCCGCTGCATCGACTTGCTGCGCAGCCTGCACCAAGAGGAGGGCTTGACCTTCCTGATCATCGAGCACAACCTCAAGGTGGTGCGGGCGTTTTCCGAACGGGTGATCGTGCTCGATCGGGGTCGCCTGATTGCCGAGGGAACGGCCGACGACATTTTGAGTTCACCCGAGGTGGTGAAGGCTTATCTGGGCGAGGGGCACCAATGGACACCATCCTGAAGGTCAGCAAAGTCTGTTCTGGCTACGGCGAACTGCCCGTCTTGCAAGACATTGATCTGCATGTCGGCAGGGGCGAAATCGTCTCTGTGGTCGGTGCCAACGGTGCCGGCAAGACCACCTTGCTGCTCACGCTGACCGGCCACTTGCCGGTCAAGTCTGGGCAGGTGATGTTTGACGGTCAGGACGTGAGCCGGGAGCCGGCGCATGCGGCCGCCGGCCGTGGGCTGGTCATGGTGCCCGAGGGCGGGCGCTTGTTTCCCTTCATGAGCGTGCTGGAGAATCTGGAGTTGGGCGCCTATCATGACAAGGCGCGGGCCCAGATGAAACACAACCTCGATGAAGTGATGGAGTTCTTTCCGATTTTGGCTGAGCGGCGCAAACAATTGGCGGGGCGCCTGTCGGGCGGCGAGCGTCAGATGTGCGCGGTCGCCCGCGCCATGATGGGCATGCCCAAGCTCATGATGCTCGATGAGCCTTCGCTGGGCCTGGCGCCCATCATGGTCGATCGGGTGTTCGAGCTGGTCAAAAAACTCGTGGCCACCAAGGGCCTGACGGTCTTGCTGGTCGAGCAGAATGTGCGCAATGCGCTGCAAATGTGCCAGCGCGGCTACATCATTGAGCACGGCCATCTGCTCAAGACCGGCAGTGGCCCGCAGCTGCTGGCCGATCCCGACGTTCAGCGCTCCTACATGGGCTTGTGATGGCAACACCGGTTTGTGTCATCGGTGCGGGTGCGGGCTTTGCCGGTGACCGGGTCGACCCGGCGGTGGTGCTGGCCGCCTCTGGCGTCGACGCTGTGGTGCTCGAATGTTTGGCCGAGCGCACTTTGGTTCCGGCCATCCGGGCGCGCCGCGACAACCCGCAGGCTGGGTTTGATCCGCGAATCGGGCGCCGGCTTCGCGCCCTGCTGCCGGTGGCCCGTCAAAACGGCTGCCGCATCGTGTCCAACTTCGGCGCCGCCAACCCGGCCGCAGCAGCGCAGTACATTGCCCGCCTGGCGCGCGAGATGGGCATTTCGGGTCTGCGTGTGGCCGCCGTGGTGGGCGACGATGTGGCCGACCGGCAGCAGCAGATCAACTGGGTGCGCGATCCAGGAGCGCCCCTGCTCGGTGCCCATGTCTACCTGGGCTGCAACCCACTGGCCGATGCGCTGGCGCAGGGGGCCGATGTGGTGGTCACCGGCCGAGTGGCCGATTCGGCGCTGTTTTCTGCGGTGGCACGCGATCGGCTCGTGCCGGGCCAGGACGCGCTGGCCGGCGCCATCGGGGTGGGGCATTTGCTCGAATGCGGTGGGCAGTTGACCGGCGGCAACTACGAACCGATTGCCGGCGCGGGCGCCCCGCCGCCCTTGACGGCCGAGCAGTACGCCCGCCTGGGCTACCCCCTGGCCCGCGTGATGGCCGACGGCAGCGCCGAAATCGGTCTGCCGCCCGGCAGCCCCGGCATCGTCGATCCGCTGACCTGCACGCTGCAGCTGCTCTACGAGGTGCACGATCCGTCGCACTATGCCACGCCCGATCTGGTGGTCGACTTCAGCGGCGTGCGCTTCGAGCGCATCGGCGACAACCGGGTGCTGATGAGCGGCGTCAAGTCCAAAGGGCCACCACCGACGCTCAAGGTGGCCGGCTTTGTCGACCGCCCCGGCTTCATCATGGACTGCGAGATCACGCTGGCTGGCGCCGGCGCTCGCTCACGCGCCGAGGTCATGGCCCAGGCCTTGCGTCTGCGCCTGAGCGACTGGACCGACGATGACGTGGTGGTGGATCTGGTCGGCGCAGGATCGGTGCTGCGCGCCCTCTCGCAGCCCTTGCGCGGCGAGGTGCCCGAGATGCGCGTGCACGTCTCGGCGCGCTGCGCCGATGCCGAGCAGGCACAGACCATTGAAGACGAGGTCTATGCCATGACCCTGGCGGGCCCGGCCGGCGGCGCCAGTGTGCGCAGCGAAAAGCGGCCGCGCATCGAAGTGCTCGATGGCTTCATCGCGCCGCAGCACGTCGCGCCGCAACTGCTCTGGAGCACTTCATGAGGGTGGGGGACATCGCAGCCGGCCGCGCCGGCGACAAGGGCGACATGCTCGACCTGACCCTGGTTGCAAAGGATCAGGCGGCCTATGAACAGCTGCGCCAGGCACTCACGCCCGAGCGCCTTGCGCCCCTGCTCAACCGGGTGGCCCCTGGAGCCGTGCTGCGCTACGAATTGCCCGGTCTCAAGGCCTTGAAGTTTGTCATGCCGCAGGCGCTGCCAGGCGGTGTGTATGCCGCGCTGCACCCGGGCCTGCATTGGCAAAAGGCGGCGATCTGGCTGCTGCTCGATCTGGCCATTGAGTCGGATGCGCAGGGCCTGCGTCTGTTGACCCCGCAGGAGGCCCGATGAGCGCTGTGC
>JACCDP010529573.1_pt1 | contig 12516 bp, 12 predicted proteins | sample 7445841 | NCBI WGS metagenome assembly JACCDP01 (sample SAMN15323441, study PRJNA562643) | freshwater metagenome | isolation source: river surface water | place: USA:Blue River Watershed | collected 2017-08-17
GCCCGACGTCGCCTGGGCGCCGGAGGGTCGCTGGATCGCGGCGCTCGAGACCGGGGGTGCCGCGGTCCACGTGGTCGACGCGTGGACGTGGCAGGACACGACGGTGTCGGTCTGCGCCGGCCCCTCCGGGGTGGCGATCGACGACGACGGCGAAGGCGGCGCCGTCATCGCCGTGGGATGCGCGGACGGTTCGGTCGCGCGGGTGGACGTCGCGGCCGACGGGACGCCGACGCGGGGCGAACCCTGGCGCGGCGAGGTGTCCGGGAGCGTCGTGGCGGTCGAATGGACGGACTCGCGGCTGGTCGCCGTGGCGCGCCCGTCGAGCGGCAGCGCACGCGTCCACGCCTGGGAGCGCGCGGACGGCGCCCCCGTCACGAGCGGCTTCCCGTCGACGTTGTCGACGTCCACGGTGTCGGGCACGACCGTCGCCGGGTCGTTGCTCTTCGTCGTCCACGGCTCCGATCAGGTCTCGAAGGTGGACCTCACGACAGGGTCCGCCAGTCGCACCCGCGAGAGCCTCGGCAGCCGCGATTTCGTGGACGCCTGGGCCTGGAACACGGGAACCGTGTACCTCGCGGATTCCGGCGGGAGCCTCTGCGTCCTCAACGCCGGGGGCAACGACCTGTCGATCCTGCGTGACGACGTTGCGTCCAGCGTGAACGCCGTCGTGGGCGAACCCGACGCGGGGTGGATGCTGCTGGCGACCGACACCGATGTGCGCGCCCTCGCGTTCTCCGGCGGCCCCGGCGCGGAGGCGGCCGCGCTCTCGGGCGTGGGGGACGTGCGCACCCTGGCAGCCCACGGGGACTACGCCGTCGGTGGGACGTCGGGCGGCGAGCTCGTCGCGATGACGGCGCTGCCGTGGGTCGCCGTCACCCCGCCGGAGGAGGCCGTGCGGGACGTCGGGGATTCCGTCCCGCTCCGCTTCACGACCGACCGCGACGGTCCCTGGCGCGTGCGCGTCGGCGGCACCTGGGAGGCACCCGGGACGGTCGCCGCGGAGGGGCACGCCGTCGCGGGAACGCCGGTCACGCTCGATCTTCCGATCACGGAGGACTTTGAGGAGGGGCCCAATCTCGTGTGGATCGTGGTGGACGGCGCAGCGGGCGCGGGGCGCGCCGCGGTGAAGGTCGCGGTGGATCGCGCGCCGCCGGCGGTCGCGCTCCCGGCCGAAGGGGTCGGCTTCGGGGACGGGCGGGTCGTGGTGCGCGTCGAGGCCCCGGAGGCCGCGGATCTCGACCACCTCACGCTGTACGTCGCGACCGTCCCGTTCGTGGCGTCGGACTGGCCGACGGGGGGCCCCACGCCGGAGGCGCCGGGTGGCCTGGCGCCGGTGGTGCGTGCGGCGTCACCCGGAGAGGACGTCACCTTCGAGGTGGAGGGGCTCGCGAACGACGTCCCCGTCTACGTGGCGGTGCGCGCGACGGACGCAGGGGGCCGGGAAGGGCCGATGTCGCCGGTGCGGACGTCGACGCCCGCCGCGACGTTCGGTGCCGCGGCCCGTGCCGGCGACCCGGGCTCGGCGTGCGGACACGTGGACATGCCTGTCGCCGGGGGCGCGCTCGGGGCGCTCGCCGCCTGCGTGACGGTCCTCCGCCGTCGTCCATTCCCGAGGGTGGGGCGGGGGGTTCCACCCCCCGCAACGCCCCCCGGGAGCGGCGCATGATCGCCACATGGTGGCTCGTGGCCCTCGTGTCGGGCGAGGCGTCGGCGGGCGCGCGCGTGGAGGCCGCGTGGGTGCTTCCGACGCTGCGGGACCCGCGCCTCGTCGAGGCGTTCGGCGGCTTCGGACCCCACGGCGGGGAGGTCCGCGCCGGGTGGGGCGGACGGTGGATGGACGTCGGTGCGGGCGTCGGGGGCGCGGTCGCGAACGGTCGACAGCTCTCCGCGGACGGACGCGTGAGCGAGGACGAGGAGCGGCTGGAGATCCTTCCGGTGTCCCTGGACGCGACGCTGCGCCTGGACGTGCTGCCCGAAGGTCGCCAGTCGGTGGTGCCGTTCGTGCGTGCGGGCGTGGGCGCGCTCGGGTGGCGCGACTCGTGGGACGACCCCGGCGCCGAGCGGGTCGTGCGGGGTGTGCGTCGTGGCTGGCAGGCCGGCGCGGGTCTGGCGCTGCGGCTGGATGCGATCGATCCCGACGGCGCGAGCGCGGCGGTGGCGGGCAGCGGCATCGTGGACAGCTGGGTCGTCGCGGAATGGCGCCGTGCCTGGACGGTCCAGGACGCCGGGCTCGACTTCGGCCGCACCGCGTGGCGGATCGCGCTCGCGGTGGACTGGTAGCCGCCGTGACGACCTGGAAGCTCGTCGTCGCCTACGACGGCGCCGCGTTCTGCGGGTGGCAGCGCCAGGCGGGCGACCGCACGGTGCAGGAGACACTCGAGGTCGCGCTCCGGCAGATCTTCGGGGGCGAGGAGATCACCGTCCATGGCGCCGGTCGGACCGATTCGGGCGTCCACGCGCACGGGCAGGTCGCGAGCTTCCGCGCGGAGACTCCCCGGATTCCGGATCGCGTGCGGATGGGGCTCAACACCCTACTGCCGCGGGACATGGCGGTGCACGGGGCGTGGATCGTGCCGGAGGCCTTCCACGCGCGCGCCTCGGCGGTGAACAAGCTCTACCGCTACCACGTGCTGGGCGGGCCCGACCGCGACCCGTTCCACCACGATCGCGCGTGGCACGTGCGCTGGGCGATCGACTGGGACGCGGTGGACGCCTGCCTCGGGATGTACGTCGGCACCCACGAGTTCAACGCCTTCCGGTCGGCCGCGTGCGAGATGAAGCGCACCGTGCGGACCGTGTCGCGCGCCGAGAGGACCGTCGAGGGCCCGCTGCACCGCCTGGAGTTCGAGGGTCCGGGTTTCCTGCGGTACCAGGTGCGCATCCTCGTCGGGACCGCGATCGACGTGGGCCTGGGCCAGCGAACGCTGGACGACGTGCGGGTGGCGCTCACGACGGGCGACCGGGCCCGCGCCGGGCGCACCGCGCCTCCGCACGGGCTGTTCCTCGTGCGGGTGGACTACCCGGAGCCGGTGGCCCCGCCCGCCCCGTCGCATCCGAACGACAAACCCCCGGCCGGGGCCGGGGGTTCGTGAGGGTCGGTGCCGCAGGGACGCTACTCGTCGTCCTCGCCGCCGGAACCGTCCATCTCCTCTTCGTCGCTGTCCATGTCGTCCTCGTCCTCGAGCTCGGCGTCCTCGTCCTCCTCGGACTCCTCGTCGGACGTGTCGTCGAGACGCTTGCCGCCACGACCCTTGAACCGGTCGAGGAAGGCCTGACGCGGATCCGGGTTCGGGTTGTCCGCCTGGTCGGAGCCACACGCGGGGCAATGGGCCGTCGGGCGGTTCAGGTCGTAGAACTTGACGGAACACTTGAAGCACTCGTAGCGCTTACCGAGCTTGCTCTTGTCCAACATGCGTGAAGGCTCTCCGCGTCGCGCCTCTTAGCGCGTGGTCTAGGTTCGTCAACTTGTGCGCGGGCCGTGGTCGGATATCCTGTGGGGGTTCCCGAGGACGTGCATGGTGGCGGTTCTACTCGCAGGGCTTGGACTGGTGGCGTGCGGCGGCGAGGCCGTCGAGGGCCCCGGCGACGTGCGCGTGGACCACAACACGCCGGAAAGCACGGTGGATTCGGAGGCGCCGGTGTCGTGCCTCGCGGACTCGGGGCGCTTGTACGTGGCGTGGCACGACGATCGCGACGGGACCTCCGGCATCTGGTTCAACGAGAGCACCGACGGGGGCCTGACCTGGGCCGGGACGGACGTGCGCCTCGACCACTCCGCCAAGGGGGCCTGGAACCCCGCGATCGCCTGCATCGGCGATTCGGCGTGGGTGGCCTGGGAGGACATCCGTGACGGGGAGCTGCGGAACCGCAGCATCTACCTCTCGTCGACCACCGACGGCGGCGCGACGTGGAGTGCCGAGGAGGTGCAGCTGGATGGGGACGTGGACGGCAAGGCGATGAGCCTGTCCCCGCAGATCGCCGTCGCGGCGCAGGGGGTCTACGTCGCGTGGTTCGACAACCGCAACGGCGCCTACGACATCTTCGTCCGGGCCTCCCACGACGGCGGCGCGTCCTGGGACCCCGCGCCGGTGCGCGTCGACTCCGACCCGGACGGCGCCGCGTACAGCGCGTGGCCGCGCATCGCGGCGAACGCGGAGGGCAAGGTCGTCGTCGCGTGGGAGGACAGCCGCCAGGGCGTGAGCGACGTCTACGTGAACTACTCCGACGACGGAGGCATGAACTTCGGCGTCGATACGCGCCTGCGCGGCAGCGGCACGACGGGGAACAGCTTCCTGCCGACCCTCGCGATGGCGGGCGATCGCGCCCACGTCGCCTGGCACACCGAGGGGGAGGACGGCGGTCGCCACGTGCTCGTGACCTCGTCGCAGGACGCGGGCGCCACCTGGAACGGCAACCTCGTGCGGCTCGACGGCGACAGCGGAGACTCGCTGAACCCTGCGATCGGCGCCGACGGCCCGGATGTGTACGTCGCGTGGCAGGACAAGCGCGCCGGCGGCTACGACGTGTACCTGCGCGCCTCCCACGACGGAGGCCAGTCCTGGGAGGACGAGGCCCGCATGGACGGAGACGCCCAGGGGCGCTCCCAGAGCTACAACCCCGTCGTGCGGGTCGTCGGCACGTCCGTCGTCGTCGGGTGGGAAGACCGCCGGGACGACACGCAGGACGTCGGGTTCAACGACCTGTACTACACCTTCTCGCAGGACGGCGGCGCAAGCTGGAACCGTGGAGACCTGCGCATCAACGCCAACGAGCCCGGCACGTCCTGGGCGACGGACGCGAGCCTGCAGCTGCGCGGGTCGACGCTCGTCGCGGTGTGGGCCGACGGACGCTCGGGCTCCGCGGACATCCTCGCCGCCAAGCGCGTGCTCGGCGAGGAAGGCGTGTGGGTCCCCCCCGAAGAGTAGTTGACGACCCGCCACCCGTGCGATAGGCGCGTCGGGTTGGGCGTCGGACGTTTCAGCCCGCCCCGAGAGGAAATCAGGATGACTGCGCATCACACCTGGAGCACCCCGTCCGCGAAGCCGGCCGAAGTGGTCCGCGATTGGTACCTCGTCGACGCCGCCGGCCTCACCGTCGGGCGCCTCGCCACCCGCATCTCGCAGGTGCTGCAGGGCAAGCATAAGGCGTCCTACACCCCGCACGTCGACACCGGCGACTTCGTCGTCGTCGTCAACGCGGAGAAGGTGGTCTTCACCGGTCGCAAGATCGACCAGAAGAAGTACCATCGCTACTCCGGCTACCCGGGCGGTCTCCGTTCCACGACGGCCCGCGTCATGCTGGACACGCACCCCGACCGCGTCATGACCGCGGCCGTGTGGGGCATGCTCCCGCAGAACCGTCTCGGTCGCCACATGCTCTCCAAGCTCAAGGTGTACGCCGGCGGCGCGCACCCCCACGCGGCCCAGCAGCCCAAGCCCTTCCCCGAGTACGTCTGACATGGCCAAGTCCTTCGTTGTTCCCCTCACGGGTCGTCGCAAGACGGCGGCCGCGCGCGTCACCCTCCGCCCGGGCACCGGCAAGATCACGGTGCGCTCCGCGCATCACGGTCCCAAGGATCTCGAGGCGTACTTCGAGCGTCCCACGCACCGCATGGTCGTCCGTCAGCCGCTCGTGCTGGTGAACGCCGCCGACGCGTTCGACGTCATCGCGTCCGTCCGCGGTGGTGGCAAGACCGGTCAGGCCGAGGCCCTGCGCATGGGCATCGCCCGCGCGCTCGTGGCCGCGAACCCGAACGACCGCACGGACCTCAAGCACGCCGGTTGGCTGCGCCGCGACGACCGCATGGTCGAGCGCAAGAAGTACGGCCGTCCGGGCGCCCGCAAGCGCTTCCAGTTCAGCAAGCGCTGAACGGGACGACCCCGTCCAGGGCCCGCCTTGCGGGCCCTGTTCATTTTTGGGCGCGCCGACATGCGCCGCAGGAGGAACGATGGTCGAGCGTGATGTCGAGCAGGACTGCGCCAGGACGCGGTTCGTGGAGACCCTTCGTCGCGTGGCAGACGCCGTGGAGGCCGGAGAGGGCTTCCGCATCCAGGTCGGCGGTCACCGCTTCGTGGTCCCGTCGGACGCGACGCTGGCGATCGCGCACGAAGTCTCCGACGGCGCCGAGGAGCTGGAGCTCCAGCTGAGCTGGCCGTCGCGCTGACGCCCAGCGGCGGCCGCGAGGGGGGCGGGCTCAGCCCCCCGCCCCGGATTCAGCCGATCGCCGCTGCGAGGAGCTCCTCGTGCTCTCGCTTGTGGCGCCCCGGGAAGCCCGTCGCGGGGCTCGCAGCCGCGGCCCGGCCCGCGTAGCGCGCAGGCAGACCCGCCTCGAGCAGTTCGAGCGCGACGAAGGGCCACGGCCCCATGTTGCGCGGCTCCTCCTGGCACCAGACCAGCTCGGCGCCGGGGTGCTTCGCGAGCTCGTCCCGCAGCGCGGCGAGAGGGAAGGGGTAGGTCTGCTCGACGCGCACGAGCGCCACGGCACTCTCGCGTCCTGCGGCGGCCCGCGCGGCGACGAGGTCGTAGTAGACCTTGCCGGAGCACAGCACCACGCGGGAGCGACCTTCTCCGTCGCCGATGACCTCCTGGAAGCGGCCGTTCGCGAGATCGTCGAGCGAGCTCGTGGCGCTGCGCAGCAGGCTCTTCGGGGTGAACACGATGAGCGGACGCCGTGCGCGACGCAGCACCTGACGGCGCAGGAGGTGGAAGATCTGCGCCGGGGTCGTGCAGTTGGCGCATTGGATGTTCTCCTGCGCCGCCATCTGCAGGAACCGCTCGATGCGGGCGGAGGAGTGCTCCGGGCCCTGTCCCTCGTAGCCGTGCGGCAGGAGCATCACGAGGCCGCTGTGGCGGTTCCACTTCGTCTCGCCGGAGACGAGGAAGTTGTCGATGATGATCTGCGCGCCGTTGGCGAAGTCGCCGAACTGCGCCTCCCAGAGCACCAGGGAGTCCGGGTAGTCGAGGGAGTAGCCGTACTCGAAGCCGAGCACGGCGGCCTCGGAGAGCAGGGAATTGTAGACCTCGACGCGCGCCTGGCCCTCCGTGGCGTGCGCGACGGGGCTCCATTCGTTGCCGTTGTCCGTGTCGAACAGGACCGCGTGGCGGTGGCTGAACGTCCCGCGCTTGCAGTCCTGCCCACTCAGTCGCACGCGTGCGCCCTCGGCGGCGATCGTGGCGTACGCCAGCAGCTCTCCCGCGGCCCAGTCGAGCGGCTTCTGACCGGCGGCCTGCTCCTCGCGGAGCTTGAACACGTTGCGCGCGAGCTTCGGGTGGACGGAGAACCCGTCGGGCACGCGGTTGAGGGCGCGCAGCAGTTCAGAGAGGCGCGCCGCCGGCACGGCGGTCTCCGCGACGAAGGCGGGGTCGCCGTAGCCGGCCCACAGCCCTTGCAGCGCGCTGCCGCTCTTGGCGCGCGGCGCCGCAGCCTGGGCGAGCGCCTCGTCGAGCGACTGTCGGAACGCGTCGCTCATGCGGTTGGCGTCGGCGTCGGTGATCACGCCCGAGGCGACCAGCTTGCGACGGTACATCTCCCGCACGCCCGCGTGCGCGCCGATGCGACGGTACATGAGCGGCTGCGTGAAGGCGGGCTCGTCCTGCTCGTTGTGGCCGTGCTTGCGGAAGCAGTAGAGGTCGATGACGACGTCGCGCTTGAAGACCTGGCGCCATTCCATCGCGAGGGCGACCACGCGCGCGACGGTCTCGGGATCCTCGCCGTTCACGTGGAAGATCGGGATGCCGAGCATCCGCGCGACGTCCGTGCAGTAGGGCGTGGAGCGGGCGTCGTGCGGGGAGGTCGTGAAGCCGACCTGGTTGTTCACGACGACGTGGACCGTGCCACCGGTGCGGTAGCCCGGCAGGCCGCTGAGGTTCAGCACCTCGGCGTTGAGGCCCTGGCCGGCGAACGCCGCGTCTCCGTGCACGAGCAGCGGCATCACGCGGTCGCCCGCCTCGTCGCCGTCCCGGTCCTGCTTGGCGCGCGCCCGTCCCTCGACCACCGGGTTGACGGCCTCGAGGTGCGAGGGGTTGAACGCGAGGGAGAGGTGGATGACGTCGCCGCGGGCGGTGGTGTAGTCGCTCGAGTAGCCGAGGTGGTACTTCACGTCGCCGGAGCCGTTGACGTCGGAGTGCTCGGTGTGGTCGACGAACTCGCCGAGCATGTCCTGCGGCGGCTTGTGGAGGATGTTGAGCAGGACGTTGAGGCGGCCGCGGTGGGCCATGCCGAGCACGACCTCCTTCACGCCGCGGGTGCCCGCCTCGTCGAGCAGGCGGTCCAGGAGCGGGATGAGGCTCTCCGCGCCTTCCAGCGAGAAGCGCTTGTAGCCCTGGAACTTCACGCCGAGGAACCGCTCGAACCCGTCCGCGCGGGTGAGCATGTCGAGCATGCGCACCTGCGTGTCGCGCCCCACCGGCTCGGCGAGGGCGAGGTTCTCGAAACGCTGCTGCACCCAGCGCTTCGCGTTCGCGTCGAGGATGTTCATGAACTCCACGCCCACGCTGCCGCAGTAGACCTGCTGCAGGCGCGTCAGGATCGTGCGCACGGTGGCGTGCGGCGGGAGCCCGTGGAGCGGGCTGGTGCTCACCGTCACGTCCATGTCGGCGTCGGTCAGGCCGTAGAACGCCGGGTCGAGCTCGGGGTGCCGTGCGATGTGTCGGCCGTCGAGCGGGTCGATGTCCGCCGCCCAATGGCCGTGCACGCGGTAGGCGTTGATGAGTCGCGCGACCTTGGCCTGGCGCTCCGCGGCGCGGAGGTCGGAGCCCTCGGAGGGTGCGGCGCCGGAGGACGCGGCATGGAAGATGCTGCGCGGAGTCACCGTCGGGCCGGTGGGAGCCACGCCGTCCATGTCCGCGAGCAGCGCCCGGGAGGCGGCGTCCACGGAGGCCGGATCGGCTTGGAAGCGGGCGAGGAGGTCCTCGAGGTAGGCGGCGTTCTCACCCGAGAGCAGCGTGTCGTTGGCCATGCGATGGGGCTCCGCGAGCGCGCTGCCTAACGCACTCGCGGAGCGGTGGCGCGTTAGGCCCGCCCCATGCGTCTCCGTGTCACCACGCTCAATTGCAATGGCCTGCGCTCCGCCTCACGGCGGGGCTTCCGCGACTGGCTCGGGCGCGCCGCGCCCGACGTGCTGCTCCTCCAGGAGGTCCGGGCCGACGCGGACTCGCTGCCCGCCGAGCTCCTCACGCCGGAGGGCTGGACGTGCGCCTGGCACTTCGCGGCGAAGAAGGGCTACGCCGGTACGGCCGTGTGGGTGCGGGGTCCCGGGGCGGGGGGGCATCCCCCGTTTCACGGCGGCCGCACGCCCCCCGTCACGGTGTCGTTCACGCGCGGCTGCGGACACGCCCGCGGCGAGGAGGAGGGGCGCGTCGTGGGCGCGCACCTGCGCTGGACGGATGGAGGCGCGCTGGACGCGTGGAGCATGTACCTGCCGTCGGGGTCGAGCGGGCCGGAGCGCCAGGACTGGAAGTTCTCCTACATGGCGCACGCGCAGGCGTGGCTGGCCGCGCGCCTGGCGAGCGGGGTGCCCACGATCGTGGGCGGGGACCTGAACATCGCGCACACGCCCATGGACATCCGCAACGCCCGCTCCAACGAGAAGAACTCGGGGTTCCTGCCGGAGGAGCGGGCGTGGCTCGGCGCGCGTCTGGCGGAGGGATGGCAGGATTCGTTCCGCGTCGCGAACCCGGAGCGCGTGGCGTACTCCTGGTGGTCCAACCGCGGGAACGCCCGCGCCAACGACGTGGGCTGGCGCATCGACTACCTGCTCGCGACGCCGCAGGTCAGGGTGCTCGCGAGCGACATCGAGCGCGGCGCGGACCTGAGCGACCACGCCCCGGTCTCCGTCGACGTGGAGGTCTGACGCCATGGCGACACACGGGTTCCTCCTGGCCGCGGGATGGCTCGCGGCGTGCGACCCTCCCGGCGACAAGGACACGTCCGCGTCGGACACGGGCGTGTCGTCGCACGTGGGTCAGGACATCCTGACGACCGATCTCGCGCTGGATCTGCACGCGCGGTCGGGTCACGCGACGATCACCGTGCTCCCTGCGCCGGGCGCGCGAGAGGTGCGGCTGGAGGTCGACGGCCTCACGCTCGGCGACGTGACGCGGGACGGCGACGCGGTGGACGCCACGGTGGTGGACGGCGTTCTCCGCGTGCCGGTGGACGCCGCGGGGGTCGTGACCCTCGACGTGGACTACACCTTCCCCGCGCGTACGCTCGACACCTTCGACGGCTGGATGCCCGCGAAGGGCGTGACCTTCCTGTGGCCGTACTTTTGCAGCCACCTGTTCCCGTGCACCTCGTCCATGGAGGACGGGGTGACCTATACGATGAACGTGACGGGGACGGACCCGTCGCTCACCGCCGTGTATCCCCGCACCACGACGACCGACGCGCCCGCCTACATGCCCGGCGTGGCGGTGGGGGACTACGCGGAGGTCGACCTGGGGACGACGACGGCGGGCACCGCCGTCCGCGCCTGGTACTTCGACGTTCCTGGCGCGATGCCCTACGTGCAGGCCGGGACGGCCCACCTGACCGAGGTGGTGGACTACTTCGAGCGCACGTACGGTCCGTACGCCTTCGGGCCGGAGATCGGCAGCGTGGAGGTCGACTGGGGCGCGGACTCCTACGGGGGCATGGAGCACCATCCGTACTCCCACATCGCCACGTTCGACTACGCGGACGAGGAGGTGCACGCCCACGAGGCCGCGCACGGCTGGTTCGGCGACGCCGTTCGGGTGGGCTGCTGGGAGGACTTCGTGCTGTCCGAGGGCACCGTGACCTACATGGCCGGGAGAGGGCTCGAGCAGGTGGGCGGTCCCGACGTGTGGCCCATGTACGTGGACTACCTCGACGCGATCTGCACCGGGCAGGACGTGAACGCCGTGGCGCTGCCGGACACCTGCGGGGAGATCGATCTGTTGCAGGAGGACCTGTGGTCGATGGTCCCCTACATGAAGGGCGCGTGCTTCTACGAGGACGTGGGCGACCGCATCGGCTTCGAGGCGGTCGACGCCGCCATCGCGGAGTTCTACCGGGCGCACGTCCACCGCACGGGGCACATGCAGGACATGATCGACACCCTCGCGGCGCACGCGCCGGAGGCCGACCGCGACGCGATCGACTCGCTCGCGACGGAGTGGTTGCGCACCTACGCGTGCCCCGCCGACTACGCGGCGCGTTGCGGATCCCACCGACGCCGCTGAGCCGCGGGAGAGGCCCGGGGGGCGTTGCGGGGGGATGTCCCCCCGCCCCAGGCGCCAAGGAGTCGTGACTACCGCGCGGCGACCACGACCTGGGAGATCGTCATGGGCGTCAGCGGCTTGTCGCGCTCGTCGCGGGGGACGCTGGCGAGGGTGTGGACGAGGCCCGTCTCGAGGCAGTCTCCGAAGATGGAGTGCTTGCCGTTGAGGTGCGGCGCCGGGCCGTCGGTGATGAAGAACTGGGAGCCGTTCGTGTCCGGGCCCGCGTTCGCCATCGCGAGGATGCCCGGCTTGTCGAACACCGTCTGCGGTCCGACCTCGTCCGCGAAGGTGTAGCCGGGCCCGCCGGTGCCGTTGCCGAGCGGATCTCCGCCCTGGATCATGAAGCCGGGGATGACGCGGTGGAAGACCGTGCCGTTGTAGAGCGGGCGCGTGGTGGGCGCGCTCGTACGCGGGTCGGTCCATTCCTTGCCGCCGCGGGTGAGCTGGACGAAGTTGAGCACCGTCTCCGGCGCCTCCTCGGTGCGGAGGGTGCAGTTGATCCAGCCGACCGGCGTCAGGAAGGCCGCGTAGATCTTCTTGCCGGGCGCCCAGCCGATGCCGCCGAGCGCCTGGTCGCGCTGGGCCTTCTTGACGTCGGCCTCCAGCCGCGCGGTGCTGGACTTGAGCGTGGCGTTCTCCTCCTCGAGGCGCTTGCCCGCGCGCTCCAGATCGGTGACGCGCTGCGCCAGGCGCGCGTTCTCCGCCTCCATCTCGGCATCCTTGCAGGCCAGCAACAGCGAGAGCAGCACCATGGGTCCTCCGACGGGCCTCCCCTAGCACGTTATGGGGGGAGCCTGCTTCCCCGGTGCCCCATGCGCGTGCGAGTCTTCCTCCGCCAGAGCCTGTTCTCCCTTCCCGGCGACGCCGGACACGTGCCCACGGGCGTCGCGGTGCTCGACGGAGAGCTCGTCTCCGAGGGCGCGGTCGGCCTGACGGTGCGGGTGACCGGCTGGATGGACGAGCGCGGCCGCACGTTGCAGGGCGCGGCGCGCACGCTGCTCGTGCCCGCGTCGAAGCTCGATCACCTCGTGGTCGTGGACGGCGGATGACCCTGCTCGCGCTGCTCGCCTGCGCGGCGCGGCTCGAGGGGCGGGTGGAGGACGGCAACGGCGCGCCGGTCGTGGGCGCGCGGCTGGACGCCACGGGGTTGCAGGGCGCGGCGTGCGCGGCGGTCACCGGCCCCGATGGTGCGTGGGCGACGCAGTGCCCGCGCGGGACGTGGACCTTCGCGGTGACACATCCAGACCATGTATCGGGCGTGCTGGAGGTCCAGGC
>JACCDP010986911.1_pt1 | contig 12516 bp, 10 predicted proteins | sample 7445841 | NCBI WGS metagenome assembly JACCDP01 (sample SAMN15323441, study PRJNA562643) | freshwater metagenome | isolation source: river surface water | place: USA:Blue River Watershed | collected 2017-08-17
GTCTAAATATTTTTCATCACTAGTTGGAATTTGAAATTTATAAATAGTTCTTTCAAAGGAAGTGCTCGCATTAAAATCAGCTCCCAACGAAAGACCTAAAGATCTTAAATATTCATCAATTTTATTTTTAGGAAAACTTTTTAACCCATTGAAGGCCATATGTTCCAGGAGATGTGCCAAACCTCTTTGATCGTCATTTTCATGAAGAGAGCCTGCTTTAATAACTAATTCTATATAAGCTTTGTTTTTTGGAAGTTGATTATTCTTTACGTAGTAGGTAACTCCATTATCAAGTTTTCCGTAAGTTATTTTATTATCCATAGGTAATATTTTCTTTAAATCTATTTCTGCAGCATTGACGTTAAAAATTACTGCCGCAAAAAATATAATCTTAAAAATAAACTTCACTAAACTGAGGTTATTAAGATTCGAAAACTTCATATAATTTAAACTAAACTCAAATTGTGGCTGTGGAACGTTTTAATCAATCTGTTGTGTTTAGCTAATAAAGATTATGTATAAAAACTATATATTAATTTTTGTTGTCTTTAGTGCTTAAATACAAATATAGTTAACCTAAGACGTTTGACGTAACCTTGTGATGTAATGTTAGATTGGTCTTAAGTAGTAAGTCTTAATACTTTATACGTGTATTCTGTATACGTAACTTCATATCATTCAAAGTTTTCAAACTTCTAGCAAACTAACTAGAAAAGAAAAACTATGGATCGTTCAAAAATAGGTCAATTTTTTAAAGACACATTTAAAAAAGATGACAGCAATACCCCAGTAAAGTCAGGAGAAATAATACATTTTATCTTTGGTAGATATAGCTATCAAGAAAGAGAAGAACTTATGAATTACATTGATGATTTTATTATTCAAGAATTCAATATTAAAAGTTCTGAATTACCTTGGTTAAATTCAACACACAAAGATAAAGAAGAAGATTGGACAAATTTCTTTGTTTATCTTCGTTTAGCAATTGCTAGAATAATAGATCAGGGTTTTACACATAAGAGAAAACTAAAAATATTAAATTAAAGTGAAAAAAATTACTCTAATTAATTAAATATGACAAAAAATCTTTACACACCTCCAGTACTTACTGATTATGGTTATGGAACAAAACCAAAAAAAGGTCTTATTCTAAGAGGTACGCTAACTTGGAAAAATGGTGCTTCTTATAAAGGAGCTTTAAAAAGTTTAAAAAAACAAATTCCACATGGTTACGGCGTATACTTTTTTCCAGAAAACGAACAGTGGGCGACAGTAAAAGGCCTCAAGGTTCATAAAATAAAATCATATATCGGAGAATTTAAAAATGGAAATTTTCATGGAAAGGGAACCTTTCGTTCAGTTGGAGATTATAATTATAAAGGCGATTTTAAAAATGGAAGGTTTAATGGCAAAGGAAAAATAGAATATGACTCAGGAGAGAGTTTTGAGGGAATATTTAAAAATGATAAAAAAGTAAAAGGGAAATGGTTATTAGAAAATGGAGATATTTACGAAGGTGAAATTAAAAATGAAACGGCACATGGTAAAGGCAAAGGAATTTATAAAAAATCTGGAAAAACTTACGTAGGTCAATTTAAAAATGGTGCTTTTCACGGCACTGGTAAGTGGTGGACTGATAAAGGCGAAATATGTGTGGGGCAGTTTAAAGACGGAGGTAGACACGGGTGGTGTAAGCAAACCTTTACAAAAGGGAAAGTTGCCGGAACAAAATATATTGGTGAATGGAAAGATAATTTAAAGTCAGGAAAAGGAAAAATGAAATATTATGATGGGGCCGAATATACAGGTCATTGGAAAAATGATGAATATGATGGTTTTGGAATTTTAAAAGAGATTAACGGGGAAATTTATAAGGGAATCTGGAGCAACGGAGAACTTATTAAGCCTAAAAAATAAAATTATGGCTAAAAATCTTTACTCTCCATCGATGCTTAAAAGTTTCTTAAATTGTAAGTATACAATTTTTAATGAAATTAATGAAAAAGCATTAAAACTAGTAAGAAAAGAAAAAGGTTTTAGTGATTTAAAATTATTAGAACGAGGTAACATTCACGAAGAAGATTACTTTAAAATTTTAAAAGATAAGTATTCAAAAGTCATAAACATAAAGCCCCTAAAGCTTACCCAGCAAGAAAAGTTTAAAAAAACAATAGAGTCTATGAAACAAGGCTTCGATGTTATTCGTGGGGGTTACTTAGTTTACGAAGAATGGTTGGGAGAATTTGATTTTTTAATTAAAGTTAAAGACCTTAAATCTAAGTTTGGAGATTATAGCTATGAAGTTATTGATACTAAAAATAGTTTAAAAATAAAAGTAGATCACGTCATCCAAGTATCTATGTACTCTTATTTATTAGAGCAAGCCCAGGGGGTTTTACCTCGTAATTTTCATATTGTACTTAGGACACTCGAGGTAGAAACAGTACCTATAAAAGACGTAAATGAATTTTTTAAATATAATAAAAAAAAGTATGAACTTTTTTTAAAAAAGGATGTTGAAAAAGTAAAACCTGAAAAGTGTAAATTTTGTGTTCTTTGTGATTGGGCTGAAACTTGTGAAAATATTTGGATTAAAGAAGATAATTTAAATCAAGTAGGTGGTATAAATAAAAACTATATAAAGAAGTTAAAAACACACGGTATTAAAACTCTAACTCAACTTTCTAAAACTAAAGAAACCGAGAAGATTAAGGATATAAAACCGCAAATAGTTAAAAGATTAGTAACCCAAGCCAAACTACAAAAAGAATATCAAACCACTGGTAAGCCAGTATTTAAAGTTATAGAAGAAAACCTAGTACCACAAAGAGGTTTCAATCTTCTTCCTGAACCTTCTGAATGTGATTTATTTTTTGATTTAGAATCTGTCCCTTACTATGTTTATCCTAATGATGGGTTAGAATATTTATTTGGTATTTATTATGTTGAGAATAATAAGCCTAAATTTGAAGCTTTTTGGGCCCATAATGAAAAAGAAGAAAAACAAAATTTAATTAAGTTTTTTGAATTTACTAAAAATCACTTTAAAAAATACCCTAAAGCTAAAATCTATCATTACGCAAAGTACGAAAATACTGCGTTAGCTCGTTTAACTTCTAAATATCGTGATAATGAAAAAGATTTAGTTCACTATTTACATCTAAATAAATTTGTTGATTTGTTATTTATTATAAAGCAGGCAATACAAGTCTCTGAAAAAGGTTATTCTTTAAAAGATATAGAAAAGTTTTACGAATTTGTAAGAACTGGTGATGTTCAAAAAGCTAATGTTTCTGGTGATTATTATTCAGAATATATAGAGACTAAAGAACAGAGGTTATTAGATGAGATAGAAAGTTATAATAAGCAAGACTGCCATTCCACCTATGAACTAAGAAAGTGGTTACTTAAAATTAGGCCTGAAGGTGCTAGTTGGTTTATACCTGCCAAAGATGAAATAGAGGATAGGGAGTTTGAAAAAAGAATGGATGAAAACTTTGATCAACTTTCTAAATTTAAGGCAGAAGATAAAAATATTCAAAAAATTATTACAGATTTATTAGGTTTTTTCAGAAGAGAAGCCAAGCCACAATGGCGTGATTATTACGAAAGAAGGTACTTAACTAACGAAGAGCTAGTAGACGATTTAGAAGCCATAGGAGATTTAAAAATAAAAGGAACTCCTTACCCAGAAGATAGATCAAAAGTTTATACTTATACTTTTGATGAGCAGGATTATAAATTAAAAGAAGGTACAAGAGTTTCCGTTTTTAACAATTCAAATAACCCGGAAGAAACAGAAACCGCAACTATTGTAGAATTAGATCAAATCAAACAACAACTTAAATTAAAAAAAGGTAATAAATCTACTTTAGGTAATAATATTTCTATAGGGCCAGACAAGCCACGCAGAATTGATAAACTAGAAGCTAGTAATGATAGATTTATAAGAAGTTATATTAATAAAGAAAATAAGTTTAAAGCAATTTTTTCCATACTTAAAAAAGAAGTACCAAATATTGAAGGAATAAAAACGGGTGAGAAATTAATTAAAACAAATAATTTTTTAGAAGAAATTCCAAAATTATTATTAAATTTAAATAATAGTTACCTTTATATTCAAGGCCCACCCGGAACAGGAAAAACTTATCAAGCCGGCAACGCTATTATAGAGTTAATTAAAGCTGGTAAAAAAGTAGGGATAACTGCTAACTCACATAAAGTTATTCATAACGTAATTGATAGGGTTGAAAAATGGGCGGAGGAAAAAGGAATAAATTTTAGAGGCTTAAAAGCAGGAAGACCGGACGACCCAGAAACAACGTATTCAAGTGCTCACATAAAAACCTCAAATAATGATAAAGATTTTATAAAGGGCTTAAGTGAAAATATTTTATTATTCGCAGGCACTAAGTACCATTTGTCATCGGGATATTACCAAGAAAAATTAGATTATATTTTTATCGATGAAGCAGGTCAGTTAAGTTTAGCAGATCTGATTGTTATAGGTTCTACTGCTAAAAACATAGTTTTAATTGGTGATCAAAATCAATTAGGACAACCTATTAAAGGAACTCACCCTGGTATTTCAGGAGTTTCAATATTAGATTTTTTATTGGAAGGACAAGACACCATTCCTGAGAATAAAGGAATATTTCTAAATAAAACTTTCAGGCTTCACCCAAAAATAAACCAATTCACTTCACTTAATTTTTATGAGTCTCGTTTAATTTGTGATGAAAGCACCGCAAAAAGAAAAATAGATTTTAATAAAAAAGGATTAGTTAGAACCGAGGGTATTACATATTTGCCAATGGATCATAAGGATAATAGCCAGAAATCAGAAGAAGAAGGTGAAGTTATTTTAAAATTATTTAAAGAGATAATAGGTAGAGATTTTACAGATGTTAATAATAAAACCAGAAAATTAACCGTAGAGGATATTTTAGTTATTAGCCCTTATAATGCTCAAGTTAATTATCTGCTTTCAATATTAGCTAAAGGGGCACGAGTAGGAACAATAGATAAGTTTCAAGGCCAAGAAGCAGCTATTAACATTATCTCTATGGTTACTTCTGATGCTGATTCTATGCCAAGAAATAGAGAATTTTTATTTGAACGTAACAGATTAAACGTAGCTATCTCAAGAGCCCAATGTGCTTCTATTATTTTATTTAACCCAGTTTTATTAGACCTTTACCCCACAACCTACGAGCAAATAAAATTACTGAATAACTTTTATAAAATTTTAAGTTATAAAGTTAATGCTCATGAAAAATAGTAAAATAAAAGCTCTTAGTTTTTTCTCAGGAGCTATGGGGTTAGATATTGGTTTAGAAAAAGCCGGTATCGATATTATTTTAGCATGTGAAAGTGAGAAATTCATAAGAGATACAATTAAAATTAATAAACCTAACTTAACTCTAATTGATGATATTAATAATTATTCAGCTAACAAAATTAGAGAATTAGCTGGTTTATCTAAAAATGAAAAAATAGATTTAATTATTGGTGGCCCACCTTGCCAGGCTTTTAGTACAGCGGGAAAAAGACTTTCTATTAACGAAAATAGAGGAATTGTTTTCATAAAATTTTTAAACTTAATAAAGCAATTAAAACCAACCTATTTTGTTATTGAAAATGTAAGAGGAATTCTATCAGTCCCACTTAAACACGTTCCTCATAAAGATAGAAAAAATAATTTAAAACCTAAAGAAGAAAAAGGCGGAACTTTTTCATTTATAATAAATTATTTAAAAAAGAGTGGATATAAAGTTAGTTTTAATCTCTATAATTCAGCAAACTTTGGTACGCCACAAATAAGGGAAAGGGTAGTAATTATTGGTAATAAATCAGAAAAACTCCCTTACCTCACACCTACTCATTCTGAAAATGGTGAACGTGGACTTAAAAAATGGAAAACTTTTAAAGAAGCAGTAAAAGATTTAGATAATAAAAATCATCATCACGTTAATTTTCCAGAATCTCGTTTAAAATATTTTAGATTACTTAAATCAGGTCAGAATTGGAGAAATTTACCAAAAGAAATTCAAAAAAAAGCTATGGGTAAATCTTTTTATTCAGGCGGAGGAAAAACAGGATTTATGCGAAGATTAGATTGGAACAAGCCATCACCAACATTAGTAACAAATCCTACTATGCCAGCTACAGATTTAGCTCATCCAAGTTTAGATAGACCATTATCAATTGAAGAATATAAAAGAGTTCAAGAGTTTCCTGATAATTGGAAACTTAGTGGAACCTTAATTCAGCAATATAAGCAGATAGGTAATGCTGTCCCTATAAGTTTAGGTAAAGCGATAGGTAAACTAATAATCAATCATCATTTAGGAAATAAGATAGTTCAATTAAAGGATTTTAAATATTCCAGATACTTAAAAACTAGCGACTTAGATTGGGATTTAGAAAATAAAGTTAAACAGTTAAAACTTAATTTTTAGTAGAAATTAAATTATAATAATAATCCTCAATTTCTTTAATCATTTTTTTAACTTTTTCTAAAATAAAATTATAATCAAGACCTAATAAACTCCAAAATTCTTTACCTTTAATTCTTGGAATTACTTTAGAATTAAATGTCCATCCAGTTCCAGTTTCAAATGCGGCAACAAAATAAGAGTTTTTATGTAAAGATAATTCTTTTTTAGATCTAGGAGCTTGTGATCCAGTTAAAGTTCCTTCCATGGTTTTTATCTGAGCGTAAAATATTTCATCTTCTTTTAAAAAAATGATATCTATACCACTTAGCTTTAATCCGAACTCTTTATCCGTACTTATTGATAAATTACTACAATCAGCAATATTTTCCCATAATGCTCCCATGTCAGTACTTAAACTTCTAACTATAAGATTTATACTAGCAAATTTTAATGCTCCGCTCATTTGATATAAATTTGTAGGTATTTCTTTAATCTTTTTTGAAAGAACAATCTCAGTATAATTATTCTTAAAATTTTCTATTTCTTTTGAAATTTTTAATTTTACATCCTCAGAATTACTTTTAACATTGGTAATATATTTCTTAATAAATTTATTTAACACTTGGGCTAACTTATAGGAATCATGAAGTTCTTTATCAATATTTTTAGGAACTTTAATTTTTTTAGCTTCTGCTAATAGGTAGTTTTTTTTCTCTTCTTTATTTTTGCTAATAAATTTATTTAATTCAGTATCATTCATACTCAACTAAATTAATGGATTAAAATTTGAAGTCCAGATTGATTTAATCATAATCACTCTCCCAGTCTGTTTTATAATAAATCACCATAGTGGTTCTTCTATCGTAAAGTAGAGATTCATACTTTTGAATCATTTCAACATCATTTTTATCATAAAAATATTTAACTCTTAATCCGGGATTAGCGATCATATAGTTTTGATATCTTGTGATACCTTCTTCTGGTGTGACTGCCTCGTAGTAATCTACTATGGGCCCATCCCACTTTTCTTTGAGATTTGTTTCTATAGCAAACCAAAAAGGGCAGTGATGTATTCTTCTATTAGCATAAAGAATTAAATCTAATTCTGAGTGAACTGGATTTTCAATTGGAAATACACATCATTTATATAGGCCATACAAGGCTTCTTTCAGGTTGTTTATTTTTGATATTTTGAATTTTTGAGAACTTAGGAATTTCAATTAATATTGATATGATAATCGACTGTGACTAAAGTTTGTTTAAAATAAAGATTAAATATGAAATTTCCTGATCACTTTGAATTAATTATTCCCACAATTAGAGCACCCAAAATTACGGGTGGTAGCCAAACGACTGATGAAATAACAAATAAGGTCATTGAGATTGAAAAGTATAATAGTGAAATTATTAATGCTCCGCAAAAAGGAGATAAATCTATAAGTCGTTACTAATTATTAAATATTTAATGACTAAACAAAATAGAAATTATAACGACAAGTTTATTAAATACCAAAAATTCATTATTAAGCATGCAGCATATAAAGGTATGCCAATGCCGTCTTTACAAAGTAAAAATATTCCATGGGTTGCTCCTGCCACGAGTTCACTTGGTAAAGCTAGAGAAGAGTGGTGGAATAAAAAAAAAGTTGAACTGCAGAATAAAAACCTTTTGTTAGCTGATCCTAAAATATCAGATATTGCAAGATTTATTCATCCTACTAAATACAAACCTTGCCAAACCTGCGGGAGGAGTTTGAGTATTGAATATGTTTATTTAAATGCGAACGGTTTAAAAAAAATAGTAAAAATTTTTCCAAATATAATTATCAATGAATTTTCTGAAATTAAAGTAGTCATAAAATTAGTTAATAAAAAATATGGTGAAAATGGGCTAAATTGTCTTGTTAAAAATTTTAATCTAGGTTTGGCTACGCCAACTGAGCTTGAGATTGAAAAAGTTTTTAGAAAAGAAAAGATTTCATTATTAAGTCCTGGAGTGATGTCAAATGCACCAGACCGACTTGATGGTTTTCATTCATATAATAAATGCTGCAGATCAAAAGAAGACAAGGGAAGATCTAAGGAAAATTTATCTAGATATGGAGAAGATCGTAGAGCTTATGAAAATTGGGCAGATGGTGATTGGAAAGCTGCAAGTTGGCTTATGAAAGAGTTTGCCAAAAATGATATTTCAGCAGATCATATTGGACCGATTTCGTTGGGTTTTTGTCATACACCTTTTTTCACTCCTATGACAAAGCAGGAAAATTCTGCTAAAAATAACAGAATAAGGTTTGTTGATGTACAAAAACTTATACAGCTCGAGTCTCTCGGTAACCAAATTATTTCATGGCATACCAAACCCATTTGGGACAAATTAAAGAAACACATAAGTAATGATGATGATGCCTTAGAGCTATCGAAGATACTTCGAAAACATTTACACAGAGTATTGCTAGTGTTGAATGAATTGAAAGAACGTGGAAATGATTTATTTCTAAAATTTTTATTAAATCCAGAGTATGCTTTTTATAGCATAAAGGTTATAGATTTTAATCCACGTACTGGAGAGTACAAAAAAATAGAAAAAACTCGAGGAAATATCACTCAGTATTCTCGTAACGCTGAAAGGTATATAAGAATAGCCTTTGAATCCTTGGAGCAGTATAAGATAAAAGACAATCGAAAGTTAGCTGATATTGACGAGATAGATCTCAAGAGATTAGTTGAAGATACCGAAAAGACAATAAAAAAATTCGGAAACAAAAAAGCAAAATTAGTTCTTCAACGTGGTTTCGGAAAATTAAAATAACTCGATCTGTGCTTTTTTCTTTTTATAATTATCTTTTGAATTTAAAAGCTCGTCAACACCACAATTGCCAATAAGCCAGTCTTGATATTTTGATTTAGTTTTATAATTTTTAACTATTAACTCTTCAACTCCATCATTAACACCAAGTCTTGGGAGATTAGAAATTGCATCTTTGACGGTGAATGGTGTTGAAATAATAGGTTCTGGAAATTTAAATGACTTCATGTCATTACGTGCACCAATAATAAAAACTCTTCTTCTTAATTGTGGAACACCATATTCTTCGGCTTTGAGAGCCTTGTAATATAATGCGTATCCTAGTTTAGCAAATTGTTTGATCATACTTTCAATTATAAGAATTCCATTTTTTTTCATCGAAAGAATGCCAGGCACATTTTCAATTAAAAAGTATTTAGGATTTATTTCTTTTAAAATTTCTAAATAATTAAGCCAAAGTCGATTTCTTGGGTCAGTAGTTTCTCGCCATCCAGCAGTTGAAAATCCTTGGCATGGAGGACCTCCTGCTAGAACATCTAAATTCATTTTACCTAAACGCTTTTTGACTACTTTTATTAGATTTTTTTTAACTTCTGATTTATTGATATCTCCAAGAATTGGAGTTCCCCCATGATTTTCTGCCCAAGTTTTTAATGCATGTTGATCAAGTTCAAGCCCCGCAATAACATCGTATCCGGCTAGCTCAAAGCCTTTACTTAGTCCTCCGCAGCCGCAAAATAAATCTACAATAGTTGATTTATTTAGAGCTTTGGCAATTGCGTAGGCCAACAAAGGTGGAGCGGCATTTCCTATTTGTTTAAACATTGATGATTTTGAACCTAGAAATTTAAAATTATCAGGAAATGATTGAATTCGAGCCGCTTCTCTAAAACTAATAAGTCGATGTTGGGGAATATTTGCAGATGCGTCATCTGGATGAATATTGCAACCATTCCCAGGTCTATTAAAGTATGTTGCGATTGTATAAGCGGGGTAATCCCATCTTAATCGTCCATAGTAAGTTGTTCTGCCACCGCTAAGTCTTATAGCCTCAACTCTTTTCGAGGGTACATCTAAGGGAATATTTTTCCAATTGCCCCCAGATGGAATTGCCACTACCATTCTCATGTCAATTTTGCTTAAAGAAGTGGTTTGATGATTGTAGATTGAAATATTTTTCACGTTTTAGAAAAGTTATTTTTTGTTATTTTATAGCAGTCTTGGACAATAGCATTCATATTATCAATTAGTTTTTTATTTTGAATATGGTTTCCTTTGCATATTTTATAGACAACTTTATTTAAAGCTTCTATTTTATTTTTTGGAGCATTGATCGGAATAGGTAAATCATCTAACTCGTAATTATTTACGTGGTTATTAGAGCTAGTTAATTTAAATCTCCAATTTAGAATATTAGAATTTAAAAATCCAAGTAATGAATAGATAGAAAAAGAATTTTTTAAGAATAATTTTTTATCTACTTTTAAATAATTGAGTGAATTTCCAAGAATGTAATCTTTTGGAACTAATGCAAATTTCAATCTTTGGTGTGTGGCAATATTGCTAATTTGTTGACCTGCTATACGTTCAGAATAAATATCATCTACACGCGATGTTCCTGCCTTTGCCTTTATGAATTTCTTATAGTCTACTTTAAAAATTTTATTAGTTGAAAAGAATTTAATTGAAATTCCTTTTAATAGTCTGCTATCAAAACCATTTAAATATTTCTTATCGAGCGTTAAGTCTAATTCCCCCCTTCGATTTGTAATTCCATGAATTTCACCAATACGTGGAAATTTATTTAATTTATCAAGTAAATGAATCTCAGTTTTTTTAATGAGAGGAATTGGAGAGTAGTTTGGTGAAGTTGATGCAATAACGCTTAAAGGAACCTTAATTTTTCTTAACACATTAGAACTATTAAGCATTTCGGTAATTGTTATCGTTTCATTTCCTCCTTTTAGATTTGCAATAAAAATTGAACACGCCTGAGTTACTTTTTCAAATATTTTTGCTTTTTCTGGAAAAATAATTATTTCTGAAATGGCATTTGTGTTTATTAGTTTTTTTCTTATTGCTGCTGCTGACTTATCAGCCATAAATGTCATCGGTACAATAGCACCAATAATTCCGGAAGGTTTAAGTAATGAAATGCCCTTATCAATAAAAAGTCTATATAAGTCTATACTACCACTAGATGAATTCTTAAAAATATTTAAATTTTTAATAAAATTAATTTTTTTTTCTACTAATTTTTTTTCTGATTTAGTTCCTCCATCAGCCTTAAGACGATCATACGGTGGATTCATAATTACAGCATTAAATAAACTTGAGTTATTTTTAGCTTGAAATAGATTATGGTTTAGATTGCCGAAAATAATATCTTCGGTTTTGATAGATTTGAGATTTGAAAAATTATCTATTAAAAGACCCATTTCAGTTTGCAAAATTACTTTTGCTATTATATTAGATAGATCCTCAACGTCCGATCCATGAAGCATTTCATAAAGGATTGAATCCTCAGAATAATTTCTCTCTCTAAGTTGATGGGCTGCTGCTGATAAAAAAACTCCAGTTCCACATCCCATATCTAAGATTTTTGGATGCTTTATTTTGTTATGACTTAATTCATTAAGAGTTTTTGAAACAATTAAGCTAGCTATCTTATAAGGCGTATAGAATGCACCACGCATTTTTCTGTATCCAGATGAGTCTGAAAATTTTGTGCTGCTATTCTTGTCCGAAATAATATTAGAGAGATAAAATTGATGACTTATGTCAATCACATAGCCCATTTGGCTAAAAGGGTGTTGATTGTTGAAAATTTTTGAAGAAAAAAATTGATCATTAAATTTAATAATATCAGCTTTAAAAATAGATTTAAGAGATATGTAGTATTTTTTTATGAGAGAAGAACTAAAATTACAATCACGCGCAATAATAAGATTCGCTAAATATAAAAAGATAATTGATCTATGAATCTTCTCGATGCTTGTAGTTTTAGTTTTAAATTCGGATACTAATTTAAAAGCCAACAAGTAATTTTTAATCACTAAATCTGAGCTGATTAAATTTTCACGAGAGTTATTTTTTATTTTATTTTTCAAGATTTATAATTTGTTTATTTTATCTATTTATCTTCTGTAGCAAGGCTTGACAAAATAATATTTTTCTATTATATTAATAATTCAGGATTATTACCTGCGAGCTCTAAGCTCTTAAGTTACGTAAGTCTTTAAAATTACGCGCCCTTAAATAAAGCCA
>JACCDP010500677.1_pt1 | contig 12515 bp, 8 predicted proteins | sample 7445841 | NCBI WGS metagenome assembly JACCDP01 (sample SAMN15323441, study PRJNA562643) | freshwater metagenome | isolation source: river surface water | place: USA:Blue River Watershed | collected 2017-08-17
ACCTTTTTCAACGATATAGGGATTGCTTTTATAAGCGCCAGCTATCATGGTATCCTGAATATGCTTTTCTACATGATCTTCTAAAGCATGAACAGCTGCAATTCCGCCTTGTGCCCAATTTGTATTGGTTTGACTGAATGAACCTTTTGATATGACACAAATACGCAATTGATTTGATTGAAACGCTTTGGTTTCAGAAAGATAGAACAAGGTACTTAAGCCGCCAATACCCGTCCCCACAATTACTATATCATAAGATTGATTCATTCTATGAAATAGATAACATATTATTCAAAGCCTTTAAAGCACCTGCTTGAGTTTGTTCATTCACATGTATTTCTGGTGCTTCATAATACAAAGTATTATACAGCTTTTCAAGTGTATTCATTTTCATATATGGACACTCAGAACAAGCACAAGAATTAGATTCGATTGCAGGTGCAGGAATAATTTTTTTATGTGGCACTGCCTGTTTCATTTTATATAAAATACCTGCTTCTGTTGCTACAATATATTCCATTTTATCTGAAGCTTGAACATAATCCAATAAAGCTTTAGTTGAACCAACAAAATGAGCTTTTTCTAAAATACCGGGCAAGCATTCCGGATGTGCAATTAATTCTGCATTGGGATGTTTTGTAATTAAAGCTTCTAATTTAGATTCAGAAATATTCACATGCACTATACAAGCACCATCCCATAAAATTAATTCACGGCCTGTCACTTTTTGAACATACATTCCAAGATTTTTATCAGGTGCGAAAATAATTTGCTTGTCTTTGGGGATTGCATTCACTACTTCTACGGCGTTAGAGGAAGTACAGATATAGTCACTTAATGCTTTAATATCTGCAGTACAATTGATATAACTTACTACTACAGCATCTGGATATTGATTTTTAAAAGATAGGAAATCTGCAGTGGGTGCTGAATCTGCTAAGGAACATCCAGCATTTAAATCTGGAAGAAGTACTTTGGTATTGGGATTTAAAATCTTAGCAGTTTCTGCCATAAAATGTACTCCGCAGAATACAATAATATCAGCATTCGCCTTTTTTGAAGCCTGTGCTAAAGCTAAACTATCTCCAACAAAATCAGCAATAGATTGAATATCCTCACTAACATAATAGTGAGCAAGTATATATGCATTTTTTTCTGCTTTCATTTTTAAAATAGCTTCTTTCAAATCAATCCCCTCTGGAACTGATCTACTCAAATAACCCACTTTCGCAATCTCATTTTCAAATAGCATATTATATAACTTTTAAAGAGATATCTACCGCATTTACATGATGCGTTAAATCTCCGATTGAAATAAAATCAACACTCGTTTTTGCGTAGTCTACAATATTAGATGCATTGATACCACCCGAAGCTTCTAATAATTTTGATGTATTATTTTGAAGTATTATCTGTTCAATTTCTTTTGGACTCATATTATCCAATAAAATTCTATTAGTTTCTTTATATGAAGAGGCGATTTTAAACTCTTCCATATTTTTTACTTCTACAACAACCGGAATGGATAAATTGTTTTCTTGTACATATTGAATACAAGATTCAATGGCATTTTTTACACCCCCTGCAGCTTTGATATGATTATCCTTGATTAAAATTTCATCATATAACCCAAATCGGTGATTTACACCACCTCCTATTTTAACTGCCCATTTTTCACAAATTCTAAAATTGGGAGTGGTTTTTCTGGTGTCTAAGATTTGGACTCCAAAAGGTTTTACTAATTCTACAAAATAATTGGTTTTGGTTGCAATAGCACTCATTCTTTGCATGCAATTCAATAATAACCTTTCTGCCTTTAAAATGGAATGGATTGAACCTGAAATGGCACCAATTGCAGTTGGCGATTCTATGAATTGGCCGTCATTTATTTCAAAATGAACAACTAATTGATCATCAACCTCTTGACAAATTAAACGAGCTAATTCAACTCCTGCGATAATGCATTTTTCTTTAACATAGAAAGTAGCTTTTCCTAATTGACTTGGTGGAATAGTGGCTAAGCTTGTGTAATCACCCTTTCCTATATCTTCTTGTAGAGCATTTTTGATGAATGCTACTAGTGCATCGGTCATGTTTAAACAGTTGCACAAAGATAGGAAAACATCTGTTAGTTCTTTTGATTATCTACAATGTCAATAGTAGTTTTTTCTAATTTAGATAATAATGGTGGCAGTACAAAAGGAGCCCTTTGAAAATAAAACAAAGTAATTAAGTTTCTTTTTCTATCTACCATATAAGCTGTATTAAATGCCCCACCCCAGAAGAAACTGCCCTCTGATGCATGATTGATTACTTGTCCAGGTCTTGTCGTTAATCCAACCCCTAATCCAAAATTATTGAGTGACTTAACTCCACCAAATACAAATGTTTTTTCTCCTATTTGATTTGTCCAAAATTGATCTAGTATCTGTTCACTAATAATTTGTTTGCCATTTGTGGTCTTTCCTTTATTTAACAAGCATATTAAAAATTGGCTATAATCATGTGTAGTTGAAACCAAACCGCCTATCGCAGAATAGAATCGACTATTTTTTTCTAAAGGATAATTAACAGGAAAAACTGCTGGATTTATTTCCATCAAACTATCCTTGGAAAACTTGGTATATACTTTTACTAACCTATTAGTTTTATTTTGAGGCAAATAGAAATAAGTATCCACCATATTTAAAGGATCAAAGATATTTTTCATCAAGTATTTATCTAATGGAAGTCCTGAAACCACTTCAATTAATCTTCCTATCACATCGGTACTAAAACCATAACTAAATCTTTCGCCTGGCTGATGAACTAATGGCATTTTTGCAATTTGATTGACTTCTTCTTCTAAATTCTTATATCCATTGCTTAAAGATTGGCTTAATTTATATTGATCAAAAAGTGTTTTAAATTTAGGATATTCATCAACTGAGGATATACCAGCAGTGTGTGTTAATAAATCCCTAATTGTAATAGACCTGCTTTTTTCAACAAATAGCATAGTATCTTTTTCTAATTGAGCCACTTTTTGATGCTTAAACAGAGGTATATATTTTTCAATAGGATCGTCTAAGCTAATTTTATTTTTATCTACCAATTGTAAAAATGCAATAGATACAATTGCCTTAGTTTGGGACGCAATTCTGAAAATTGAATTGGTATCCATTAATTGATGGCCTGCAATACTAGAATACCCATATGCTTTGTGATGAACTACTTTGCCTTTCTGATAAATATATGCAACACCACCACTTATGTTTTTCAATGCAATTTCAGTCTGAATGGTACTATCAATTGCGTTAAACTGTTGTGAGTAAGATAGTAATGGAAGCAGCATTACTATCAATGCAGATTGTATCTTTTTCATGCGTAAAGTTAAAAATAATATAGGTTTTTGAAAAAAAAGAGAGGGGGCTAGAAAGCCCCCTCGACCGATTGTAGTAAAACAAAAAGTAAATGAACCCTAGTATCCCGGATTTTGAACAATTACCGGATTAGCCGAAATTTCGGTTGCCGGAATTGGCCAGATAAATCTAAAATCAGAATAAGGAATTGCGGCTTGCCCTTTCACAACATTTACTCCAATTCCATATTGAGCAAGAGCCGTACCAGTAATACCACCATTAGAAACTTTGGCTGGTATACCACCTGGTCTCAAAGAAGTAATTGGATCCATAGCAGTTCTATGAATATCCGGCCATCTTCTTCCCTCTGCCAAGAATTCAATTCTACGCTCTTTTAATATAGCAGCAACCAACTCTGCTTGATTTGCAAATTTAGATACAGTATATTGTTGTGTAGTTGGATTTGCTAAAGATCTATTTCTAACCAAATTCAATAAATCAACAGCTCTTGAAGAAACTGAAGTAGAAACTCTTGCTTCTGCTTCTGCTTGATTTAATAATACTTCTGCCCATCTTATAATTGGAGTATTATCAGATCTATTTATATAATCTGTGTATTTGGTTGTCATGATTGCCTTTGCATTGTTACCAGCACCACCTGTTCTATATAAAGTAGTTCTTCTTAAATCATCTATCAACCACTGTGCATCATTCCAAATAATTGGAGAAATAGCAACCAAGCCACGACCAGATAAATCTGTTGAACCATACATTGAAGCCATAGCACCATTAACTGAACCATTGTCTAAAGCATCATTTTTGATACTAAATAAGTTCTCAGCAGTTACACTATTACCACCTGAAAATCCGAAAGCTGCAGATGGAGAAGCTAATAAAGCATGTGGTCCAACTAAACTTTTAGTAGAAGTTGGAGTCGCAGGGGTAACAGTTGAAGGAATCAAAAGATTACCTGTAGCAACCACATCTGACCATTTACCCATGTGTAATAAAACTCTTTGCTTCAATGCAATAGCAGCAGATTTTTGCGCTCTATAAACAGCACCACTTGGATTAGTAATTGGTAAATTTGCAATTGCAAAATCTAAATCTTCTATAATTTTTGTATAATCTTCTGCAACTGTTGGTCTTGCTTCAGTTGCAACTTTAGCCAATGATTCGTCTGAACCAATTGCATATGTTCTGTAAGGTACACCTAACTTATCGCCATTACCATCCAAATATGGTCTTGAGTAATGAATAAGTAATTCATGATGTGACAAAGCTCTCAAAAAGCGACACTCGGCTTCAAATTGTGTAGCAACTGCTGATGTTAAAACACCAGAACTAGCTGCTTTTTTGAAACCCTCAATTGCAATATTAATCTTATTAATCAAGTTGTAGTTATTATCCCACATCGCAACATTGTTTGCAGTTGCAGGTGTATATGTACCTTGATAGGTGATTTGATAAAAAGATGCAATGTTAACAACATCTTCTCCTCTATTATCACCTTGTTCTACAGTTGCAGCACCAAATGGGTATCCACGCCCAGCTAAAGTTTGTGTTCCTGTTTGAGCAGCATCATATACTCCATTTAAAGCTAAATTGGCTCTATCTGAAGAAGTAAAAATACTTGCATCTGTAAAAGCAGAGTAAGGCTGTTGATCCAATACCTTTTCACAACTTGAAGCAGCAAATAACATTGCAACAAGCAAAGTATTTGTTGTTAGTGAATTTTTTAGTCTCATTGTATAAAATTTAAATATCATTAATTAGTTAAAAGTTAAAATCCTACGCTTAAACCTGCAGAAAAGATTCTTAAAGATGGAGAAACAGCATTGTCTTGTCCAGCTTGGCTAGCATTATCAGGATCTAAACCTGAGTATTTAGTAAGGATAAACAAGTTTTGACCTTGAATAAACAAACGCATATTCTTAATATTTCCTTTAGTATGATCTTGCAAATACTTGCTGTTAACATTATAACTTAATACCGCATTTTGTAGTCTAACAAAATCACCATCTTCTACAAATCTAGAAATTGCTGCCCCTGTTTGGTTTACGGTCGCACTTTGAGAAGCAACTACTTTTGGAACATCAGTTACATCACCAACTGCTTTCCATCTTCTTAATACTTCTGTTCCATTGTTGTGGAAATTCATGCTTAATAATGCTTCTTGACGAGTAATATTCATGATTTTATTTCCACCTTGATAACGAATCATTAATTCTAATGAGAAGTTCTTATATCTAAAATTGGTCGGCAATGCTCCAAAATAAGTAGGCAAACTAGAACCTAAATTGAACTTATCAATATCCGCAATAGTTGTACTTTTTGCTGAAGTCATTTCAGCATCTGACATGCTAGATGCTGTAAAATATGCACCAGTTAAGATATTTCTTTGAACCATTGAACCATCTGCTTTGAAATACATTGGGTTTCCTGTTGCAGTATTAACACCTGCATATCTCCAACCCCATAAGTAGTTTAAAGATTGTCCAATTTCTATTCTGTTATATGAACCAGGAATGGCTGTTACAGCTTTCCCTGCTACTTCATATAATGAAGTGATTTCGTTTTGAATATTGGTGTAATTAAAATTAAAGTTCCAATTAAAATCTTTGCTTCTAATGATATCTCCAGATAAACTCAATTCAATACCCTTGTTTTGAGCTGTTCCAATATTTTGATTAATAGAGTTACCAGGTATACCAGCAGAGTTAGGTGTTGGTACAGCAAAAACTAATTGATCAATATCATTTAAGAAATAGTCAAATGTTAAATTAAATCTATTTCTAAATAAACCAAATTCAGCACCTACATCAAGTTTTTTACTTCTTTCCCAATTTAAACCTGGATTTCCAATTGCTGTTGGAGCTAAACCGCTTATATTACCATAGTTTGCAGAACCAAAAGTACTTAAGTAAGGGAATCCGCCTAATTGGTTTCCAACTATCGCATATGAACCTTTTAATTTAACATCACTGAAAACATCAGATAATGTTTTATTAGATTTCCAGAAGTTTTCTTCAGAAACTCTCCATCCAGCAGAGAAACCAGGGAATACACCAAAACGACGTTCAGGCGCGAGAGAACTTTGACCATCTCTTCTTATTGACCCTTGTATGAAATAACGATTTTTAAAATCATAATTTAAACGACCAAATAAAGAATGGAAACCACTCACTCCATAATTACCACCAGAAAATTGTGTTGCACCTGTTCCACTGATCACATTTTTAGATAAAAAGAAAGGATCAGAAAGCGTTGTTAAACTACCACTCACTAATCTTGACATATCTTCTTGAACTTCATGACCAGCAGTTAAGTATAAATTGTGTTCATTAAATGATTTGTTATAATTAGCATAATTCTGCCAAACCATTCTTTGTTGTTGAGCACCTGAGTTATAAACATAACCCTTAGAGCTAAAACCATCGCCATGAATTGAACTCCATGAAATAAAGGAATAGTCGTTGAAAAAATCAAAGTTGAAAGCAGATCTAATTTTCAACCCTTTTAAAGGTGAAATTTCTACATAAGTATTGTTATTAATACGAAGTTTATCAGAACTGTATTTGTTTTGTGTTAAAGTGAATAATGGATTTGTATAGTTGTCATCCACTACCGCTTTGTTTGGACCTAATCCTACTTGGTTTAATGCAGGATATTGAATATTGAAACCAGTTGGATTATTTGGATCGAAAGGATTAACATTTGGCAACATACGCAATGCTGAAGCAATACCACCACTCAAAGCATTACTACCGTTATTTTGATCATTATCTATTTGTCTAGATAATGTTAAATTATTTCCAACTTTTACAAATTTATTGATTTCATTATCAAAGTTAAATCTGATTCTATATGCTTTATTAAAATTGGAGATCAAAGTACCTTTTTGATCATTGTAATTTAACGAGAAGAAATATGTACTCTTAGCTGTTCCACCGGAAAAGCTCAAGTTTTGTTGTTGACCAAAAGCATTTTTATTCATTACAGCTTTTTGCCAATCATATGTTTTATCACCCAAAACCGCTAATTGAGCAGCATTGTTAAAATTGATTTTCTTTTCGTTAGCAATTGTAACAAAGTTTTCATTGTTTAACAAGTCGTATACTTTAAAAGGGTTTGAAGAACTAAAAGTTGCATCGTATGTAACTTTCATTTTTCCACCTCTATCACCTTTTTTTGTAGTAATCATGATCACACCATTTGCAGCTCTAGAACCATAAATGGCAGTTGCAGAACCATCTTTTAGAACTTCAATATTCTCAATGTCATTTGGGTTAATATCACCTAATGCGTTAGAGTTTGTCGCCTGAGCCAAATTACCTGTAATAAAAGGTACTCCATCTACCACAATTAATGGAGACTGATTACCACTGATTGAGTTGATACCTCTGATACGAATACGAGCAGGTGTACCTACATCTCCACCGGATGTTACTACTTGAACACCGGCAGCTCTTCCTGCTAATTGTCTATCAACAGAAGGCGTTACTAATTGTGCAAAATCTTTTGCATCAATTTTTGAAGCAGCACCTGTGAAAGCTTTTTTCTGTTGAACACCATAACCAACTACAACTACTTCTGAAAGTTGATTCGTTTCAGCATTTAAACGAGCATCAATTGTGTTTTTGTTTCCAATCTTGATGTCGGCTTCTGAAAAACCAACAATCGAAAACTTGATACTAGAAGATCCAGTTGGCACTTGCAGAGAATAATTTCCATTCTCATCAGAAGTTGTTTTTACAGCACCCACTGATACTGTTACTCCAGATAATACTTTTCCATTCTCGTCAGTAACCTTACCAGTCACCTTCTTAGTGTTTTGTGCATTGACAGCTGAAATAGACAGCAAACCAAATGCCAATAAGACTAAAAAATTTCTCATAAAAATTATCAATTTGTTAATGATTTAATACCCTTAAAATTACTATTAACAACAAATTGAAATTTTAATAAAAATTTAATTTCCTCTTTACGAAAATGCTTGTTTAGATAATTATTGTATAATGATTCTAAAACTTAAACATTGATCATGTTTGAGTTAGAGTTTGATAAAAAAAACGAAATAGGATACTACAATTTACGAATTCAGGAAATGGAATAGTTATTTTTCTAAAAGAGCGATTTGATGTAATGGTTAATCTTTTCGGCCATCTCATTGGAAATTGGCATTGTTGGATTGGAATAAGCGGCAACATTGGCTGAACGATCACCACTGTCTATTATTTTAAAAATATGATTCATTTTTTCTATAATCACTAATTGATTATTATTTTTTGCGTCTGCCAACAATCTTGCATCATTAATACTAACTTGTAAGTCATTATCGCCTTGAATAATTAAACATGGAAATTTAAGTTGCTTGATATCTTGTTGAGGATTATGCTTAAACCAAGATATCATGTAGGGCTGCACACTAGACCTAAACAAGCTATTTAACATCGGATTTACATTGTCCACCAATTTGCCGGCTGTTAAACTATCAATTATAGGAAAACAAAGATCTTGAACTTGTTTTGGTTGTGCTCCAAGTTGTTCTTTTAAAATAAAATCGGCGCTTCTCCCCGCTCCAGCCAATGAAATAAACCCATTGGCATTTTTTGCAGCATTCATCCCAATTAAAGAACCTTCACTATGTCCTATGATGATGATTTTAGAGAACTTTTTATTTTCTTTTAAAATTCGAACCCATTGTTGCGCATCTTGGATAAGATCTTCAAAACTTAAATTCGCCTCTGATATCAATGCTGCTTTACTTTCACCTATCCCTCTTTTATCATAACGAAGTGATGCTATGCCATTATTAGTCAAAGATTCAGCCAACATTTTTAATGAATTGTTTTTCATCATGGCATTGTTGCCATCTCTATCTGTGGGGCCAGAACCTGCAATTATTAACGCTACTGGAACTTTTTCTTTGACAGTATTGGGTATTAACAAAGTACCATGTAGGCTACCATTATTGATTCCTAATTGTACAAATTGAGTACTATAATTGACATTTTCTTGTGCAAGAAGAGTATTAATAACAAATACTGTTATGATGAATAAAAGGGACTTTTTCATATCTATGAAAATAGCTTTAAAATAATTAAAATGAATTTGAAAATAGTTATTAATGTACTGCTTTTACTGTTTCAATTTCAAAAACCAATATTGAGTTTGGCGGTATCTTAGGTGATCTTGTGCGAATACTATAAGCCAACCCTGAAGGTATGAGTAGTTTTACTTTTTCCCCTACACGCGTCCCCTCTAAACCCACTTGCCATCCCTTAATTAGTCTTCCCAAAGGGAATGTTCTTGTATCATTTGTTGTTTGATCAAATACAATATCGGTTCCAAAAATATAACCTTTGTAATAAATAGAAACCGTATCTGTCATCTTTACCAATGATTGATTCTCAGATGATTTCATTAAATGATAATACAAACCATTTTTATAAGTAACTGCATCTGTTTGATTATCTTGAATAGCTTTTCGAATAATCAAAGAATCTTGTTTTACTCTATAAAGGCTATCCAAGTCTGAAAAAGGTGGTAATATTGGTTTTTCAATTCCTTTATTTTGAACATTAATCCATGCCCCATTATCTCCTTGAGTCCAAGTATCTGTAAATAGTTCTTCAATATTTTGTTGAATATTCGTTGATTTAAAAATGGAAGCAGCATGTATATGTTCTGTATAACCATTCACCTTATAACTTGCAATCAATTTCCATTTATTCAAATTCGGGAAATAGACATAGCCAGAGTAGATAATATAATTTAAAGCTGAATCACTTGCAGAAGTAATGTACAATTTTTGTTGTTGTTCTTTTGTTTCATCCAAAGTCCATGCAACAGCTTTTTTGGAAACTGTTTTAGCACCAAAACCTTTTGACAATATCTCAGATGCATTTGGAACTTCGAAAATTACTTTTATCTTATTTTTTGTGTTTTTGTAGTATAGTTTGGTTTGATTGGTACTTATTCCAATTTGTCCTTTTGAATTCCCCTCAATATTAGGTATGTTAATTGTTGAAATAATTCCAATTGATTTTGGCTTAGCATTAATAGATAATGGAAGTGACACTTCATCCTGTCCAAATGAATACATAGATGATAAACAAAAAACTAAAATAAGTGTAAATGTTTTTTTCATAAATAATTTTTTAAAAGAAAATAACGAGGGCGTGTCTTGTAGGTATATTTGATAGCTTTCCAAGTGACCCCATTTTTCCATCCCTGAAATTTCCAATAATCTCACGCCACTTACATAAACAAGTAATAAATAGGTAAAAAGTGGCGAGATTAATGTTAGATACTGCCAACCCGATAGTGATGAGAGAGACATTATAGAAATGCCTAACCAAAGAGTGATTTCACCAAAATAGTTTGGATGTCTAGAGTAAGCCCAAAGACCATGACGAATAAATTGCTCTTTATTTTCAGGATTTGCACGAAAACTAGATTTTTGCTTATCTGCTATGATCTCTATAATTAAGCCAGATAAAAAAACGAATGCCCCTATAAAAAATAAAGTATTTAAAACAACACCATTCTTACTTGCGATTGCAGTTAAAGCGCACATGGAACAAATAGAAACCCACATGCCTTGTAAAGTCCAGGTCATAAAGAACCTGGTTGGAGAAGGCTTAATCAATTTGAATCTTTTATCCTCCCCAGCTTTATGAATTCTTAAAAACAAAAAGCTGCCTAATCGAATAGCCCATAGCATTATGAAAGATGCCAAAAGAATGCTTCCAATATTAATATCTAAAGCTGTATTACTTTGAAAACTTACATAACTTACTACAGATATATAAGTAATACTACCAGTTAAATCATAAAACTTTTCTGTTTGAAAAATATAAGCGGGCACAAAAGCAACCCATTGAATGACAAAAGCAATCAATATTGCTTGTTGAATTAACTCCAATCCAGTTAAACAAGCAATACCATATGCAATGGAAAAAGCTAGAAAAGAAAATAATAAGTTAAGAAGTGATTGTTTCATAATATTCAACTATTTCTAAATAGTATTTTAAAAGCATCTTTGCAATAAATTAATTTAGTTTATATACAATAAATAAAACTAAGTAAACGAGTAAATAGATTCGGTAATAATTTCTAGCCTTGATGTATTCTTTATTGTCTGGAAATATATTACCAAACAAGCCTACAATCTCTTTCTTAAAAAGGGGCTGAATATTGATTTTCCAATCATTCTTTTGGTAAACAATTTTCCTAAAATTGCTCCTAAAGTATGTGCTTGGAAAACTCCAAACAATCAACACAATAAATAAGATATCCTTGATTGGCATAAAATAAAGTTAGCCATCTTTAAACCATCCTACAAAAAAGAATAAAATATGCCAGGAGTATGATGCAAATAATTGATTAACTTTAAAATACTTAAGAAAGATGGTAAGGTTTATAAGTACTAAAACATGAAAGCTGGAATTTATATCAAAAGCAGTTCGGAGTTAATTGGCGATTTCTTTGAGAATACAATCATTTTAATCGTTAAACATAATGAGGAAGGGACTGTAGGCTTTGTAACAAATAAACCTTTTGGCAAATCGCTGCATGAACTAATTGAATTCCATCATAGTAAACCTTTTCCACTAATGGATGGCGGCCCAGTGGATAGAGATCATCTTTTTGTATTGCATAAGCGGCCAGATCTCATTGAAGGGGGCGAACCAGTAAGCAATGGTCTTTATATGGGTGGCAATATGGAGCAAGTAATCCAAGCCGTCAACACCCATGCTGCCAATAAAGAAGATATTCAGCTTTTTATTGGCTATTGCGGATGGGATGAGGGAGAATTGGAAGCCGAATTAGAAGAAGGAAGTTGGATATTAAGTAATTAAAATTACTAATTCTTGATGTTCGCTTTCAATATTCCCATATTTGTTTTTGTTAATTCCCAAGCTCCTATTGAAGGTGGCACTGAACCTATCTGATTCATTCTATCCAAAAAATCCTTGATAGTAAAAGTTTGTCCTGACAATTCCTTTTCTCTTGCATATTCAGCCATTGCCTCATCAATCAGGAATTTTCCTGTGATATAACTTGTACCATACCCAGGTAGGCGCATATAAAGATGTTGTTCGAATTTCAATAATTCCTTCTCGGTTTTCATCCATTTCCTAGGCGTATACTCTGAATGTATTTTTC
>JACCDP010949135.1_pt1 | contig 12515 bp, 6 predicted proteins | sample 7445841 | NCBI WGS metagenome assembly JACCDP01 (sample SAMN15323441, study PRJNA562643) | freshwater metagenome | isolation source: river surface water | place: USA:Blue River Watershed | collected 2017-08-17
GCATAACGATTTACTTCTTCCATAGAGAAGGATCTTCCGCTAACTGATGTCATTGGGTTGTTTAACTCTTTTCTTTTCGGTGTAATTTTAATTTCCTTCATATTGTTGACACTTTCCTCCATGGAAATATCTAAGATGGTCTCTTTTCCCGACGATACTATAATGTTCGGTATGATAACCTCTTTGTACCCCAAAAAGTAAAATTTCAGATCATATCGTCCCGGTTTCAATTTTTGAATTCTATAATTTCCTTTGGAGTCGGATTGAACACAATTGAGAGGATTCGATTCGATCACGCAAACTTTCACTCCAATTAAAATTTGCTGTGATTGTTTGTCGGTAATATTTCCACGAATAACTTGTAAACCATTTTGACTATGAGCGTATGAACCAAAAAATGAGCACATGATTATTAAAGATAGAAATCTGACTTTTAATATATTCTCCTTACTAAACATTGTCTTTGTCTAACGGTTTTTGCGTTTAAGATATTAGGACACTAGGGCTTGATTATGAATAAATTATAAATCATTCATTTTACATTCTAAACTCTTAATTGTTCACTCTCAACTCTCAGTTTTTCACCCTCAACTCCCCATTTTCCACCATCGTTCCTTGATTTTTTAGTTCTTCAATTAAAATATCTCTCAGTAATTTACCTGTCGAATTTATACTTGTTTTCTTTTTGAAAAAGTCCATTTTATCCCCTCCATTCATTAAATAATCGGAGGTTAGAACCCAAAAATGCGTGGAGTTTTCTCTCATTCCATTGATTTCCAATTTTCCATTGACTAGTTTACAGTTTGATATTGGTTCTCCACCTGATTTTTTCAAATAAGTTTCAATTTCTGGAATTGTGGATATGGGTAATTCAACCCAAACGAGTGTATTTTCAAATGGCATTATTTTATAGATATCGCCAAGGGTAACATTTCCTTTTCCTATCGAGGACCGAATGCCGCCCGTATTGAGCAGACAAATTAAAGGTTGAGCTAAACGAACATTTCTCGTTTGATTGACAAAAATAGCATCAGCCACCCAATTCATGAGGTTTGAGGAGGGTCTTGCAACAATGAAATCAGTTTCAGATTGACCTAGCACTTCATTCATTTTTTTATCCAATGAATCTTTATAAGGTTTGATTACATTCGATAATTTTTCGTCCGCACCTATTTCCTTAGAAATGGCTTCTTTATTTTTCTCAGAATTTACCTTTAAATAAGAAGAGCAAGCCAAAAGACTTGCTCCAATTAGTAATGTGAAAATTAATTTTAGCATTATTCAATAATGAAAGAGGATTGTACTACCCCAAATTCGGTTCCTACTTTTAAGATATAAACTCCAGACTTGAATTGATCAGCTGTAAGTTCCAAAACAGGAAGATTTGATGAATTTTCCTTTACAATTGTTCTACCTTGCGCATCCGTGACACTGTATGAAGTAATATTTAAGCCATTTACTTGAGCGTATACTTTATTATTCGAAGGAACGGGGAACACAGAGAAATTAGATTCCAATTTTTCTTGTAATCCGACCGAGCAGTTCAGGTATGTCATATTCGAAAAGTTTACATGACAAACAAAATCAGTTGAATCGATGTATGGATTTCGGTTGTTTTGCAGAGAATAGATGTATTCGTGACGAGCAATTTCGTAATTATCAGGTAAATCAGCATAATGCCATTGCTTCAATAAATCTTGATTTTGGTTTGTTGGAAGTTGCCAATTATTACCTAATTGACCGTTGTAACAAGTTGCCATATAAAACATAGCTCTTGCCACATTTCCTCTTTGTTCCGCTCGTGGAGTAAAACATAATTGACCGTCAGCACGATAGCCTACTGCACAATTCAAATAAGAAAAAACGGTATTTCCCGTAATAATATCCATTGGCAAATTACTTCTCGGTGTATTCGCATTTTGAAGGTTTGTAGGGTATAAATTATGTTGATCGTTGTATTCCTTTTGTTCTGGATTATCACATGGGAAAGTAGGCATCCAAGAATGAGAATAAGTATGTTCACGAGAATAACCTGTTGCAGTCCAGTCAAAAGGATCATTAAATACTTTTCGTTCACCAGAATAAACACAAACAACATACGATTGACCTGCAGTCGTATCGCGAACTTCAAATTGATTCATCATGGTCGTTTTGTAGTTGAAATAAGATACAAAAGTGTGCGGGTTAATCAATGCGGATAAATTCGTTAAGAATGTTGGAGAGGTAGAATTAATTCCATTGTAGTAATTTCCAATTTGTTGTCCCTGACTTGTTACATTTCCTGTTGCAGGTGAAGTTGTTTTATAGTTTTCGAATCCATCAGGTCCGTTGAAGGCATAAACTGCAAAATAATAATTTTGGTTCGCAATTACATGACGAGGAGTAAAACTCATACCACTTCCTACATAAGCTACTTTTGCATCGCCAACAACATCACCTCGTTTGTAGGTTGTTCCGTCAGTTGGGGCACCGGTAATTGCAGACCCATTTTTCCAAAGTACAATATATTTTTCAGCGTTCACGCCAGCGGTATATTGTCCACCTAACGTATATGCTTTTACTAACGGAAATGTCAGTCCAGTTGGATTTGATGTAGGTTCTGTTGCTAAGTTATCTGTTCCTACGGCCGACAGGGTAATTGCGTATGGATTTTCGTCGCTGTCATCACTTGTAATGCTTAATGTTGCTGTTCGAGTTCCTGTTCCGGTTGGTGCAAAGTTTAATGTAAATGATTGACTACTTGTTGGAGCAACGGTTCCTGTGAAAGTTCCGCTAAAATCTGCAGCATTTGTTCCGCTAATAGTTGTTGCTGAAACGGTAAGGTTTTGAACACCAAAATTTTCAATCGTTACATTCGTAGATGCAACATTACCAACAACATACGTTCCGTTGTTCAACACAGTCATTCCACCCATTTTTACATTGATTTCTCTTGCCGGAGCAACATAGGGAAAAATGTCATTTAAATCCCTCGGTATAAGTTGATAGTTTGCATTAAATTGCCCGACTAAAGCAACAATTGAAATGGTACCGGAAGGAATCGCTGTTCCGTCAATATTTGTAGAACCATTAATTCGTACATCCAAAGTTGTTGTTCCATCTGTAATTTGAACTGTACTATTCCCAGTTGCAAAATTCCCTGTTTGAACAAAAGTTACATTATCAACACGAACCAATTGTGCCTCAATGGCTTCATTAATTACTGACAAAGGTACTATCTGAGGCGTTGGAACACCAACAGCGCCATGATTAATAAAATTATTGGTCGGTGAAATTTCGAGTAGACCATTAAAATCGAACAGGACACCTGTAGCCGTAATAGAGTCACCTCGTTGAACTGAATTCAGATTTGTTCCGTAAGCCGGAATGGCAGCCGTTCCATCTTGAATATAACGAATTGGGCCGAGTTCAGAACCATTTGCAGCTACACCACGAACGGTCACCGTTTGACCAATCCCCATATTTCTGGCATCGGCAATTGTTTGTCCATTTGCTAGAATAGTGGAGAAGGCAATAAGACCTGTAAAAATCGTTTTTTTCATGTGTTTATTATTTATAGTTTTTTTTAAAATTGAATTCCTAGTGAAACGTTGAATCTAAATCCACCTCCGAACATTACTGTGGCTGATTGTGCGTCAAAATTATCAAAGTTACCATTCATATTGTTTGAGGCATCAGATATGTATTCTGTATTTAAAAGATTCGTGATTGAACCACTTCCAATCAACGTAAAAGACTTGAACGGGTATTTATAACCTGCGAAAATGTTGATTAGCGAATAACTAGGCATTTTCCAAGATTGTCGTCCACCATTGCTTCCCTGTAAGGAAAAAGGGTCGAAATTGGCGTAATAACGGTCGAAATACTGTGCTTGTAACTTGAAGTATAAATTTTTTATCGGTTCGTATCGAAGAGTTAAAGAAGTTGCAGTTTGAGCCGCGTCACCAACACTAACTCCTCGTGCATCGAAACTGAATTCCAATGAATCGTATTGCGGAATGAAAACCGTTTTCGTAGAATTCCAAAACCAATCACCGCAAGAAAACATTGCTTCTAGGTTTAATTGTTTGGTAATGTTCCAAGCAATATCTATTTCACCTCCAACATGAATAGCATCCATTCCGTTTATGTTGATCCGAATAAATTCTGTAGGATCTTGCGGGTCAGGAACAGCAACTCCGTATGGAAAAGGTTTGTTTTTCCAATTGGTAGCATAGGTATTGAAATTAATTCCAAATTTTTTGGAAGCATAACTGTAACCTTGTTCGATTGCAAGGATTTGTTCATTAATGATTTCACCGAAAAATTTATTGGTGTTGTTGTCTATTACATTGGAAAACATGGGTGTTCGGTTCAGGTATCCCAAATTCATGTATAAGCTTGAATTATCACTAATTTTCAAACTTGCACCAGTTTTAAATGTGAATCCAGGAATATATTTCCACGCAGTTCGTTGGTATTCTAATCCTTTGCTTTCGTTGGTGTAAATTTGGCCGTTGTATTGAACAGTGTCAGCTACCCATTTTGTGCCCACTTCACTGTAACCGATATAGAGAGTAGTGTCTCCTAGGTCTAATTTGCGCTTTTGAAAATAATCGATTCCTTGATAACCATTTAAAATACCAGAAACATTTACAAAGTAGGAAATTTTATCACCACTATATTCCATCTGTCCAAAAGCCCCCGACCACTGAATTACACCATCTCTATCCGAATTAAAAGTGTTCTTGGCGACTTTATCTCCGACTTGTTTCATTGGAGTTACTGCATTTTTATCTAGTTTGTCAATGTAATAATCTCCACCGAGCAAATCTTCTACACGCTGATAATGCCTTCCTTCATAGTAACGGTAATCAATTCCACCTGAAAACTCCAATTTTTTTGAATATTCATAATTGAATTGCCCCAAGTAGCCAACCCAAAAATGGTTGTTTATACTCGCAACAAGAATTTGACTTGATTGTATTTGAGTGGGATGATAAAGAGGATTTACATTCGGTGTTCCAAATAGAGAACTTACTTTGTTTTCTTGCTCAATCTTATCCCAATCAATTAAACCTGTGCTGTCACGCAATAAAGATCCTGAGTTGAAAATGCTTGTTCCTCCGCCACGTCCTATCGACATATAAGCAAGGTTCGAAATTGAAAGCTTTTTATTTACTTTCCAAAAATCTTTTAATGTTATTTGTGGTTTGGAATAAAAATTTCTTCTTTCATTCAAAATTTCACGTTCGCCATTTTCATTCGTTCTATATCCCCAATGTTGGTTGAAACGAATGCCCATATCTAAAAATTGCTGAGTTGTGTCAATTGATAATCCCAGATCGCGGGCTTTTTCAGAACTGAAATATTGAATAGCTTGATTAAATGAACGTTGTCCATGCCATTGTGGAGCAGCGAATGCTGAAAGAGTTACTAAGTGATCTTTAATTTTTTTCGAGATTTTACCATAACCAAAAAAACCTTGACTTGGAGTTCCATAAACCCAACCATCTGCTTGTTTGTAGGAGGCAGATACTGTAAAACCCCAGCCTTTCTGACTCATACCGGTGTTGTATGAAAAAGATGAGCGTAGCATATTTCCAGTTCCGTACTCTTGCTTAAACGATCCACCCTTTTTATTTCCAATTCCTTGGGTAATGATGTTGATTGTTCCTCCAATGGACGGCATGGCAATTTTTGTAGCTCCTAGTCCTCTTTGAACCTGCATTTGCGAAGTAATAGCGTCCAAACCAAACCAATTTGACCAATAAACAGCGCCATTTTCCATATCATTTACAGGGACACCATCAATCATCACACCCACATTTCGCTGATCAAAACCACGGACATTTATACGAGCATCACCGTCGCCACCTCCTTGTTGGGTTGCGTAAACCCCAGCGGTTCCATTTAAAAGCATTGGTAGGTCTCGAGAGGCTAGCTCCTCAGTAATTTTTTGAAGAGGAATTTTCGTTACGGCTACAGGTACATTTTGTCCAGTAACTAAATTCCCAATCACCTTAATTTCATCTAGCTCCCGATTATCACCAAGGATAATATTTTGTTTAATTGAGACAGATTTCACATTTAGTTCAATTTCCAATGTATCATATCCTAGCGCGATTACTTGTATGTCATACTTCCCGAAAGAAACTTCATTCAATGAGTAATTACCCGAGACATCAGATAGTGTTTTCTTAACTATATTATTGTCTTTCAGTAAATAAATTTTTGCATCAATTACGGGTGATTTGGTGCTTTCTTCAGTAATCAAACCCGATATCTTCGCTGTTTGACTATAGGTGCCAAAAATGAATAAGGAGAACAAAAGTGTTATAATTCGACTCATTTCAAAGAAATAAAAAAGGTCGAAAATATCCGACCTTTCAAATTAAAAAAACTTATTTCAAAATTACTTTTCGTGTAATTCGTTCACCCTTCGTGTTTGTTATTTGAATTAAAAACAAACCACTTTCTGAGGATAAATCTACTTGGTATACAAGTTTATTATTTAAATTAGAAAAGTTTGCAATCGCCTGACCAAAAGCATTTAAAACACGAATTGATTGAACATTTCCTTCACTCTTGATGTAGAAAACACCTTGACTTGGATTAGGATAAATACTTATAACATCTTCTTTGGTCTCATTAATACTTGCTGGATTACAAGCGCAGTTGTGTTCTCCTAGTGAAAACCAATTTCCGAATAGAATTGGATTCCCATTCCCACTCATAAGTGTATCACCGTTGTCGTTAAACAAATAAGTTACTGCAGGTATTGTATCCCATTCCAACATTGGATCAAAGAAAGAAACTGGAGTAGTAATACCTCTTTTGATGGACGCCTTGCGTAACATGCTGTGGTCTTTTGTTACCAATACACCCAAGCCTGTGCTGTAAGGGAATGAGGTTGACCAAGCTCCATCATTTCCAGCTGAAGAACCTGTTTCATTCGCTGGGTTTTCACCGATTTTACCAAAAATATCAATTATCGCAAAGTTGGGAACATTAGTCGCATTAATCAATAGTGTTGGATCTGTAGGAAGTGTTCCCTTTGCTAACATTACGGCGTCATTACCATTCCAATAAAAAGCATTGCTTGTGTTGTAAACCGGGCTGTAAAAACCATCTCCCTTCACATTCAATGAGTCCCAAATTGGTGCTTCTTGACCTGTTCCGTTAGGATCTCTTTTATCCAAAACAGCAACATGAACATCATAGGGTGCAATTGTTCCAGATAATTGAACTGAGTTGGCAACTGTAGCTGTAGTTGAACCATTCGAATAACGAGCGACAAAATATTGACTTAAATCAATAGGTGCGGAAGTAGGGTTGTAAATCTCTAGTGCTTTATTGTTTGACCATCCCTCAACATATTCGGAAATAAAAATTTTGGCGCAATCCTGAGCTCCCGCGAATAATGAAGTAAAAAGTGTTAACGAGAATAAAATTCTTTTCATAAATATAGTTTTAAAGGTAAAATTACAAATGACGTTTACTGCTTTCAAATGGTTTCGGCAACTTTAGCCTCTAGGATATCACTCAAAAACTAACACAAAGTTAATGTAAATTTTCCCGAAAAATATTATCAAATTATTAACTGAACAAAATTTATACGTTATCTAATTGTTGAAAATTCAAATACAACTCTTTAAGGTAACATTAGAATTACTAATTTCGGCATTCAAATTTTGATTATGAAATTGATTTTATTCTTATTTCTTGCAGTTCAGTTTGTTTCTTGGTCCCAGGAAATCACAGTAGAAAAAATTTGGAAAAACTACGAGTTCTACCCAAAAGGGATAGATGGTTTTAAATCGATGAACGACGGTGAATACTACACCAGAGCTACGGAGGATTTATCAATTTACAAGTATAAGATTTCTGATCCAACTGCTAAAGGTGAGTTATTGATGGACGGAAGATTGATGACATACAACGGTAAGCAAATCTCTTACGATGATTACGAATTCAATTCAGATGAAACTAAAATTTTACTTCTAACAGAAATGGAATCCATTTACAGAAGAAGTTTTCAGGCGTTTTATTTCTTATTTGATTTAAAAACAAAGAAACTTCAGCCGTTAGACGAGGTAAATCAACCGCAAACGTTAGCAGAGTATTCTCCAGATGGAAAAATGGTTTCTTACATTCATGGGAATGATTTGTTTGTTAAAAACTTGGAGTCTGGAAAAGTTTCGAAATTGACCAAAGATGGAAAACGAAATAAAATAATAAATGGAACAACTGATTGGGTTTACGAGGAAGAGTTTTCCATTACCAAAGCTTACGGTTGGTCTCCTGATAGTAAGATGATTGCTTTCCTTCGTTTTGACGAAAAAGAAGTGAAGGAATTTTCAATGGCGATGTATGGACAGCTTTATCCGGATGATTACAAATTCAAATACCCGAAAGCAGGGGAGGACAATAGCAAAGTGACTGCTCACGTGGTAAATGTGAAATCAGAAAAAATTTCTAATCTACCCATGGTTTCATATGAATACATTCCCCGTCTGAATTGGTCTTCGACTTCCAATCAGTTGATTTTACAGACAATGAATCGTCATCAAAGTGAATTGAATTATCACCTGTATGATTTTACCTCATCCAAGCCTAGTTATAAATTATTCTATCAGGAAAAGTCAAAAACATATATTGATGTCGATAACAACCTACTAATTTTAAAAGATGGAAAAACGATTCTTCGTGCTAGCGAACAAGACGGCTATAACCACATTTATAAACTTGGCTTTGACGGGACATCGACACAAATTACCAAAGGAAATTGGGATGTAGTTGATTTTCTCGGAATTGATGAAAATACGAATGTGATTTACTACACCTCTGCTGAACCCGGAGCAACCAAGAAGTCTGTTTACTCCATTAGATTAGATGGAACTGATAAAAAGGAACTTTCGAAGGAATCGGGATACAACGAAGCGGAATTTCTCCAAGGAATGAAATATTTCATATTGACTTATTCCAATGCGAATCAACCACCGGTTTATAGTTTGTGTAAAAACGATGGCTCTGTTGTAAGAATTTTAGAATCCAACGAAAGTTTATCGAATAAAATCAAATCGTATCCAATTTCGAAAAAAGAAATGATGACTATTGATGCAAATGGTATCAAGTTGAATGCTTGGATGATTAAACCAGTAAATTTTGATCCATCGAAAAAATATCCTGTTTACATGACTGTCTATGGCGGCCCTGGTCACAACGAAGTACTCGACTCATGGGATGGCTCTGATTACATGTATCATCAACTTTTAGCTCAAAAAGGCTACATTGTATTTTCAGTTGATCCGCGTGGAACGATGTATCGTGGTGCTGATTTCAAAAAATCAACCTACTTGCAACTTGGGAAATTAGAAATCGAAGATGTGATTAATTCGGCCAAGGAACTTCAAAAACTAACATACGTTGATCCAAATCGTATCGGCATTATGGGTTGGAGTTATGGAGGCTTCATGGCTTCCTTGGCAATTACCAAAGGTGCAGATGTATTCAAAATGGCAATTGCCGTTGCACCTGTTACAAATTGGAGATATTACGATAACATCTATACAGAGCGCTTTATGCGAACACCAAAGGAAAACGAAGAAGGATATGATCGAAATTCACCGATCAATTTTGTGAGTAAGATTAAAGGTAAATATCTTTTGATTCATGGTTCAGCCGATGACAATGTTCATTATCAAAATTCAATGGAAATGGTAACGGCTTTGGTCAATGCGAATAAACAATTTGATTTGTTCATTTATCCTAACAAGAATCACGGAATTTACGGAGGGAATACGCGTAATCACCTCTTTCAAATGATGTTAGATTACACGCTAAAAAATTTATAAGAGCCTCGTTATTCGCCCTTTATTCGTTCTATAAACTCAATTGAAAGAGAGTTGAAACGATCTGCGTCTTCAATATTGACAACATGACCGCAATTCTCAACAATGGAAACCGTTGAATATTTATTTTCTCTTGTAAGTTCCAAAACAGGATTTAGAAATAGGTGATCTTCACTCCCCATAATGTACAACTGAGGAATGTTGTATTGTTTTTTCTCAAGAAGATGGAGGTAAGCCGTTAACCTTGCGGTTAATTTAAACCAACGCTTAAATTCCTTGTCCATTAGTTTTTTAGCTTCTTGAATAAACATTTTACGGGATTGCTCGTGATTTTTCTTTGGCATCATAATCCATGCGAAAAGCCGATAAAGCGTCATGTAGGGTAGGAATCGATTTAAAACACGACCTAACCGCAAAAGAAAGCGAGATTTGATGTTTAGTTTTGTCACTGCACCTGCAAAAATCATTGATTTCACCAATTCGGGATTTGTGTTGTAAATCTGCTTTATCACAATTGAACCCATTGAAACACCAACTAAATGTGCCTGTTGAATTTGATGCGTTTTCAATACCTCAACTACATCTTTTGAAATTACTTCAAAGGAATAATCAGTGCTTTGATTTTTCAGTTTGGATTTCCCGTGACCTCGTAAATCGACTAATAAGATATTATAAAGGTTAGAAAAAGGTTTGATTTGTTTGTGCCAAATTGCTGAACTTCCTCCAGCTCCATGAATGAAGACTACCCACTGATTACTTTTCGGATGATGAATTTTTTTTGAGTACAGCATAAAAACAAAAAGACACTTGCAAAAATACAAGTGTCTTTTGATTAATTGTAACTTTTTGTTGGTTACTTATCTTTTACTTCTTCAAAGTCAACATCTGTAACCTCGTCTTCAGCGTTTCCTCCGCCTTGGTTTTGATCTGCACCTCCAGCATTTTCTCCTCCTTGAGCATTTGCTGCGTTGTACATATCTTGCGAGGCAGCTTGGAATACGTTATTCAATTTATCCATTGCAGCTTGAAGATTTTCGATGTTGCGAGAATCGAATTCTTTTTTCAATTCTGTCAACGCATCTTCAATTGGTTGTTTTTTATCTGCAGGGATTTTATCTCCGTATTCTTTGAGTTGTCTTTCTGTTTGGAAAATGGTAGAATCTGCTTTATTAATCAACTCGATTTCTTCACGCTTCTTTTTATCTGCTTCTGCGTTTGCTTCCGCTTCTGCTTTCATGCGTTGGATTTCTTCGTCAGAAAGACCAGATGATGCCTCGATTTTAATAGATTGTTGTTTTCCAGTTCCTTTATCTTTTGCAGAGATATTCATGATCCCGTTTGCATCGATATCAAAAGTCACTTCAATTTGAGGAACACCACGAGGTGCAGGTGGAATATCAGACAATTGGAAGCGCCCCAATGTTTTGTTGTCTGAAGCCATTGAACGCTCACCCTGCAATACGTGAATGTCCACGCTTGGTTGATTATCAGATGCGGTAGAGAACGTTTCAGATTTTTTGGTCGGAATGGTTGTATTCGCATCAATTAATTTTGTGAATACACCACCCATTGTTTCAATTCCTAATGAAAGTGGAATTACATCCAAAAGCAATACATCTTTCACTTCTCCAGTCAAAACTCCACCTTGAATAGCAGCACCAACAGCAACAACTTCATCCGGATTTACACCTTTTGAAGGCGCTTTTCCGAAGAAACGTTCAACTGCTTCTTGAATAATTGGAATACGTGTAGAACCTCCAACCAAAATCACTTCATTTATGTCGCTTGGACCCAAACCTGCGTTTTTAAGAGCTGAACGACAAGGAGCGATAGTTCTTTCCACGATTTCTGAGATCAATTGCTCAAATTTTGAACGTTGTAACGTTCTTACCAAGTGCTTTGGAATTCCATTTACTGGCATAATGTAAGGCAAGTTAATTTCAGAAGAAGTTGTCGAGGATAACTCAATTTTAGCCTTTTCAGCAGCTTCTTTTAATCGTTGCAATGCCATTGGATCTTGACGTAAATCAATTCCTTCATCATTTTTGAATTCTTCCGCCAACCAGTTGATAATTGCATCATCAACATCATCACCTCCTAAGTGAGTGTCACCATCAGTTGACAATACCTCAAAAACCCCATCTCCTAATTCCAATACTGATACATCATGTGTTCCACCGCCAAAATCGAATACAACGATTTTTTGGTCAATACCTTTTTTATCTAAACCATAAGCAAGTGCTGCAGCAGTTGGTTCGTTGATGATTCTTTTGATTGTCAAACCTGCAATTTCACCCGCTTCCTTCGTAGCTTGGCGCTGTGCATCGTTGAAATAAGCAGGAACAGTAACGACTGCTTCAGTTACTTCTTGACCAAGATAGTCTTCAGCCGTTTTCTTCATTTTTTGAAGAATCATTGCTGAAATTTCCTGTGGAGTGTAAAGACGGTCGTCTATTTTAACGCGAGGTGTATTATTGTCGCCTTTCACTACTTCGTAAGGTACGCGTTCAACCTCCTTTTTGGATTCATCGAAGCTAGTTCCCATGAATCGCTTGATTGAGTATATCGTTTTTGTTGGGTTGGTAATCGCCTGACGTTTTGCTGGATCACCTACTTTTCTCTCACCACCATCGATGAAAGCAACAACAGATGGAGTGGTTCTTTTACCTTCAGAGTTGGTAA
>JACCDP010068869.1_pt1 | contig 12512 bp, 16 predicted proteins | sample 7445841 | NCBI WGS metagenome assembly JACCDP01 (sample SAMN15323441, study PRJNA562643) | freshwater metagenome | isolation source: river surface water | place: USA:Blue River Watershed | collected 2017-08-17
GTCACTGGTGTGAACATAAGCCGTCTGTCACTATCTCTGTTAAGGAAGACGAGTGGATGGACGTAGGGGCTTGGGTGTGGCGAAACTTTGATGAGATCTCTGGCATCAGTTTCCTACCCTGGGATGGTGGTACCTACCGACAGGCACCGTATGAAGAGTGTAGCAAAGAGCAGTACGAGGAGCTGTTAGCGAAGATGCCAGCAGCAATTGTGTGGGATAACCTTAAAGAGGAGGATGACAACGTAGAAGGCGCTCAGACGTTAGCCTGTGCTGCGGGTCACTGTGAAATATGACAATAGAAACTAACCTGATTGCTGGTATTTCCTTTGGAGTAGAATACGTTAGGAACCCAGACACTGATGAGCACCACATTGTAGTAGATCTACTTATACTACGTGTGTTGTTTAGCTGGATGTAAAAAGATTAGCCAGGGTTTTCCTGGCTTTTCTTTAACTAAGATACAGATTCATCTCGTCCTTACGACGGATTACTAAACCCCTTAGTTCCTTACCGCCTGCCTTAGTCCATGCTAGGAAAGACTCTGCTGCACCTTCGTAGTCACCACGGTTATGCTTCATCCTTATGGTGCTACGCTGTAGGTTCCCAAGGCCAACATTGAAAGCGAATGAAACGAGTGCATCAAAGCGAGGCTGAGTAAGGCCATTAGGACATAGTCGCTCCACGCCCCTTTCAAAGCGTTCAAGGTCTGTAGCAAGGATCTTATCAACCTCCTCCATTGAAAGACTTCTGTCCCATCCTTGGGGAATTGGTAGATTCTTGCGCTCCTCAAACTTAACTCCTATATGTGCTGGATCTATGACATGGCCTACACCCACGGTCCACAGTAGTGCCGGACACCTGTAGGGGCGTTGTTTCACCCCTTCGTGGTGCTTGATCATTTTAATTACTTTGTCTGATACCTTCATTTCTGAAACGCTTGAGTACCAAACCAGAAGGCGATGATTGAGGAAAATACGATTTGTGTGTCCTCATCCCAGAGCAGATTCAGAGCCTGATCAAAAGGTACGTTAGTCTGCCATGCGTAGAAGAAACCAAAGATGTTCACTGCAACAAGCATGAGAAACATACCATAGGTAATGACAGGACGTACACTAGCACGTAAGTTTATAACCCATCTACTAGCGCCTTTACCTATCTGTATGTCATGGTTATACAGAGCTTCTCGTTCCTGAACAGCAGTCTGCATAGCCACCTGTTCAGTCCTGATCTCCTCCATCCTCTGCTGTGCTAAGAAGCCTCGCTCAGCCATAGCCATCTCACGCTCTACAGACAGCTTAAGCATCTCTAGTTCGTGCTTCTTATCTGCACCATCCTGGAAGAAGGACAGGATCTTAGGTAGACCACCAGCTAGGAAAGAAATTAAAGTAGAAAGTAAAGTAATCATATAAACCCGCCTATATAGAGCCAATAAGTACAAAACGCTGCTGCCCAAAAGCACCACCACTTCAGTGCTCTCATCTTCTTCAGATCCCTACCAAACTCATCAGTAAGTTCTTGCTTTTCCTTCATGTGTCTTTCTTTGATAGCAAGAATCTCATTCCAAGCCTTGATACCATGCTTTCTAACTACGTCTTCTTTTAGTTGTTCTTCTAGTTGTTTCACTTCATTTAATCTACGCCACTCATCAACAGCGGAAAGGATTGTGGTGTCACCAGTAACATACGTTTGTTTTCGTCTGTACTGCGCCCTAGCTTGAAGTTCTGCGTCACCTAATGCAGAGATATCCTTAGCTAGGGAATCTACCTCCTTTGCTGCGTCTAGGGCCTCCCTAATACCAGAGACTGCTGCTCTGGCTGCACCCAAGACTTCAGACATTTGCTTCCTTTCATTGTTCAGTTGGTAACGGAACTGGAGCAAAACCAGATTCTTCTTCACCAGGGAGAGGAACTGGAGCATACTCTGCAGGTGCTTCTGTAGGCATTGTAAGTTCAGCAGGTTGCTGAGGAGGCTCTGCTGTTAACTGCTCAAATCCACGCTTAAGGTTCAAAGCAGCAGACGGCAAAGGAAGATCTGTAACCTTAAGAGTGTCTAGTTTTTCTAATGTACGCTGACTAGCTGGTGACAGCTTAGCAGTCTTAAGAAACTCTTTACCTTGAGGAGTTAAAAGAATACGAAGTACATCAGTATCCTTCATATTTCCTGTAAGGTCGTTAAACAGGCGAAGACCTAGATCAGCTCCTTTAGCGGTAGCATAGTCTGTTACAGCGCCTACAGCAGCTTGTCCCTTAGCAATCTGTTCGCCAGTTAGTGCAGGGCCTTCCTCTGGCACACCACGAATCTTCATGTTATATTTGAAGAACTTCGTAGCATCGTCCATACGCTCAGCAAATTCTGCTGCATTAGTTCCCAAGGAGAAAGCAAGCAGTTCTCTTTCTTCTGGTTTCAGCGTGTTATACTTAGTAACTAGTTTCTCAAAGTCAACACCAAAGTCACCAGTATCTAGACGCTTAGTAGCTCCTTGTAAGAACTTATTATAGTTAGCAAGCCTAATGCGCTCCAATGCTTCTGGGGCTTGTCCTTCTAAAAGAGGAAGAATCTTTTGACGCTGTGCGGAAGTCAGTTTAGAGAAAACATCAGTAAACTTAATATCATCTAGTTGGTCTAAGTTAATACCTTGAAGCTCTGCTGGAAGACCCTGAGACAAGAACTTACTCTTTTCGTCGTAGCCTTTTCGTACCGATTCACGTGCTTGATCTAGAGTAAGAGCAGACTTTCTAACAGTAGGATCTGTTGAACGCTTAAGAGTACCTAAGTCTGTCTTTAAGGACCCAAAGATAGCCGCTGCAATACGCTTCTGATCGTTAATAGTTACTTCTTTAAGAAGATTTTCTTCACCAGCAGCTCGTGAACCAAAAGAAGTTAAGTTTCCTTGAATCTTGTCAATAGTCGTTACAGGAAGACCTTCGTTCAGTAAGCGACTACGAATAGCCTCTAAAGAGCGAATAGCGGCTACAGATGTATCTCCACCAGCAGCTTGAAAAGAAGCAATTAGTTCATCAATTTTAGTTGCTGTTTCAGGAATAGGAAAAGTAGCTTCTCCACCAGCAATTTCCTTAGCACGTTCAAACTTTCTCTGAACTGGCTGACCAGAGATGTTGTAATTTAGCGCCTTAACACGCTGTTGCACTGCATTATAGATAGGAGAAGCAATAGGACCTGGAGTAGCTGTGGGAGCCATGCCAGATAATGCTTTACCTTTAGCAGCCTCTTCTAAGGCATTCATCATTTCAGCAGTCTCTGGATTAGTCTTAAGACGCTGAATTAGGGCCGCTATCTGTGGATCTGCCCCTTGTTGACCACGAAGCATAAACTCAGAGAAAGCATTCTTCTGCTCTTCTGGGAGATCACGAACCAAGTCTCTTTGCTGTTTAGCCGACAGACCAAGCCTTCCTGCTTGATATAGGCCCTGTGCAAGCTGACCAAGAGCAAGGCCCCCAGTGAGCGTACCAGTCTGATCAGCAGCTCCTGCTGTGCCGTATGCAAGTGCTTGTAGGCCAGTTCCAAGAGGCGTTCTAAGAGGGATCTGAGCAACACCACGAGAGAATCCAAAGACAGGCTCTACTTCTTTTGTGGTAGCTCGTGAAGCAGGGATGCCTCTTGATGTTAGGTCTTGTTTAGCAATCTCTCCAAACTGAGGACCACCAAAGATTGATGATACAATATCAACAGGAAAAGCACCAATATCAATAAGACCAGATGCCAAACCACCAGCAACAGCCTTACCATATCCAATATTTGCTTTAGCCTTATTTACAAAGTCAACAGTTTTCTCAAGCTGAGTAATTCGTAAACGAGATTCTGCGGTATCTTGTTTTTTAAGATCTTTAATCTCTTGCTCTGTTTCCTTGAGTAATCGATTATAAATGTCTGTTGCTTGCTTATTAGTCTCAAACTGACCAATAGCTGCACGAACTCGCTCATCATTTGTAAGTTGGATAGCCATTGATTACTTCCCTGAATTTTGTTTTAAGAAAGCCTCTTTAAACTTTTCATATCCTAGCCTCTGCCAACTAGCGTTCTTAGGAGAGTTAAACTCAGCACGGATCACATCATCAGTTATATTAACCGCAGGAGTTGAAGCAGGCTCAAAGGACGTAAAGAAATTAGTAGGTATGTTTATACCACGTTGTCCATAAAGACTACGAAGTCTATTTTCTTTAGATTTATAAGCCGCACTTAGTTTATCAAACACACGCTCCAGCTGCTGTTGAGCAGTCTTGGTGTCGTATCTATCGTAGTTAGCTAAGAATTCATTGGCAGCTCGAACAGCGTCACCTTCTGTCTGAACACCGACGTTAAGGTTAAGACGAGCATTACGAAGTGTTTCAAGAGATGTCTGGAAACGACTATATGATCTAGAAGCCTCGTCACTACGACCAGCGGCTGTCTTAAAGGAATTAGCAAAGTTTTCAGCTAGTCCTAGTTTAAGTTTTCCTGATTTAAGATCATCAAGAACTGTTTTTACTTCCTGTGCTCCAAAAGCAATACCAGAGATAGCATCAGCTTCTTTGAGTGCTAATTGCGTCTCCGCTGGTCCTAAACCACCACCAGAAAGTAAATTAGTTAGTCTTTGTTTCTTAGCCGCTGCTTGCTCAGCAGCAGGTAGTTCTGCAATTAATCGTTCAAACTCTGAACCAGTTCCTCCTTTGCCAGGAAGAGGCACAAGATCGCTATACTTATTAGATTGCTCAAATTTTCGGACAGACTCTGGCGTAAAGTCTGCAGGATTAATTTTACCAAAAGGCCCAGTTTCTCTTCCCTCTTTTTCTGCTTGAGCGATGTTCTTCTGTGTTTCAGAAATAAGTTTACCTTCTTCAAGAACACGCTTACGAGCTTCTGCTTGTTTCTTAGCGGCCTCTTGACGTAAAGCAAGAGCCATACCAGCGAACTCAGGATTCTTGTTTAACTCGCCTGCTAACTGTGTCAAACCTTCAGGAGTAGCCATGTCAACACCTTGCTGTTGTAATGACTGAACAACACCTTGAACTTGCTCTGCTTGAGCTACACGAGGGTTCTGACCAAACAAAGGAGCATTACGGAAACGCTCTGCGCTACGAAGCCCATAGTATTCGGATGCTGCTACAGGACTACGAGACAAAGATGCTAATTCCATAGCACGACGTTCTGCCTCAGCATCTAATTGACGCTGAACATTAGTAGGTGTTAGTCCAAATAAGGACTGAACTACATTAACTTGTTCTGCCATTTTAACTCCTTAGAATATGCCGTAACGCTGAAGATCATTGATTAGGTTCTGAGTAGCTTGACTGTTTCCGCTAATGTCAAGACCAGAAGAGATAGTCCTTGGATCAAAGGCTTGATTCAGTAAATTACCAAACAGACCACCTAAAGCATTCTGTGCCTGAGTACCTACCCCACTAATCTGACCAGACCTGATGTTAGCTGCGCTAGTGTACAACGGAACTGAATACTGCATTCCTTGTAGTGTCGATAGACGCTGCGCTTCTGCGTTACGAAGAGCAAGCTGAAGCTGATCTGAACTTAAGCCACGAGCAGCAGCAAGTTGATTCAGTTCCTGAGCATCAATGTTTTGTGCTTGACCGAGCAGACCCTGAGCAAGTTGAGACTGTCTCTGTGCTTCTGCTGTACCAAACTGCTGAGCAGCCAAGGCTTGTTGACCACGTGCAGTTTCCTGAGCAGACAGAAGCGACTCAAACAAAGGATTGACAGTACGAGCGCCGCCACCAACAGTAGGTAAGGTAGTCCCAAATCCCATGAGGCCCTGACGCTGTAGACGCTGTTGCAGAGCAAGTTGCTCACGCTCACGCCCAGGAGCTGCTAAAGATTCTACCTGACCATACAATGTTTCAGCAGCCTGAGCAGGATTGATAGCATTTATAGCAGACAGTGCCTGTTGCTGAGCAGCAGAGCGAATATCCTGATAAGGCTGAGCCGATGTAGTAGTAGCCCCTGTTGCTGTTAGACCTGTAGTTCCTTGTCCTGTAGTGACAGTATAAGGAGTAAACGGAACCTGAGCAGCCCTACCAGCCTCCGTAGCTTGTTGTTGAATACGTGCGGCAGTGTCTCGAAGATTTCTTTGAGTAGCTTCTGATGTGGCATAATCAATACCAGCACTAGCAAGGTTTCCTAATGTCCCACCACCAAGTAAACTACCAAGAAGGTTGGTTCCAATCTGTCCTAAAGTATTAGTTACTCCACTAGGCAGGCCTGTGGTAGTCCCTGTAGTAGTTCCAGTAGTTGTTCCTGTTGGCGTACCTGTTGTAGTTCCTGTTCCAGTAGGCGTTGTTGCAGTTGTCCCGCCAGTCAGTGCATTAACTCCAGCAGTTCCTAGCCCTGTGACAGCAGCTCCACCAAGAAGCCCTGTAGCGCCTGTTCCTGCCATCGTAAGACCTGCTAAGTTATTAGCCGTGCCTTGGCTTAATCCAGCAGCAACCAACGCATCAGCAACGCCCTGAGCAGTTCCTAAAGCACTACCAAAACCAGCGGTACCAACATTACCGAAAGCCCCTACGTTAGAGCCAGCAAGACCAGCGCCTAAGTCTGTTCCTTGGAACCCTACTCCTTGACCAGCAACACCGAAGCGTCCTGCCTGTGCCTGCTGAAGAGCGTCAGTAAACGACTGAGGGCCACCAGTAGTTCCTCCAGTAACCCCAAATGTTTCTTTGTATTCGCTAAGACCTAGTTTGTCAAACACATCACCCAGAGCACCAGACTGTGTAAGTGCTGTGCCACCACCAACCAGAGTAGCTGCTAGAAGAGCTTTCTCAGCATCTCCAGTAACAACACCAGTACCAAGACCAGCAACCAAAGCATTACCAACAGCCTGTGCAGCAGTACCTGTTAGCCCAAGACTAGATCCTACTAGTTGGCCTAACGGAGTTCCACCAATAGACAGGCCAGGAAGGATCGCTGAAGCAGCAATAGACAGGATAGGACCAAAGTCCTGCTGAATCTGCTCTAGGCCTGTAGCAGCCTTGTTAGCCGTAAAGACAGGAATACCATTAACAAAGGTAGCCTGATAGTTAGTAGTGCCTTTTCCTTCGCTGTTAGTGAGCATCTTCATGTCAATTTGCTCACCGTTCTTAGCGTTATAAAGACCAATCTGCGTAGACTCTACACGCTCCATCTGGCCTTCACCAGTATCACGCATTGTCTCACCAGACATGATTGGTTTAATGTCTGCTAAGCTAGTAACACCATTAGCCGCTAGACGCTTTGATAGATCATCAAGGATTTTATTAGGATCATCTGTAAATGAAGCAGTGTACTTCATACCAGCAGCTTGCTGAGCTTTTAGTTCCTGAAGGATTTTCTGACGATCAGACTCAAAGTACTTCTGTCCTTCAAATGTTCTATCTCCTTCACGTGCTGGAGGCTGGTAAGCAGACATCTGAGAAGTACCGAAGATAGGCTCTCCACTACCAGCAGATTCTTCTGTCGGCATTAGTCCTACATTACGTGCTGTTACATTAGCAAAATAACGAGGCTGTTCACCAGCGGCCTGAGCAGCGGCTAGAAAAGCAGTAATTTCTTCTGGGTCAATTCCCTTAGTAGGTCCAGACTTAACTGCCTGTTCCCAAAAGGACAGACCACCTGCATCAGGCTCACGACCAAGGTATTGACGATAGAGATCGGCTACGGTTGCCATTAGTATGTACCTCCAGCAATAGTACCACTAAAGGTACCAGAAACAGTAAGATTATTCACAGTGGTTGTGCCTGTAAAGGTAGGACCAGCAAGGTCAGCCTTAGTAGTCACCGCTGATGCAATGTTATTAAACTCAGTATCAAACTCTGAGCCACGAATAACCTTATTAGGATCACCACTAGCAAGGCTATCTTTAGCCGTGAAATTGGTCGTTTTGACGTAATTAGACATGGTTAGATCGTCCTTCCAGGTATAGCGTAAATGTCAATCTTCTGAATTGATAACGGGGTTCCATTGATAGCGGCATCAATACCAATCTGAATGACGTTCCCGCTTCCTGATAACTGCTTCTTAATCTGATCAATCACTACTGAGGCTGAGTAGGTTCCAATAGAGTACTCAGCAATTCCAAACTCTGATACCGACGCAGTAGCTGTAGTAACCTGGGCTTTCTTATAGTTAGTCTCGTAGTCAAAAGCCCATGATAGGTCAATCGTAGTTGCTGATGAGCCTACCACTGTGATACCAATCTTCTTCAGTACCTTTGTTATGGAAGGTGAGCCGAAGTCAATATAAGGAGAATAATAAGAAAAGATGTATGATGAGCTATTGTCTGAATATCCACCATACTCCGCTACTCCATTAAGTTTACCTAATAACAATCTATTATCAACAGTAACGGCTGCAGACCTAGGAGATATAGTATCCCAAACAGTAGCCCTGCTTGATCCATCCTGTAAGAATTGACGTAGATCAAAGCAGAATGTAAAAGTACTAGTAGGTAAAATCAATAGGTAAAAAGCACCTTGTTCAAAATAAGCACTACGTACCTTAGCAAGATCCTCACTGTCAATATAGTCCAGTAACTGATCACGAACATTACGGCTAAAGTCACGGACAGGTGCAGACTTCTCTTGGATGGTACGCCCTAAACCACGCACACCGCTGTCTGACAGGAACAGAATATCTGTACCAATGCTCTGAACGCTATCCCTAGCAATACACCCTACACCAGTAATAACATCAACCAGTGTTAGGTTATCGATATTGTCAGGGTTCTGATAAATAACAATGTTGTTCTTACAGAAAATAACTAAAAAGTTATTATGCTCAGCCATTGCTACGATACTGTCTTTTCCTGGTACTACCTGTTCTAGGTTAATAAATCCTGAACCAATACCAGCAAAGTCCGTAGTATCCAGAAGAGCTGAGTAGTGAATAGTTAGCTCATCTACGCCTGTATTAGCAAGCCACAGACGACCATAAGCAGACAGTGCACAGCTAGGCTTAAAGGTAGAAGCACTGTAACCAGCAGGGACAGATCCTATATCAGCAAGTCTCTGGAACCCAAAAGATCCAGTATGTGCATGAGCCGTTGCTCCTAGCTTATGGTATACCAGAGGAGCATATCCGTCTTGTACCAAGTAAGCATGGGCAGATCTATTTAGTCCACTCTCAAACTCAGCCTGTACGATCTGCCAGTTATTAGCAGCAATAGTATATGTAAGATCTCCTGTGTCTGTACTGTTACGTACAGTCTTCTCAGTTAGCGTAGTCTCACCAGTAAATAGTTTATTGTTACCAGCACTAATCAGAGTGTATGTTCCGTCACCATTACTAAACTGAAACATAGCCTCTAGGTTAGAGCTAGTACCACCAGAGGTAGTCTTGTATGACCAGCCCTTCCTAGCACCAATACGACCATAACGGTCAATAACAGCGTTATAAGCCTGCGTAGCGAACGCAGTCTCCATAGACACACCAGAGTCTTGAGTGTTTAACCCAAAGAATCCTGGTGCTGTTATAGCAGTTGCTTGAAGTGGTTTATTTCCGTATGCCATTATCGAGGATACCAGAGAGTGTCTTCAGGTCTACGACCAGCTTCAATAGAGATATGATCTGCTAATGACTGCTTTGCTACTGCATACTGACTAGATACATTGATACCACCGTCTTCTCCACGCTCCTCAATAGCCTTAGCCCATGCCAGTGCTACTACTGGATTCTTAGGAACAAGAATAGTATCAGTGTTATTAACAAGCTCAGCAGAAGGAGCATAGCCATAGAAACGAATAGTGTAGGCAGCATCTGGGATAGGATATACGTCTACTTGAATATCTCCGTTCACGTCTACGCCATTAACAGCATAGTACGTAGGAGAACCTTGGACAGGCTGTGGATTCAACAGGATGTTCTCTGTCATAAACGAAGCAGGACGTTCTACCAAGAAGTTATCATTTGTGTCGTTGATAGCATCATAGATCCTGAAGCGCATTCCAGCACCAGTCAGGGTATAGCTGACAGTAGCTGCAACAGTAGTAGCAGAGATTGTGGTTTTAAGTGCTTCCCAGTCCCAAGCATCTTCTACTTCACGTTTAGCATCATTGACAAGACTACCGACCAGAGAGCTATAGTCAGTCTCAGACACAGAAGACACAGGAGACTCACGGAGCCTCACTAGTACATCATTAACTAATTGTAAGTATGTGGTAGCCATTTAGCAGTCCCATTTACGTAGTGCTAAAGCCTTCCGTGTTGGACGGCCTTTCTCATCCTTCATTGGTCCAGGAACACCAGACATACGAGCACAGAAAGACTTACGACGTGCTGCTGATTTAGGCGACTTAGCTGCCTGTTTAGCAGACACTGGAGGCTTTAGATTAGAGCCTTCCTTGTTCTTAAAGTACTTACGGCCTTTCTCATTAAGACCGCCTTCTGGGTTCTGATAGACCTTCTTAACCATATTTTTTCTTCTTTGCTGTCTTAGCAGATTCCTTAAAAGCCTTAGCAGTAGGTGCTCCTTTAGAGCCTACTTTACGCATCTTCTCACCAGAACCTGCTTCGATACGCTTACGCTTAGCGTTGATGTTTGCGTAGAGTCCTTGTTTCATCGTCCACGTCCTGCCATCTTCTTCATCATAGGTTTCTTCATACCAGCCTTATTAAGAGCAATAGCCACAGCCTGCTTCTGAGGATAGCCTTCCTTCTTCATCTTACGGATGTTGCCGCTAACTGCTTTCTTGGACTTACCTTCCATCATAGGCATGGTTTACTCCTTAGTTTTGGTGGAAACTTACTGATGTATTCTGAATCAGTTCTACTGTGGCTACGTAGGTCACAGTATTAGTACTACTATTCTTAACCCTAATCTGGTCATTCTCTTCCATCACCACTACTGCATCAGACAGAAGGACAAAATCACCAGCTCCTAAGTTTTTAGCGCCTAAGATCTGGTACTCTACGTTCTGAGAAGAATCGTACCAGTACACAGCAGGGGTATCATTACCTGTTAATGAGATAACGTACATAAGTTCCCACTGTGCACGATTACGAGTAGGAACAGTATACAAGGTAATCTTGTCAGTAACAGTTCTAGTTATTGCAGCAGTTACTTTACGACTCATGTTATCCCTTTATTATACCACAGTTTCTAAGAAAATACAAGTACTTTTTAATCTTTTTTCTTCTTACCCAACCAGCCCTGAACAGTCTCAGTCTCGTATATCCTAAACCCTGTCCAGACGATCGTAAACAGGGCTGCAACGGCTGGTAGGATCTCAGCTAGGGTACCTACTACAGTAAGTACTGAGAGGCCGTCAGCGGCTGTTTTAAGGCCTTCTGTAGCGTGTTGCGATGCCATGATTAACTCCAGGACTGATTAGTAACTACGGCGATCAGTTCCTCCACCGTTGTACAAGCCTTGATGTCAGCCTCTAGTTTATCGCTATAAGCACGAATAGCGGCACGTTTAGCCAGAGTATCTGCGTCTACTGCCTTGATCCCTTCAGCGGCACGAGTAACCTTCCAGTCAGACTGAGCCAGCAATGAGCCAGCCGTAGCCTTTACCTGAGCGATCCACTCAGACTTCAGACCCTTGGTGACTACCTGTTCCGTAGTGTCAACCATCTGCTCTGTGGCAGGATCGTAGACTTGGACGAACAGAGGTGAACCATCTTCCTTGACTTCAGGACGGTCGTTCAGGATTTTGGGGTTACCTACGCCCCAGTAGAAACGCTGGTCGTAAAACTCTGGATCAGGTACTTCTACGATGCCTAGTTCAGCACGAAGCGCAGGATCACGCAGGTGCGGGTACTTTACACCGTTGATGGTGATTTCGTTGTCGATTGAGATTGGTGAACCGTTTAGTTGAAACATGATTGCTCCTATCGTGCTAAGGAATACTTAAAGGGGTTTTCTGCTAGTGCCATATATATGTAGGTTCCACCTGTTTGGTTTCCAAGGTCGTTTGCAGATCTGTGCTTAAATCCGTTGGAAAGCAAATCTATTGAACCGTTTGTGGATGTATCTTCTGCTAACGATTGGTTAGGATAAATTCGTGTTGTATTTAAGTTATATCCAAGCCGCTTGTTATCTTTAACAACCCATGAATCTCCAACATCTGTGCGTTTGTACATAACAAATGCTGGTGCAAATCCTGTGTATATAAAAGGACCGTTAGCATCAGCATTACCAACATAAGATCCGAAGCGACTATATCCTGCTACCTCTGCGAAACAGTAGAACAGCATTGGATTAGATACGGCGGCAAACGACAGCACAGTGCTTGTCGGCGCCGTGTTCTGCCACAAGGTTGATGATGTAAGTTCTCCGCTAGTCGAATTTAGAACTATGTATTTGCCAGCACCTAACGAAGCGTGATAGCAGTTCCAATCAGCAGTCGATTGATACAGTTTTGCAATTATGAACTTTGGCGCTACACCAAGGCCGTGACCAACAGTAAAAGCAGAGCCAGAAGGACTGCAAGTAACAATACTAAACCCGCTAGTAGTATTAGCGCTTACTGTGCTGGTGATAGTGCCTTGTGTGTTGCTAGATCCAGCGCCGTTTGCTTTCCAGTTCCA
>JACCDP011057219.1_pt1 | contig 12511 bp, 8 predicted proteins | sample 7445841 | NCBI WGS metagenome assembly JACCDP01 (sample SAMN15323441, study PRJNA562643) | freshwater metagenome | isolation source: river surface water | place: USA:Blue River Watershed | collected 2017-08-17
ATTTGCGCTGGTACAAGTGATTGAACAAACTCTTCCGGCTGGTGCCACTTCTACTGAATCATTGTTTGGATCTGCATTGGATCTCTGTATCAACAACTGTAGTCTTTATATCGGAGCACCACACGACAGTCAAAACAAACCAGAATCTGGCATAGTTGAATATCGACTGAATCAAGGCCGAGTCTATGGAACCATGACATCGACGGTGGCCAATCCAGTTTTATCAGCTGGCGATTATTTGCGCATCAACAACTTCTATGTTGAACTCACTGGTACCACTGTAGAAAGTCTGGCCACCAACATTGTTAATGCTAGAATTCCTAATGTGACTGCAGTAACATCCAATGGTTATTTGGTAGTTTCTGTGATCAACCAAGACAGTGCTGTACCTCTTTCCAAACTTGAAATACTTCCTGGAACAGGTACTGTATTCAATGACCTGGGCATAGAGGCTTATGCTTATGTTCAGACTATCTCGGCTCCGGTGATCCAGGATTATGCACATTTTGGACAGTCGGTGTTTATTGGAACATCTGCACTTGAACTTGTGGTTGGTGCACCCAATGGTACGGCAATCAAGCCAACCACATTTGACAATGACACCACATATTTTGATGTCAGCAGCACAACATTCCAATCTGGTTTCCTCAACAGTGGTGTAGTTTACACCTATGACTTCTTGCCAGCTACTAATGCATCTGTGCTCAATCCTGGACATTTTGCATTTGGCCAACAGATTTACGACGAAGCAGTGACCACACAAGATCAGTTTGGATTTGCGATCAACTATACCACTGGACTACTTTTGGTAGGATCTCCGGGGTACGATGACATTGGATTCACCAACATCGGTCGCATGGTAGAGTTTGAAAACGCTGAACGTAGTCCGGCTTGGGTGACCATACGCGAACAAGTACCAGTGGTTGATATCTCGCTGATGAATACAGTGTTCACTTACGATCGAGTGACCAATGCTGCCAAACAATATTATGATTTCTTTGACCCCTTGCAAGGAAAACTGCTGGGAGCGGTCCAACAAAACATCGATTACATAGGCGCTATAGACCCTGCTGCGTACAACGCAGGGCCAATCAACAACTACGGACAGCGTTGGGCACAAACAAAGGTAGGTCAGATTTGGTGGGATACCAGTACAGTGAGATTTATTGATCCCAATCAAGACGATATCACTTATGCCAGCCGTCGCTGGGGCCAGATTTTCCCCAACACCACTGTTGACATTTATCAATGGGTGGCCAGTTCTGCACCACCAGCACAGTATTCAGGCGAAGGCACACCTAGAGATTTAACCAGCTATTCTGTGACCACGGCCATCAATGAACAAGGATTGTTCGTGACCACTTATTATTTCTGGGTCAAAGGAATCCGCACAGTAGATCGCACTGCTCGCAAGACACTGAGCACACAGACATTGACACAGTATATTGAATCACCTGTTAGTTCTGGCATATCTTACATTGCACCGATCAATAGCAGTACTGTAGCGATTTACAACAGCTTCAACGACATACAAGCGCAAGACACCATCTTGCATGTTGAATACGATCGAGAGCTCAACGACGATGCTGTGCATGTTGAATTCCAGTTGATCCCTCAGGATCGAGCCGATGGGTTTTTAGATGCTGGGTTGTACCGTAAATGGTTAGACAGTTTCTGTGGGCAAGACACTGCTGGAAACCCTGTACCAGGTTATGAAGTTCCATTGAGCGAAAAATATGGAGTGAACTTCCGGCCTCGCCAGAGTATGTTTGTCAATCGTTTCTCGGCGTTGGAAAACTATCTCACCGAGGCCAATGCTGTGATGGCCAAATATCCCGTCACAGAACTTCGTCAGTATCCCTTGTTGAATAGTGCTGCTCCGGAGCCGGCATATAGCACAGGCAAATGGAATCTAACTTTGGCCAACTACACAGAGTTGTCATATCAAAATCTCTATGCAGTTGACCTGGGCTACAAATATTTGGTTCAATACGACGAAACCAATAGTGGTCGATGGACCATCTATGAAGTCGTGGAAGGCATTCTTCCCGGCGAACGTACACTGCTTTTAGTTGAAGTACAAAACTATGATACTCGACTGTATTGGAATCATATCAACTGGTACTCTGCTGATTATAGTTCTGCAAGCCCAATCGTGGCCGAAGTTGCGAACTATGCTGATTTGTCGACACTGACAGTTTCAGTTGGTAGCTCAGTAAAAGTGATCAATAATAGTCGTGGAAAATACGAGATCTATCGATTGGATGCTACAGGTTGGATACGCACTGTTTTAGAAGATGGTACTATCGCCATCTCTGAAGAAATCTGGAACTATGCTGCTGGACGGTATGGATTTGATTCGGAAGTTTTTGATGCTCAATATTTCGATCAAGAACCTGTGATCGAAACAAGACAAATACTACGAAGTCTCAATGAAGAAATATTCATCCAAGACCTTGCTATAGAACGCAATCGATTGATGGTGTTGACATTCAACTATATTCTTACCGAGCAAGAAGCACCATTGTGGCTAACCAAGACTTCGTTGATAGACGTAGATCATCGTGTTCGTGAACTGTTGCCTTATCCTGTGTATCGTGCAGACAATCAAGATTTTGTGTTGAATTACATACAAGAAGTCAAACCCTATCATACACAAATACGTCAGTTCAATCTGATTTATACTGGCAGCGACGTTTACGAAGGATCAGTGACCGACTTCGATGTACCCGCGTACTGGGATAGCGCCACTAACTTGTTTATAAGTCCCATCTTGGATGATAATCCCAATGTGCCTTTCAGTACGACTTCGTCGGTCAGTAGTGATTCTCCTATCTGGCAGACATTCCCTTGGAATCAGTGGTATCAAAACTATGCGCTGGTGTTGGAATCAATCACAGTGATCAACGGCGGGTCCGGTTACACAGTTGTCCCTGAAATACAGATTGGTACAGCATGGGAACCTGAGACAGTTTACACGCAAGGGCAGCAGTTCTATGCTGGAAACAAGCTGTATACAGTACTAGTAGGAGGAATATCTGGAACCTCTGCGCCTTCGTTTACGTCAGGCACTGGTACCAACGGCACACTGAGTTTGTCTTATGCAGGAATCGCCGCCACTGCTGTTGCTACAGTTACTTCTTCAGGCGAAATAAACAGTGTCACAGTGACTGAACCGGGGTCGGGATATTTGACTACACCTATTATCACAGTGATCGGAGGCAATGGCACAGGTGCTCGTATTACTCCAGTGATGCTCAACAATCTGGTAAGAGATATCACTACCACGATCAAATATGACCGTTATGAATACACCAGCAATGTCTCAAACTGGACAGCAAATGTCACGTACTTCTCTGGAGAGCAAGTGCGTTATGCCAACGTGGTTTGGAGTGCAGACGGCAATGTAAGTTCTGCAACTTTTGATCCCGACAACTGGACTCAGGTGCCGGCAGGCAATCTCACCGGTATCAATCGTACACAAGGCTATTACAATCCCACCGTGAATATGCCGGGCCTAGACTTAGCACTGGTCATCAACGGCATAGATTATCCTGGCGTCCAAGTCGACGCTCCTGATTTTAATGCGAACTCTGGATATGATGTAGGTGCATTTGACATCTATCCGTTTGATAATCTGATCATTGGACCAGAAGGCCAACCCACATACGATCCTTCGATATTGGATGCTGAATACAGCAGTTCTTTCCTAGACACTTATCTAGGAACCCGTGTCACAGATATCAATGTGGCCGGTGGCGCATTTGTTGACACCTATAGTAGCCATGCACCAGAAGAGCTGATACCAGGTGCTATTTTTGATACATTGGATCTTCGAGTATATTCTTCCCCCGGAGCCGATTGGAACACCAACGGTCATGGATATCCTCAGGCATCCGTTGTATACGAGTACGATGGGACTGATCTCAGTTGGACCGGTCTACTCACGACCCCGTTTGTGATTCAAGTGTTTAACATCACCACTGGATTACGTTTGATACAAGATGTTGATTACACAGTAGATTGGGCAGCTGAAACTGTTACCGTGATAGACAATGTTGCCATTGGAGATTTTGTGACAGTTCAAGTCACTGGCCTCGGCGGCGGAAATCAGCTTTATCTAGATAACTTTGTAGGCACCAATGGCAACACATGCATCGTCCCTGTTGATTACAATCTAGTAGAAGAAATGGTGGTATTCATCAACGGTAATGAAACAACCAGTTACTCATATGAACCCTACTATGATCCTGTAGGAGTGTCCACTCCGTTCAGTTCAACATCAGGAACTTCATTGTTCGTGAACAATACTTCCGGTGTTGTGCTGGGAAGCCTGGTTTCAAATCCTGCATTCACTGGCGGCCAGACAGTGATCGACATCGTTAACGATGTACAACTTACGATTTCGGCAGCTGCCAATACCACACCATCTGGCAACATTGAGTTCTTGCCTTACAGCTACACTACCTTGGTGACATTCGACGATGATATAGCGAACACACAGCGAGTCAGTATCGGCGCATTGGGCAACGGAGTCAGCACCACTCATAGTTGGAGCACATTGATCACTCAAGATTACGTGACCGGAAATGTACTGACATTTGCGTTGACTGCTGATCAGACTCAAGGTAGTAATCCATTGAATATGGTAGTTGATGTCAACGGTCGTCGTGCTCGTCCCTACGAAGGAGTTGAATATATTGGAAACAGCACTGCAGTCACATACGAACTTCCCACAACTGGCGGATCAAACTTAGCCGATGTAGTGACCGGTAATGTAACAGTTTATGTCAACAATGAACCATTGAGCACTTCCGAATGGACGCTGGATGCTTATTCAGCCAACACTCGTACTATTACTCTTGATACTGCTGCCGGAAATGGAAATTCAGTGATTGTTTCTCTGGATTATTCAGCAGATTATGTCGTCAGCGGCGGCAATCTTGTTTGGAAATCCGGTGTATCAATAGTACCGTCTTTGGGCGATGTGGTCAGCGTGACCACCTACAATGATACTGTTGAACAGAATCTTCTGACATTGGTATTCCAAGGTCCCACGACCGAGGGAGTGTTTGTTGCTGATGGGTTTGATTCTGGAGCGGTATCTAACGCCACCGGAAGTTTTGATTATGCGGGGATCTACTCTTCCACTGGTAATGTGATCGTAGAAGCTGGTTATATCAACGAAGGAGTGGTTTACACCATTTATGTGTCGGGTGACACCGATTGGACAGCGTTGGGTGCTGGATCTAACGCAGCATTTACTACGTTCACAGCCACATCTAATGGCAATGTGTCAACATCCGGCACCGGTACTGCGCTCACATACGGATACGAGCGTAGCGCATCCAGCGATGCCAACAACTTCACTGTTGATAGTTTTGATTACAGTGCCAACGTGCCTGTGCAGACCAACAACTTTGATATTGGCAGACCCATAGTGTCGCCCGAGAGACTCACAGTTTCCCTTGATGGATTTTATCTGTTCAACAATGATGGATTCACCGCAACTGGTAATGTTGTCACTATACTTGGACCGGTGATTACCCCTGCACAAACAGTGGAAATAACATCCGGCACCGAAAGCGTAGTACCAGGGTCAGAAGCCTACCGAGTGTTCCAGGACATGCGGGGCACTCAGGTATTGTACCGAATCACAGCAGATACCACTACCTATCTCACCCAGGCCTTGACCGCAACTGGCAATGTCATTTATGTTGACGATGCATCAAAACTCAGCGAACCTGATTTAGAAAACGGCATCTGGGGCCAGATCACCATCGACGGAGAACGTATATTCTACAGAGAACGTAACACTGTTAACAATACTTTGAGCAGCCTATTACGAGGGGTATTGGGTACTGCAGCCGACAGCCACTCGGTTGATTCTTTGGTGTACGACATAGGCATTGGAAATCGTGTACCCAATGAATATCAGTGGACCAATCACTATGCCAATACCTTAGCTGACGGTTCTACAGTGACCTTTAGTGGGCCCACTGGATTCAGTGCCAGCGACGTGGAAATCACTACCATACCTTATGATACTGATCCCTACGACTCGACCCCGTACGCTCCTGGTGGAAACGATTTGCTGGTGTATGTTGGTGGCGAACTGATACCAGAAAGTTTGTATGGCATCGGCGGCGGCGCAACACTGACTGTGACATTTAATGTTGCACCAGCCGACGGATTATTGGTCAGCATAGTAGTGGCTACTGGAAAGGTACTCTATAATCTTAGCACGCCCGAGTTGTCTCTGCAAAAGACGGACACAGCAGGAGCAAGGTTTATACGTGGTGAATAAGCAAGGTAAATAGAAGATGCTGAACGAAACGCCAACTGATAAATCAGAACAAGTGCTTGAAAAGCAACTAAAAGTTCCTTCAAAGCCCAACGAATCTGGTCGCCTGGAAGTTATGGACTTCGTGCGGATCTACGATCCCAACAACAAAGAACCTTTGCTGGAGAAAAGAGGATGATGACACTGGGACCTGCCCGTATCGAGGGTTTCCTAAAGATTTACGATCCCAATACACAAGAAGTATTGGTGGACAAAAAGAACGCTATTCATTATGAAAATATGAGTATTGCTTTGGCTCAAAGTCTGGCAGAATACTTTGTTTCTGGTGCACAGGTGGGTTATATCTATTCCATGGCATTTGGCAATGGCGGATCAGCAGTGGATCCCACGGGTGTGATCACGTATCTTCCGCCCAACACCACTGGACAAAACGCAGACCTTTACAATGAAACTTATCAGAAAGTAGTAAATCAAAATTCTGCTGCCAACACCGATCCCAGCCGCAACAAAATGACTGTGTTGCATACTTCGGGTCAAGTCTATACTGATATTTTGGTTTCCTGTCTGCTAGATTACGGTGAACCAGCAGGACAGCAGGCATTTGACAATGCTACCAATTTCAATGGCGAGTTTGTTTTTGATGAACTAGGGCTAAAGGCATGGGAAGGCGCAAGTGATGATCTTATGTTGATAACACATGTGATTTTCCACCCAGTTCAAAAGGCCTTGAATAGGCAAATACAGATCGATTACACGGTCCGTATACAGACACTCACTAATTTGAGTGCCGCATAAATATGAGTAGATTAATTCGCCATAAATACAAACAGGACGGAGTGAACTAACAATGGCATACACCATCACATTAACAGACGGTACAACATTTGCTACAATAGCAGACGGTACCATTAATACCTCTTCTAGCATGACGCTGATAGGTAAAAACTATGCAGGCTACGGCCAGTTTCTAGATCAAAACTATATTCGTTTGCTAGAAAATGCATCCAATACTTCAGCACCGGGGTCGCCCTTGACAGGCCAGCTTTGGTGGGACAAGACCAACAGCTTAATGAAGGTCTACAACGGCACAACTTGGAAAGTTATTTCTGCTGCTACTGCATCAGCAACACAGCCCAGCAACAACGTCACTGGCGATCTGTGGTGGGATACAACAAACAATCAGCTCCGTGCCTACAACGGTTCTAGCTTTACATTAGTCGGCCCAGCTTCGGGCGGTAATGCAGGAACAACTGGCGCGGTTGTAATCAGCACATCTGCCAGCTCTGTAGCCAAGTACATCACTGGTTTGTATTCAGCTAACGTCCTAGTTGGTACAGTCAGCTCTTATGCCACATTCACTCCAGATGCAGCTATCACTGGTTTTGCGACAGTAAGTCCTGGTATCCAACTGTCTTCGACTGTGTCTGATGCCAAGTTCCAGGGCGTTCTCACACTGGCTTCTACCAGCACACAGTCCACTGCAGCCAGCATTGCAGTTGGTGCTGAAGGTTCTAACACCAGCGCACGCCTGGCATGTTACGGTATCACAAACTTGGGCACATCCGGAACAGGAAACATTGGTTCAGCCGGTGGTGCTTTTAATACCATTTTTGCCACAGCCACCGAAGCTCTTTATGCTGACGTAGCTGAGCGCTTTGCTGCCGACGAAGTACTGGCACCAGGTACAGTGGTAGAATTAGGAGGTCCTGCTGAAATCACTAAATCCAGCAGCGAGCTCAGTGAAAATGTATTTGGTGTTATAAGTACAAAGGCAGCTTATTTGATGAACGGCGGCGCCGGTACAAATGAAACACATCCCCCAGTGGCGATGACCGGTCGAGTACCGGTGCTAGTCACAGGTAAAGTAAACAAAGGGGATCGATTGGTCTCAGCCGGGGGTGGACGTGCTCGATCCGCTCAACCCGGAGAAGCAACTGCTTTTAATGTGATTGGTCGTGCATTAACAAGTAAATCTACTTCAGGCGAAGGCACAGTAGAAGCGATCGTTACTATAAAGTAAAAATACAGGGAAAAAAGAATGACATATTCAGTAGGTTCAGTCATCCAAGCATCTGATTATGCTAACATTGCAAACTCAGGTATCGGCGGTAATGCCGTCGTTAACGTCAATAGTATTTGGAATGGCCAGTATGGCCAAACTGCATTGACTGTTCCTGCATATGCAGACACTATCACTGCCACACAATGGTCTACTCTCTTTACAACAGTGACCAAGATTTCCAATCACACAGGTCAGTCGATCACTGCATTGACTAACCCAACGGCCGGCGACACGATTGACGCAAAAGCACAGTTGGAATCCGACATTGGCAATCTCTACAATGCTCGCAGCAATGCATCAGCATCAGGCACACAATACGGTACATTCTCGGGCACAATCTCCAAGACTTCCAGTACCGGTTCTGGCAGCAGTTCCTGGACTATCACGTTCACTAACACTGTGACATTTGCCAACACCACAGCATTCAACAACTTCTTCAATTCTGGCGGCATCGTCAAGTGGGATGCAGGCAAAACTTCTACCGGTAACCCAGCCGACGCAGAGTGGAACGACTTGGCTTCTACTCTTTCGGGCCAACTGTATTTCACAATCGGCGGCAAGACACAAGGCATCGCTGGTCAAAACTACACAGGCACCACACTGCTGGGCAACAGCACAGGAGCCAGTACACTGACCACAAGTCAAGGCGTAAGTGGTTTGACCACCAGCAACACCACAGTTTATCAACATTATGCTGATACACCTCCCTATGACACACAGTATATCCAGGTACAGCTCAAAGTAGACAACGCTAGTACACCCACACAGCTGATCATCACCACCACATGGTATGATCCGGGTGGTGGCGTCCCTGGTTCTACATCTGTTATTTCCGGCGGTACAGCCACCACAAGTCCTGCTACCAGTATCACTGGTACAGCACCCACGGTGTTGGTCACTTACTTCCCGCCCGAAACCACGTATCTCACCAATACTTGGGGCACACCAACTATTTCGGGTTCTGTTGCCTAATCGATAGTTTGGTAAAAGTAGTCCAAGTAAAGGGTCCCAGGACCCTTTACTTTTTTGTAGTCTTCATGTAAAATAATCCTATGGATACTGATCAAACATATCAAGTAGTTCGTGCTCGATTTGAACATGCTGCTGCTCGTAAAGCTCTAAAAGAAAAATACGAAGCCAAAATGATCTTTGCCTACAACGGTGGGATGTGGCGCGCTGGTCCAGAACTCCTGACACTGTTGCAGGCTTGCCCAGTGGAAGATTCCATCGTGATTGAAGATTTGTATGGTAACCCAGTAAAAGTCAATCCTTCTGACTTACAGCATCTTGCACATGATCGTTGGCAAGAACAAATGACAGCTTGGTTGATAGAATACGAAGGACTCAGTCGTCAGAGATGAAAGGTGTATTGCTATTTGCCTTTGACAATGAAGCGTTTTCCTATCGCAAAATGGCTGCTTGGTGCGCCCGGAGAATACAACGACATTTAGATCTTCCGGTCACTTTGATCACCGACAATGAATACTCGGATTCGGTGTTTGATCGAGTAATCATAATAGACAATCCATCGTCTGGCAATCGGTATTTCGAAGATGCACAGATGTCTGCAGCCTGGCACAACCACAGCCGCCCGGGCGCACTTGATCTCAGTCCCTATGATCGGACTTTGGTATTGGACGTGGATTATGCTGTTTGCTCACCCGACCTCGCTGTGCTGTTTGACTCCGGCCAGGATTTTCTTGCACACGATAGTGCTTGGGATGTGACCAATCTCACTGATTATTCTGGACTCAATAGATTTGGTCGTAATCGCATGCCCATGAGTTGGGCTACTGTCATGTATTTCCGCAAGAGCGATACTGCACGCATGATATTCGATCAAATGGAATCGGTGAGACAGCATTGGAGTCATTTTTCCCATCTTTATGGTGTTACCGGACGGAGTAGTTTCCGCAACGATTACGCACTGAGTATCGCACTCAATATCACACAAGGTCATATTCCCCATGGGCCTGCCATCCCTTGGTCGTTGGCCAGTGTGGATCCTCATCATCGTGTGAAACAGATCGACAATGACAGTTTCCGTATAGAATTCGTACAAGAACAAAAGCCTCGATATATCACAGTCACGGGACAAGATTTACACATCATGGGCAAACGAGATCTAGGAGCCATCGTTGATCAAAGCTGAACGTGGGTATTTGATACCCGCCATTAACACAGAAAACATCGATTATGAACGGTGTGCAAACCTGTTGGCAGAAAGCATCCGAGCTTGGCATCCTCAAGCAGACATCACCATCGTCACCCGAGATATGATCCCAAATCCCTTGCCGGGATTTGCATGCGACATACAAGCAGTACGGTTGAGTCCCTATCGACAGACTATAAAGCTAGAAGCAGATATGCTGTGTACCAGCCCTATCGATCATTGGTGGACTCTGTTCGAGCATCGAGATATCGTGATAAGCCAAGGCGCCAGAAACTTCTACGACGAAGTCACTTCTTGCCGACACTATCGGCGAGTGTTTGATGCCAATGATTTACCTGATGTCTATAATGCTGTTACATATTGGCGCGTCAGTTCAGCTGCCAATGATTTTTGGCGTTGGGTGTCGACGATATTCGTCGACTGGTCAAAATGGAAAACTTTATTAAAGTTTCCGGATCAAGAGCCCAGCACTGATCTAGTGTATGCCATGGCTGCACAGATAGTGGGGCCAGATTCTGTGACTATCCCTGCTTCATATCCTAAAATCACACATATGAAGAAGCACATCAACTATCTTTCTAATGAAGATTGGAGAGACGAACTGGTATGGGAATACGACGGTCGGTGCTTGAAAATCAACACTGTCGCTCAGACTGGATTGTTTCATTATCATACCAAAGATTGGAGCCCAAAATGACCGATGCTTTTTTAGAAGCACTTGCAGAAGCACAGAGATCTTATTCTCCTCCAAAGGAAATATTATATCGACTTTACTATGACGACAGCGGCAATCCGTTGTTTTATAGTCAAGAAGAGTTGCCCGGTAAGTACATTATTATCACACCTCGACAGTTTATGATCGGTAGTATGCGTGTTCGTGTGCGCGATGGAAAACTGATAGAAAACCAACGATTGTCGACACCGAAGTTAGTTCCGAGTGATACCGGTACTCCTTGTCATCCTTGTGATGTTACGATAATAGTCACTAAAGATCAACCCAATCAACAATGGCAACTCAAAAAATAGACATAGCTGACCTAGACTGCATCTACCTCAGTTACGACGAACCACAGAAAGAAGAGTTCTGGGTCAAAGTTCGCAACATGATTCCCTGGGCCACTAGAGTGGACGGAGTCAAAGGGTCGGATGCTGCACACAAAGCAGCAGCAGAAGCCAGCACTACTGAACGTTTCATTCTCATCGACGGAGACAATCTGCCCGACGAAAGATTCTTTAATCTCACATTAGAGTTTCCCGACCAACAATGGGAGCAGGCTGTTTTCCGTTGGCGAGCAAGGAATCATGTCAATGGACTGATGTATGGCAATGGTGGCCTCAGTAGTTGGACGCGCAAGTTTGTGCGCGACATGAAGACACATGAAAACACCGACGGTCGTGACGAAACCGTGGTAGAGTTTTGTTTCGATCCCCTCTACTGGCCCATGCACGATTGTTATAGCACTACCTATCCCAACGGATCGCCCAAGCATGCCTGGCGTGCTGGGTTCCGCGAGGGTGTCAAGATGTGCCTCAATCAAGGTCGTAAACCCACAGTAGGCGAGTTCCGAGACAATGTACACAAGAGGAATATGGATCATCTCACTATCTGGCACAACGTGGGACAAGATGTCGAACATGGTGAGTGGGCCATCCTTGGGGCCCGGATGGGCACTTACATGACTATGTTGACTGACTGGGACTATCGAGAAGTACAAGGGTTTGATGCATTGGAAGAATTATGGAAAACGGTGGCTGATTTTGATCCCAGCCAAACTGTAGAGCGATATTCTGGAAGCCTGCAGCAACAATTAGATCTTCCCATGGTTACAATGTCTGAATCACAGAGTCGATTCTTCAAACATCACTATCGCAGCAATTGGTCCAATCTAGGTGTAATGACTCGAGAGATTGATGTGATCAGGAGGCAGGAAGGGTGGTAAAATGATAAAGGTCGGTGTGATGACCAGTGACA
>JACCDP010310409.1_pt1 | contig 12507 bp, 7 predicted proteins | sample 7445841 | NCBI WGS metagenome assembly JACCDP01 (sample SAMN15323441, study PRJNA562643) | freshwater metagenome | isolation source: river surface water | place: USA:Blue River Watershed | collected 2017-08-17
AGGTCGCGGTTGTTGGCCAGCACCTCGTCCACCACGCGCTGCAGCTGCGTGCTGTCGACGAAGGCCGCCGTCATCTGCGCCGCGCCGGTGGCGGCGCCGTCAGCGGCGGGCAATTGCGCGAACGTCTCGGGCGCGAGGTTCTGCGGCCCCTGCGAGAGACCCGGTGCGGCACAGCCGGCCAGCACGGCAGCGGCGGCCAGGAGGGACAGTCGGGCTTTCATTTCAGTGGCCCTCCTTCGGGGTCGGCGGGGCGTCTTCATCGACGCCGGGGTGGAAGGCATGGGCCGAGGCGTCGATCTGCGCCTTCAGCGCGGCCGCGCGGGCACGGCGCTTCTCGGTGCCCTTGCGCAGCAGGCTGTAGAACACCGGCGTCAGGAAGATGCCGAAGAAGGTCACGCCCAGCATGCCGGCGAACACGGCGATGCCCATGGCGCGGCGCATCTCGCTGCCGGCGCCGGAGCCCAGGATCAGCGGCACGACGCCGGCACAGAACGCGATGGACGTCATCAGGATGGGGCGCAGCCGCAGGCGGCAGGCCTCGATGACGGCATCGGCCACCGAGCGGCCGTGCTCCTCCAGCTCCTTGGCGAATTCCACGATCAGGATGGCGTTCTTGCACGCCAGCCCCACCAGCACGACCAGCGCCACCTGCGTGAAGATGTTCAGGTCACCGGACTGCATGAACGGCGGGAAGTGCGAGATCCACACGCCGAACAGCGCCGACAGGATGCACATCGGCACGATCAGGATGATGGCCAGCGGCAGGCTCCAGCTCTCGTACTGCGCGGCCAGCACCAGCACCACCAGCAGCACCGAGAACGCGAGCACGGCGGCCAGCGTCGGCACCTGGATGTTGAGCCCTGGTACCGTGACGCTGCGGGTCAGGCGGTCCTGGTAGCTGAGGTCGGTGAACTCGTAGCCGAAGCCGCGCGGCAGCGTCTTCAGGATGCTCTCGATCTCGGCCTCGGCCTGGCCCGACGAGAAGCCGGGCTTGGGCGCACCGTTGATGTCGGCACTGGGGAAGCCGTTGTAGCGCGTCACGCGCGTCGGGCCGAAGGTGGGCTCCACGCTCATCAGCGAGCCCAGCGGCACCATCTCGCCGGCATCGTTGCGGGTCTTGAGCTGCACCACGTCGTCGGCCTTGGCGCGGAAGGGCGCGTCGGCCTGCACGATGACCTGGTAGGTCTTGCCGAACTTGGTGAAGTCGTTGACGTACAGCGAGCCGAGGTTGATCTGCAGCGTGTCGTAGATGGAGGCCAGCGGCACGCCCATCTGCTTGGCCTTCACGCGGTCGACGTTGGCGAACAACTGCGGCACGTTGATGTCGTAGTTGGAGTACGGCGTGCCGATGCTGGTGCCCGGGTTGCCGTAGATCTGGCCCAGCGCACCCCAGGCGGCGCCGTACAGGGCCTGTTCGCCTTGGCTGCTGCGGTCCTGCACCTGGATCTTGAAGCCACCGGCAATGCCGAGACCATCGACGGGCGGCGGCGGCACGACGAACATGCGCGCGCCCTGGATCTGCTGGATGGCGCCGTTGACCTGGCCGAGGATGGCTTCCTTGCTCTTGTCACGCGAGGTGCGCTTGTCGAAGTCTTCCAGGCCGAAGAACACGATGCCTTCGTTGGGCGACGCCGAGAAGCCGGCGACCGACAGGCCAGGGAAGGCCACCGAGTCCTGGATGCCGGGCACCTTCAGCGCGATCGCGCTCATCTGGCGGATGACTTCCTCCGTGCGGTCCAGGCTGGAGCCGGCCGGCAGCTGGGCCACGCCGATCAGGTACTGCTTGTCCGGCGCGGGCACGAAGCCGCTGGGGATGCGCGTGAAGATCAGCGCCGTGGCGCCCAGCAGCAGCGCGTAGACGATCAGCGCCAGCGACTTGCGCTTGAGGATGCCCGTCACGCCGCGGCCGTAGTCTTCCGAGCGGCGGTGGAAGAAGCGGTTGAACCAGTGGAAGAACGGGCCGAACGCCTTGTCCATGCCGCGCATCAGCGCGTCCTTGGGCGCGTCGTGCGGGCGCAGCAGGATGGCGGCGAGCGCGGGCGAGAGCGTCAGCGAGTTGAACGCCGAGATCACCGTCGAGATGGCGATGGTGACGGCGAACTGCTTGTAGAACTGGCCCGACAGGCCCGGCACGAGCGTCAGCGGGATGAACACGGCGCACAGCACCAGCGCGATGGCGATGATGGGCCCGGAGACCTCCTGCATGGCCTTGACGGTGGCGTTATGCGGCGTGAGCCCGTCCTGGATGTTGCGCTCGACGTTCTCGACCACCACGATGGCGTCGTCCACCACGATGCCGATGGCCAGCACGAGGCCGAACAGCGTCAGCGTGTTGATGGAGAAGCCCAGCGCCAGCAGCACGGCGAAGGTGCCGACGATGGACACCGGCACGGCCACCAGCGGGATGATGGAGGCACGCCAGGTCTGCAGGAAGACGATGACGACCAGCACCACCAGCGCGATGGCCTCGAACAGCGTGTGAACCACCTTCTCGATGGAGCTCTGCACGAAGCGCGTCGGGTCATAGACGATGGCGTAGTCCACGCCCGCCGGGAAGCTGGGCTTCAGACGCTCCATCGTCTTGCGCACGTTGTCCGAGATGGCCAGCGCGTTGGAACCGGGCGCCTGGAAGATGGCGATGGCTGCGGCTTCCTTGTTGTTCAGCAGGCTGCGCAGCGCGTAGGTGTTGGCGCTGATCTCGACGCGACCGATGTCCTTCACGCGGACGAAGGCGCCGGTCTTGGTGTCGGTGCGGACGATGATGTTGCCGAACTCTTCCTCGCTGGCCAGGCGGCCCTGGGCGTTGATGGCGAGCTGGAAGTCCGTGCCCTTCGGCGACGGCGACGCGCCGACCACACCGGCCGCGACCTGCGTGTTCTGCTCGCGGATGGCACCGACCACCTCGGACGCCGTCATGCTGCGCGCGGCAAGCTTTTGCGGGTCCAGCCAGATGCGCATCGCGTAGTCGCCCGCGCCGAAGCTCAGCACCGAGCCCATGCCGGGCACGCGCAGCAGGTCGTCACGCACGTTCAGCGTGCCGTAGTTGCGCAGGTAGAGCGCGTCACGCGAGTTGTCCGGGCTGACGAGGTGGACCACCATCGTCAGGTTGGACGACGCCTTCTCGGTCGTCACACCGATGGTGCGCACGATCTCGGGCAGGCGCGGCAGCGCGCGGTTGATGCGGTTCTGCACGGCCGTCTCGGCCGCCTCGGGGTGCGTGCCGATCTTGAACGTGACCGTCAGCGTCATGGCACCGTCGCCGGTGGCCTGGCTCTCGAAATAGAGCACGTTCTCGAGGCCGTTGATCTGCTCCTCGAGCGGTGTGGCCACCGTCTCGGAGATCACGCGCGGGTTGGCGCCGGGGTACTGGGCGCGCACGACGACTTGCGGCGGCGCGACCTCGGGGTACTCGGAGATCGGCAGCAGCGGGATGGCCAGCGCGCCGATCAGGAAGATGAACAGGGACAACACGGTCGCGAAACGCGGCCGGTCGATGAAGAAGCGTGAGATGTCCATGGCGCAGGCAGCCTTTGCTTACTTCGAGGCGGCGGGCGCCGGAGCGGCGGGCAGGGGCATGCCCTTGTCGTCCACCTTCAGCACCTGCGGCGTGACCGGCGCGCCGGGGAAGGCGCGCAGCAGGCCGTCGACGATGACCAGCTCGCCCGGCTTCACGCCGTCGACGACGCGCATGCCGTCGATCAGCGCGCCCGGCGTGACGGGGCGCGGCTGGACGATGTTGTTGGGGCCGACGATGAGGATGACCTTGTGCGTCTGGTCGGTCGTGATCGCGCGGTCAGGCACGACGACGCCGGTGTAGCTCTCGCTGCCGCCCAGCTTCACGCGGGCATACAGGCCGGGCGTGAACTGACCCGCCTTGTTGTCGAACACGGCGCGCGCGCGGATGGACGCGGTGGCCGGGTTCAGCCGGTTGTCGACGAAGTCCAGCTTGCCCGCGTGCGGGTAGCCCTGCTCGTTGGACAGCCCCATCTGCACGACGGCCGTCGAGGGCTTGGCCGCGCGCATGTACTTCAGGTAGGTGGCTTCGCTGGCATCGAAGTAGGCGTAGACCCGGTCGCTGGAGACCAGCGTGGTCAGCACCGCGTCACCCACGCCCACCAGGTTGCCCGGCGTGACGTTGGCGCGCGACGTGCGGCCGCTGACGGGCGCGGTCACGTTGGCGTACTCGACGTTCAGGCGCGCCTGCACCAGCGCGGCCTCGGCGGCCTTCTGGTTGGCCTCGGCGCTGCGCAGCGTGGCGCGCAGCTGGTCGACTTCCTGCTGGCTCACCGCGTTGACGCTGACCAGCTTCTCGGAGCGGCCGAGGTCGGCGCGGGCCAGCTCGGCCTGGGTCTTCAGCGCCGCGACCTGGGCTTCGGCACGCGCCACCTCGGCGCGGAAGGCGCGCGAATCGATCGTGAACAGCGGCTGGCCCTTGCGAACGACCTCGCCCTCCGTGAACCGCACGGCCTCGATGGTGCCGGCGACGCGCGAACGCACCTCGACGGTATCGGGCGCCTCCAGGCGCGCCGTGAATTCGTCGAATTCCTGGATCACGCGCTGGGTGGCCGGCGCCACCGACACGGGCGGCGGGCCGCCGGCGTGACCGCCGGGACCACCCTGCTGCTGGCCGCAGGCAGCCAGCAAAGCAACGACGAGGGATGACAGGGGCAGCGCCAGGCGGTTTGTTCTCATGAGGGGCTCCGAAGCAAGCGCGCGACTGTAAGCAAATCACAGCCGACGCTGTAACCCCAAACCGTAAAACCCGTAGACACTGCTGACACCTCTTGTCATCAGTGCAGAACTGTGGGCAAGCATGTAAAAGCCGCGCAAAAAAAAAGCCGCCCGAAGGCGGCTGGCTGCTGCGGCAGACGCGCCCCAACACAGGGCGCGGCAAGCTGTGGGCTCAATGGATGCCGTGCATCCACTTCTTCATCAGCCGCGTCATCAGCATCAGCACGAGGCCGGCGCCGATGGGGATGACCGTGAAGATCAGGAAGAAGGTCGACATCGAGTAGTGCGTGGACACCTCGTCGATGACGGCCCCGGTGGAGCCGGCGATCTTGTTGGCGATGGCGGTGTTCAGGAACCAGACGCCGAACATCAGCCCCAGCAGGCGCGTGGGCGCCAGCTTGGAGATGTACGACAGGCCGACCGGCGAGATGCACAGCTCGCCCATGGTGTGGAACAGATAGGCCAGCGACAGGTACATCATGCTGATCTGCGCCGTCTTGGCGCCTTGCGGAATGCCCGACGCACCGTATGACAGCACCGCGAAGCCCAGGCCCAGCAGCACCAGGCCGACGCCGAACTTGACCGGGCCGGAGGGGTTCCAGTACTTCTCCCAGACCCTGGAGAACATCGGCGCGAGCACGACGATGAAGAGGCTGTTCAGCACGTTGAACCAGGTGGCCGGCACCTCGGTCTGGTCCATGGCGAACTCGCGGCCCAGCATCCACAGGCTCAGGCCCCAGATGACGGCGAAGGCCAGCGCCAGCGATGCATTGGCCAGCGCGTACTGGCCGCCCGTGGAACGGTAGAGCTTGAACAGCAGCCAGGACAGGATGCCCGCCGGGATCAGCGTCATCGCGGTGTTGACGATCTTGAAGACCAAGCCGGCGGTGCCGACCAGCGTGCGGTCGGTGTAGTCGGCCGCGAAGATGGTCATCGAGCCCCCGGCCTGCTCGAAGGCGAACCAGAAGAAGATCGTGAAGAACGAGAACACGACGATGGCCTTCAGCCGGTCGGCGACGACATGCTCGGGCGTGTCATCCAGCTTCTCCTCGACAACCTTCTTGGCGGCGTCGATCTTGTCGCCGATGGTGCCAAACAGGCCCTGGCTGAGCCAGAACTGGATGGCGCCCAGGATCATGAACACGCCGGCCAGGCCGAAACCGAGGTTCCAGGAAATCTTCTCGCCGATGTAGCCGCACAGCGAGATGCCGAAGAAGGCGCCCGCGTTCACGCCCATGTAGAACAGCGTGTAGCCACCGTCACGCTGGCCCTCGTTGCCCGGGCCGTACAGCTGGCCGACGATGGCCGAGATGTTGGGCTTGAACAGGCCCGTGCCCAGCACGACGAGGCCCAGGCCGGCGTAGAACATCGGCACCGTCTCCATGAACAGGGCGATGTGGCCGGCCGCAATGATGAAGCCGCCCAGCAGCACCGAGCGGCGCGTGCCCAGCAGGCGGTCGGCGACAAAGCCGCCGAGGATGGGTGTCAGGTAGACCAGGCCGGTGTACCAGCCGTAGAGGTTGGTCGCGTCGGCCCGGCTCCAGCCCCAGCCGCCCTTGCTGGCTTCGGTCACCAGGAACAGCACGAGCAGCGCCCGCATGCCGTAGTAGGAGAACCGCTCCCACATCTCGGTGAAGAACAGGACGAACAGCTGGTTGGGCTGGCCGAGGATGGTGGCGGGCGCCGTGGTCGGTGCGGCCGAGGGAGAGGGAATCGTCACGTCATGCGTTCCAGGTGGACCCGATAGGGCGGGCTTGAGGCGGACGCACGCGGGGGGTAGCCCGCGCGCGAGAGCGGAATTGTCCTGCGCCCGTACGCAGTTTCCGGGCCAACGCCCCCCGGGATTGCCCTGTGGTCCAGCCGTCAATTGCCCCGTATCGGTGCGCGCTCACACCCGTGATGGCCATCAGGCACCACGCGGTGGCGCCGCGCGGTCAGAGCGTGAAGTCGTAATCGATGGTCAGCGGCGCGTGGTCGCTGAACGGCTGCGCGGTGTAGATGGCCTCGCTGCGGGCCAGCGCGGCCACGCCCGGCGTGGCCAGGTGATAGTCCAGCCGCCACCCGACGTTGTTGGCGCGCGCGGCGCCGCGGTTGCTCCACCAGGTGTATTGCTCGGGCTTGTCGTTCAGCGTGCGGAACACGTCGACCAGCCCGCCGCCCGTCGTCGCGTCGAACAGCCGCGTCAGCCACGCCCGCTCTTCGGGCAGGAAGCCGCTGTTCTTCTGGTTGCCACGCCAGTTCTTCAGGTCGATTTCCTTGTGCGCGATGTTGACGTCGGCGACGAGGATGAACTCGCGCTCGGCCTTCAGCGCCTGCAGGTGCGGGAACACGGCGTCGAGGAAACGGTACTTCACGGCCTGGCGCTCCTCGCCGCTGGTGCCGCTCGGGAAGTAGACGCTGATCAGGCTGAGCTTGCGGCCCGGCTTGTCGAAACGCTTCTCGACCCAGCGGCCCTCGCTGTCGAATTCGGCGATGCCCAGGCCCGTGATGACGTCGCTGGGCGCTTCCTTCGTATAAAGGCCGACGCCCGAGTAGCCCTTCTTCTCGGCGTAATGGAAGTGGCCGTCGAGCCGGTCGCAGCGGCGGAACTTGTCTTCGACGACGTCGGCCTGCGCCTTGAGCTCCTGCACACCCACGGCGTCGGCCTGCTGGCGCTCCAGCCACTCGAAGAAACCTTTGCTCGAGGCCGAGCGGATGCCGTTCAGATTCGCAGTGATGAAGCGCATGGGCGGAGGGCGGCAGGAAGCTGGGTTTTCCTCAGTATCGCAGTGCAGCAAACGTACAACAGACGCGGGTTGCCGGCAGGGTGGGTCGGGCGGACCGATCTTTACCATCCAGTAGCAATCAGCGGCATCCCCCTGCCGGCGTGTCTCCCGTTCGTCTACCCGCAACCCGAGGACTTTTCATGCCGATTCCCCGCATCTCGCCCACCCTGCTCGCGCTGGCGCTGAGCACGGCCTTCCCGACCGGCCAGGCCCTGGCGCAGGAGGCGCCGTCGCCCGAGGCCAAGAAGGAGGTCAACCAGCTCCAGGCCGTCATCGTGACCGGCAGCCGCCGGGCCGAGAACCTCAAGGAGGTGCCGCTGTCGATCTCCGCGATCAAGTCGGAAGAGCTGGACACCTACAACGCCAGCGGCCAGGACATCCGCGCGCTGTCGGGCAAGGTGCCCAGCCTGAACATCGAGTCCGACTACGGCCGCACCTTCCCGCGCTTCTACGTGCGCGGCCTGGGCAACACCGACTTCGACATGAACGCCTCCCAGCCCGTGGGGCTGGTCTACGACGACGTCGTGCAGGAAAGCATCGCGCTCAAGGGCTTCCCGGTGTTCGACATGGCGCAGGTGGAGTTGCTGCGCGGCCCGCAGGGCACCCTCTTCGGCCGCAACTCGCCGGCCGGCGTCATGAAGTTCGACTCCGCCCGCCCGACAAAGCGGCTGGAGGGCTACGCCAACCTCGGCTTCGGCCGCTGGAGCGCGGTGAACCTGGAGACCGCCGTCAACGTGCCGGTCAACAGCGACCTGCAGCTGCGCGTGGCCGGCCTCGCGCAGCGCCAGAGCGACCGCGTGCACAACCCGCTGGCGGCCAGCGCAGGCGCGACCGCCGACCTCGAGGGCTACAACGACAAGGCGCTGCGCCTGCAGGCGCTCTACAAGAGCGGTCGTTTCGAAGGCCTCTTCAAGGTCCAGGCCCGCGACTACAAGGGCACGGCCACGACCTTCCGCGCCAACATCATCAAGAAGGGCAGCAACGACCTCGTCGACGGCTACGACGACAGCTACTACCCCACCGACGGCTACAACTCGCAGACGCTGAAGTCCGGCGAAGTCAGCGCGCGGCTGCGCTGGGACTTCGACGGCGTGTCGCTGTACTCCATCACCGCCCACGACCGCGCCAAGTTCTACAGCCGCGGCGACGTGGACGGCGGCTTCGGCGCGTCCTACGCCCCGCCGTCGGGCCCCGACTACGGCAGCCAGAAGGCCAACATCCCCTTCGACTCCCAGACCGCCGACGGCATCCCCTATCTGCGCCAGACGACGCAGGAATTCCGCCTGCAGTCCAACACCAGCGCGGCGCTGCAGTGGATCGCGGGCCTCTACTACTTCAACGAGAAGCTGCAGGTCGACAGCTTCAACTACGACACCTTCGCCGCCGGCGACCCGCAGAACGGCTACGCCGTGCAGCACCAGGAAGCCAAGTCCTGGGCCGTGTTCGGCAACCTGAAGTACGCCGTCACGCCCGACCTCAAGCTGACCGCCGGCCTGCGCTACACCGACGACAAGAAGGACTTCGACGCCTCACGCGTCAAGATGGGGACCTTCACCGCGCTGAACACCATCACCACCCACCCCAAGGCCACCAACTGGAGCTGGGACCTGGGCGCCAACTACAGCCTCGACAAGGCCACCAGCGTGTTCGCGCGCGTGGCCACCGGCTACCGGGCACCGTCCATCCAGGGCCGCGTGCTGTTCGGCGACTCGATCTCGGTGGCCAACTCCGAGAAGGTGCTCTCCGTGGAGGCCGGCTTCAAGGCCGACCTGCTGGACAACACCGCGCGCATCAGCGGCACGGTGTTCAAGTACCGCGTGAAGGACATGCAGCTCACCGCCGGCTCCGGCGCCACCAACCAGAACCGTCTCGTCAACGCCGCCAAGGCGGAAGGCCAGGGTTTCGAGATCGACGCGCAGGCCATCATCGCGCGCGACTGGCGCACGACGCTGGGCTTCTCGTACAACGACACCGAGATCAAGGACCCCGGCCTGTTCGTCGCCCCCTGCGGCAACGGCTGCACGGTGCTGGACCCGGCCGGCCCGCTGGCCGGCACGGTCAGCATCAACGGCAATTCGCTGCCGCGCGCGCCCAAGGTGGTGTGGAACTGGACGCTGAAGTACAGCACCGAGCTGGGCGCTGGCGAGCTGACCGTGCTGACCGACTGGGCCTACAAGGACAAATACAACATGTTCCTGTACGAGGCCGCCGAGTACCGCGCCAAGTCGGCGCTGGAAGGCGGCCTGCGCGCGGGCTACGCCTGGAACAGCGGCAAGTACGAGGTGGCGGCCTACTCCCGCAACATCACCAACCACCGCCAGGTCATCGCGGCCATCGACTTCAACAACCTCACCGGCATCGTCAACGAACCGCGCAGCTACGGCGTGCAGTTCAAGGCCTCGTTCTGAGCGCTCGGGCCGGCAGCACGCCGGCCCAGTTCGCTGCCGGCACAGCCGCTTTCTCAGGGGCGGTCTGGCTGGATGCCCCCTAAAATCCTTGGATCATGTCCGCTGCGCCTAACGATCTCCTCGCCCAGTCCTTTGTTGCGTTCGCCGTCGAGGCGGGCGTGTTGCGCTTCGGCGAGTTCAAGACCAAGGCCGGCCGGCTGAGCCCCTATTTCTTCAACGCCGGCCTGTTCGACGATGGCGCCAAGCTCGGCCGGCTCGCGGCCTTCTACGCGGAGCGCCTGATCGCCTCCGGTCTGGCGTTCGACATGATCTTCGGCCCGGCCTACAAGGGCATCACGCTGGCCGCCGCCGTCGCCATGGAACTCGCGCGCCGCGGCCATAACGTCCCGTTCGCCTACAACCGCAAGGAAGCCAAGGACCACGGCGAAGGCGGCACGTTGGTGGGCGCACCGGTCAAGGGCCGCGTGCTCATCATCGACGACGTCATCTCGGCCGGCACCTCCGTGCGCGAATCCATCCAGATGATCGAGGCCGCAGGCGCCACGCCCTGCGGCGTGTCCATTGCGCTGGACCGTCAGGAAAAAGCGGCCGAAGGCGGCGTGGACAGCCCGCAGTCGGCCGTGCAGCAGGTGCAGCAGCGCTACGGCCTGCCGGTCGTGGCCATCGCCGGCCTCGCCGACCTGCTGGCCTATCTCGACGGTGCCCCTCAACTCGCCACCCATCGCCCGGCCGTGATGGCCTACCGCGAGCGCTATGGAGTCTGAACACCCGTGAAGCCTGCACTCCTCGTCACCGGGCTGCTGCTCGCCGGCGCCTCCTGGGCCCAGGAAGGGGCCCCGGCCAAGGGCATCTACAGCTGCACGACGGCCGAGGGCCGCCGGCTGACCAGCGACCGCCCCATTGCCGAATGCGCGGCCCGCGAGCAACGCATGCTCAACGCCGACGGCTCCCAGCGCAGCACGCTGCAGCCCTTCCTGAGCCCGGAGGAACGCGCCGCCAAGGACGCCGCCGAACGCCGCGCCGCCGCTGAACGCCTGGCGCAGCTGGACGCCGCGCGCCGCGACCGCACGCTGATGCTGCGCTACCCGAATGAAGCCGCCCACCAGCGTGCTCGCAGCGCCGCGCTGGACGACAGCAGCAAGGCCCTGCACCTGTCGGAGCGCCGCATCAAGGAGCTGGGCGCCGACCGCAAGCCACTGGCCCAGGAGGCCGAGTTCTACAAGGGCAAGCCGCTGCCCGCGAAGCTGAAGCAGGCGCTGGACGCCAACGACGCCAGCGTCGAGGCCCAGCAGATGCTCATCGAGAACCAGAAGGCCGAGAGCGTGCGCATCAACGCGCGCTTCGACGCCGAGCTGGCACGGCTGCGCAAGCTGTGGGCCGGCGCGGCGCCGGGCTCCCTGCCGCCGCTGGAAGAGCTGCCGCCTGCGCTCCCTAGCCACACGCCGAAGCCAGGCGCCTCCAAGTAGCTTCAGGAAAACACGAGGCCGGCCAGGCTGACGGGCGGCGAGCGCGCGAGGCGCTCGCCACGCCCCGGCTCAACCCAGCTTCTTCTTCAGCAGCTCGTTGACCAGCGCCGGGTTGGCCTTGCCCTTGGTCGCCTTCATCGCCTGCCCGACCAGCGCGTTGAACGCCTTGTCCTTGCCGGCGCGGAACTCGTCGACCGACTTCTGGTTGGCGGCCAGCACCTCGTCGAGGATGGCCTCGATGGCGCCCGTGTCGCTGACCTGCTTCAGGCCCTTGGACTCGATCACCGCGTCGACATCCGCCGACTCGCCACTCCAGAGCACCTCGAACACCTGCTTGGCGGCGTTGTTGGAGATCGTGCCGTCGGCAATGCGGGCGATCAGCTTTGCCAGCAGCTCGGGGCCGACCGGCGCGGCGTCGATCTCGCCACCGGACGCGTTCAGCCGCTTGCTGATCTCGCCCATGACCCAGTTCGCCACCAGCTTCGGCGTCGCGCCCGCGCCCTTGGCGGCCTCGTAGTAGCGCGCCGTCGCCAGGCTCTGCGTCATCATCGTCGCGTCGTACTCGGGCAGGCCGTCGACCTCGATGAAGCGCGCCGCCATCACCGCCGGCAGCTCGGGCATCTCGCCCTTCACGCGCTCCACCCAGTCCGCGCCAATGACCAGCGGCGGCAGGTCGGGGTCGGGGAAGTAGCGGTAGTCGGCCGAGTCTTCCTTGCTGCGCATCGCGCGGGTCTCGCCGGTGTCCGGGTTGTAGAGCACGGTCGCTTGGCTGATTCTTCGGCCGTCCTCCAGTTCGTCGATCTGCCAGTTCACCTCGTAGTTCACCGCGTCGACGAGGAAGCGGAAGCTGTTGAGGTTCTTGATCTCGCGGCGCGTGCCGAAGGGCTCGCCGGGTTTGCGCACCGACACGTTGACGTCGCAGCGGAACGAGCCTTCCTGCATGTTGCCGTCGCAGATGCCCAGCCACATGACCAGCGCATGCAGCGTCTTGGCGTACTCGGCGGCCTCGGCGCCCGAGCGCATGTCGGGCTCGGAGACGATCTCCAGCAGCGGCGTGCCGGCGCGGTTCAGGTCGATGCCGGACTGGCCGTGGTAGTCCTCATGCAGGCTCTTGCCCGCGTCTTCCTCGAGGTGGGC
>JACCDP010297135.1_pt1 | contig 12506 bp, 6 predicted proteins | sample 7445841 | NCBI WGS metagenome assembly JACCDP01 (sample SAMN15323441, study PRJNA562643) | freshwater metagenome | isolation source: river surface water | place: USA:Blue River Watershed | collected 2017-08-17
CCTACAGGCCCTCAGGGACCAATTGGTTTAACCGGTCCTGCAGGTAATGATGGTGCCGTTGGCCCTCAAGGACCCATTGGTTTAACCGGTCCTGCGGGTAATGATGGTGCCGTTGGCCCTCAAGGTGCTCAAGGTAATGATGGAATACCGGGTCCCCAGGGTCCGCAAGGTATAGCAGGGACAAACGGAGCAAATGGTTCATCAGCATTTCAAGTGGCTGTTTCAAATGGTTTTGTGGGAACAGAGTCACAATGGTTGGCTAGTTTAGTAGGAATACAAGGCCCTTCTGGTCCCACTGGACCCCAAGGTCCTCAAGGTCCTCAAGGTATAACTGGAACAAATGGAAGCGATGCTACAGTTACTGTAGGCGCAATAAATTCAACTTCAAATACGAATGGTGCTACCATAACTACAGGCGTATTAAATCTTGCTCCAGCAGATTCAACCAATGGAGGTATAATTACTACAGGAACCCAAACATTTTCTGGTAATAAAACCTTTAGTTCTGATATAAAAGTAAATGGCATTACTATTGGTAATGGTGCTGGAAATGAATTCGACACAGAACTTAATGTCTTGGGGCGAGCATCATTTAGAACAAATGTCACAAATAGTGGTTTAATATTTGATGGATATTCCCCATCAGGCAGTTTAGGGGTTTCTCGCATTTATACGGATGCAATAAGTGGAACGCCTAGTGATATTGTTTTGGGTACCTATCCAAATGCCCATTTTAATCAACTTTATTTGAAACAGTCAAATGGCTTTGTCGGCATTAAAACCGCAAGTCCAACATCTGCATTAGACGTAAATGGTACTGCAACAGCAACTTCATTTGTAAAATCAGGAGGTTCCTCTAATGAATATTTAATGGCAGATGGTTCGGTGACTAATGGAGTTCCGGTTACTGTAGGTGCAATAAGTGCTTCTTCAAATGCAAATGGTGCTGCCATAACTTCAGGAGTGTTAAACCTTGCTCCAGCTGATGCAACCAATGGGGGTATTGTTACTACGGGGACTCAAACATTTTCAGGAAATAAAGAAATTATTGGAAATCTAAAACTCTCAGAAATTATTGGAAGTGAAACCTTAGACCAATCTTCTTCTAATCTAACCTTCGGTACTGGCCCATATACTTCACTATGGCAATCTTTTACAGCAGGGATTTCAGGATCATTGTCCAAGGTAACTATGTTTTTTTATAACTGTCAAGCAAGTGGCACTTTATATATCTATCAAGGAACAGGAACAAATGGAACTTTACTCTCATCTCAATCATTTTCATTTTCTACAAATGGTGCTAATGATTTAATAGAGAACTTCTCTTTGGTTAATCCACCAAGTGTAACAAGTGGTTCTATTTATACCATGGCCTTCATTGCTAGTTCAGGAACACTTTGGGGAGGCATTACAAATGATTACAATCAAGGGATTTCTTATTTTGGGAATACGCCTAGTTCAAATTCAAATAATAGTGGTAGTTTATATTTTAAAACATTTATAAGACAATCCGTAAGTCCTTCTTTAGCGGTAGGCGAAGTTACCTATCCTTCAATGCATGGAACAACGGGTCAAGTATTAACAACAAATGGAACTGGAATGTTAGCATGGAGTACACCTTCCACTGGTCCGCAGGGACCGCAAGGAATACCGGGTAATGATGGAATACCGGGTCCGCAAGGTATAGCAGGGACAAACGGAGCAAATGGTTCATCAGCATTTCAAGTAGCTGTTTCAAATGGTTTTGTGGGAACAGAGTCACAATGGTTGGCTAGTTTAGTAGGAATACAAGGCCCTGTTGGTCCCACTGGACCCCAAGGCCCTCAAGGTCCTCAAGGTCCTCAAGGTATAACTGGAACAAATGGAAGCGATGCTACTGTTACTGTAGGCGCAATAAATTCTACTTCAAATACGAATGGCGCTACCATAACTACAGGCGTATTAAATCTTGCTCCAGCAGATTCAACCAATGGAGGTATAATTACTACTGGGACCCAAACATTTTCAGGAAATAAAACCTTTAATTCTGATTTAAAAGTAAATGGAAAAGTAATTGCTGGTGCATCATCAGCTGCTAGCTCTTCGGCTATACTAGAGGCCAATTCTACTTCTCAAGGATTTTTACCCCCGAGGATGACCGTAACTCAAAGAAATAATATAAGCACCCCTGCCGATGGGTTAATTATTTTTAATTCTTCAACCAATTCACTAAATGTTTTTTTGTTAGGTAGTTGGCATCAATTAAGCATGAATTTACCTCAAGGTAGCATCACTTCCTTATCAGCAAATTCTTCGACAAATAATGGGTCACTTGTACTTGGACTTGAAGCTAGCGGTGTTAGCAGTGTAGTACCCTATGCAGGTGGAAATGGGGAGACACACAACGGTCAAACGGTAACCTCTTCGGGTGTTACTGGATTAACGGCAACACTTAGTGCGGGGAGTTTTGCTTTAGGTAGCGGTACATTGACTTATACAATTACAGGTTCTCCAAGTAGTTCTGGAACGGCTAGTTTTGCATTAAATATAGGCGGACTTACTTCTACATTGACTCGTGCAGTAGATTCTGGGCTTATTGCTTCACTGAATGCTAGTTCCCCTACGAATAATGGATTACTTATTCATGGTGTTTCAGCGAATAGTGTTAGCAGTGTGGTATCCTACATTGGTGGTAATGGTGGTCCTCACAACGGTCAATTGGTATCCTCTTCGGGTGTTTCTGGATTAACAGCATCGCTTAGCGCGGGGAGTTTTGCTTCAGGTAGCGGCACATTAACTTACACAATAACAGGTACTCCAAGTAGTTCTGGAACGGCTAGTTTTGCATTAAATATAGGCGGACAAACCGCTATACTTAACCTTACAGTGAATAGCGGTTCGATCGCTACATTAGATGCTAGTTCCCCTACAAATACTGGATCACTTTGGAATAGCGTTAACTGTGAGATTTCCTATTCCGGTGGTAATGGTGGCAGCCACACTGGTCAGACTGTATCATCTACGGGCGTTACTGGGTTAACAGCAACACTTAGTGCGGGGAGTTTTGCTTTAGGTAGCGGTACATTGACTTATATAATAACAGGTACTCCAAGTAGTTCTGGAACGGCTTTTTTTGCATTAAACATTGGCGGGCAAACCGCAACACTTAACTTTATAGTAAATAATGGCTCGATCGCCACATTAGATGCTAGTTCCCCCACAAATACAGGAACTCTTGTTCATGGAATATTAGCTGGCAGCGTTAGCAGTGCTGTTCCTTACACTGGTGGAGATGGTGGTAGTTACGACGGTCAGACTGTATCTTCCACGGGCGTTACTGGATTAACTGCAACGCTTAGTGCGGGGAGTTTTGCTTTAGGGAGCGGTACATTGACTTATGCAATAACAGGTACTCCAAGTAGTTCTGGAACGGCCAGTTTTGCTTTGAACATTGGCGGACAAACTGCGACACTGACTCGTATGGTAGATTCTGGGCTTATTACTTTCTTAGATGCTAGCACCCCAAGAACTACTGGTGCACAATTTAATGGTTATCCAGTTAATGGCTCAAGTTATGTTTCCTACACTGGCGGTAATGGTGGTCCTCACAGCGGTCAAACAGTATCCTCTACGGGAGTTACTGGATTAACAGCAACGCTTAGTGCGGGCAGCTTTACTGCAGGAATTGGAACATTAACATATACTCTTTCAGGCACTCCAAGTGGTGTCGGAACAGCTAGTTTTTCATTAAATATTGGTGGAATAACAACAACACTTGATGTTGCAATCGTTACCTTAGCTATAGGTCAGGCATATCAAGGAGGCAAAATTGCTCACTTCAACGGACCTAATGGTTTCATCGCAGCTTTATCTGATCAAGGCTCCGGTACTTGGCAAACGGCAGTTTCACTTGCGCATGGCCATAATGGAGGAGGATACACCGACTGGATTCTACCAAACGTTAATGATTTAGGTATATTGTATAATAATAGAAATACCCTTGGTGGTTTTATTTGGGGAAACCATTATTGGAGTTCTACACTAATGCTATGGCCCGACCGATATGCTGGCTGGTGTTTTTGTTGGAACGGAAACTATGGCTCAAGCTGGCAGGGTAATAACTTCTCTGTTCGTGCCATTAGATTTTTTTAACTATACAATTGTTTTCTTAGTTGTGTTGGGCTGTTAAAGTCGCTTAAAAAGCTTCCATTCCACAGATCACAAGAAGGTAATACGAAGGGACTGGGTAGTTCATTATTAGCTTATCGCCAAAACAGATCATCTAATGGAGCCTATTTCGTATGGGATAGTTGTGTAATTAGAGGTCTTCCCTCCGATTGGGATGGGTTGCCGCCTAACAGTTAATTTATTAGCGTACTTTTCGATTACGTCGTCGAATTCACCTAGTTCGGGACATCGTAGTCGATGACCAGGCGATTGGATAGGGGGCGACCAACGCAGGTGAGGCAGGCTCCAGAGGCGATTTCGGAGGCGCTGATGGCTTCCTGATCGCCGATCGACATTTCGCCGGAGATTTTTTTGGCACGGCACATACCGCAAACCCCCATGGTGCAGGCGTAGGGCAAATCAATCCCTTGCTCCAGAGCCGTTTCCAGAATATACCGTCCAGGTTCCACCGCGAATTCGTAGACCTTGCCGTCCACCTTGAGGGTGACAACGGGGAGCGCACCGGGATCATCGTCCACCGAACTGGGGGTTGGAGCCGGCGCTTCCACCTTGGGGCTGGATTGAAAAAAGAGTTCTTTGTGAATGCGCTCGCTCCCAATGCCTTGGGCTTTGAGCCAATGTTCGGTATCGTGCACCAAGCCTTCGGGACCACAGAGGTAAAAGGAAGCCTCGCGGTCCGTGACATGCTGGGCAAGGACCGTTGCATCAATGCGACCGTGATGGAGCCGTCCTTGGAGCGCTTCTTGACTTTGCAGACCCCGGCTCAAACAATGCACCACCTGAAGGCGCTGAGGGTATTCATCCTGAAGGCGGTTCAAGGCCTTGCCAAAGATGACCTCATCCGCACTGCGGCTACCGTAGATCAGTTGGATGGCGGGAGCCGAGGGATGGCGTAAGGCCATGGATAACATCGAAAACAAGGGGGTAATGCCCGAACCAGCTCCCACCAAAACCAACGAAGGCAGGGTGGGCAACGCGCTGTCCAGGGCAAAATTTCCGTAGGGGGGCAATACATCCAAGCGATCCCCTTCGTGGAGGTGGTCCAATAAATAATTGGAAACCAATCCTCCGGGCAAACGCTTGACGCAGACCCCGAGGGTAGGGAGCTCCGCCGGATCCGAGAAAATGGAATAGGAGCGACGGTAGCTTTGGCCGTTAATGGTAACCATCAAGGTCAAGAATTGACCCGGAACAAAGGAAGAAATCGCTTCGTTTCGGAAATAAATCAAAAGGGCGTCCGGGGTTTCACGCTCCAAGCGGTGGACGACGAGGCTGAGTTTTTCGGTCATGGGTTTAGGAATTGGTGTGGATGGCGACCATATCGCGGCGACCGACCCAAACCATGCGTTGGTTCACAAAATTGGCATCGCAGAAAGAAGCGGTCCCCGCTGCGTTTCCGCCCGTTCCGTGAAAATCCGAGAAGGCGGCATGCTGGTTGAGATAAATAGGACCGGTCAAGTTAAAGGAGACCGGGACAAAGGCTTCGGCCAATTGATCCGCCATGCGCTCACAGAGAGCGGCATCGTTGCAATAGATCCCGCAACTGAGGGCCCCGTGTTGTTTGATTTGTTCCAACATCAGGTTCATGGCCTGCTCCACTTCTGGGTAGGGAATGACAAAGGCAATGGGACCAAATTGCTCAGCCCCAAACCAATCCTTGCGGTCCACGTTGGCTTCGACCAGCAGGGGTGAACAGGACAGGGCATGCGGGAAAGCTTCGTGGGCCACGGCTTCGGACCCCAAAAGGACGGCATCGCCCGCCTGCTCTTGCAGGGAACGGATGCGTTCCATGGTTCTGGAATTTTGGACCGTTGCCAAAACGCCGGGGCCCATCTGCGGATGGTCCTTGATCTTTCGAAGGGCCTGGCGAAGCCCGTCCACCAAGTCCTGGTAGCTGTGGTGTTGACCGCTGGCATCGGTGATTCCCTGGGTGGGCAGGAAAATATTTTGGGGGGCGGTGCACATTTGCCCGGCGTACAACGAAATCGAAAAAGCCAAATTCTCCCAAACCGCTTTGAGATCCGGGGCCGAATGCACGAGCACGGCGTTGACCCCTGCTTTTTCGGTAAAAACTGTTTTGCCAAAAAGGCTTTGGGCTTCCAACCATTGACCAAACTCGCTGTTGCCGGTATAATCGATGGTGCGGACCTCCGGATGGGTGGCCAGTTCCTTGGTGAGGGGATGGGCGGTGCTATCGCAGGCCAGTTGGCAGAGATTGGGGCTGAATCCGTTTTCTTGTAACACTTTTTGTATCACAGCTGTTACGATCGCGATGGGGTAAACGGCTTTGGGATGCGGTTTGACCAAAACCGGATTGCCGACGGCCAGGCTAGCATAGATTCCGGGCAGGCTGTTCCAGGTAGGGAAGGTGGAGCATCCAATGACCAAGCCCACGCCTTTGCCGACCGGTTTCCAAGTTTTGTGCAATTCGACGGAGATTTTACCCATGCTTTTGACCCAATCGGCTTGTTCGGCGTAGCGTGTTTGTTCTTGCCAGGCCATGGCAACGCATTCCAGAGCGCGGTCGGCGGCATGGGGGCCGGAGGCCTGAAAGGACATCATGTAGGACTGCCCGGTGGTGTGCATCGTCGCATGGGCAATTTCTACAAAATGATCGCGAAGGCGCATCAAGCTCTCGACCAAGAGGGCGCAACGAAGCTCGGGACCGGCTTGGAGCCAGGAACTCCGGGCTTGAACGGCCTTGGCTACCAGGGTTTTGTCCGCAAACACAGGATAACGAATGCCGAGACCGCTTTGGAGGTACGGCGAAATTTCTTCGCCCTCAAAGCGCAGGGCTTGGTCCTGCAGCAGCCGGTCAAAGTCCTTGTTGAGGGTGGCATGAAAGGCCGCTTCGCCAAGCGCCGCTGCTTCGGCGGGGTAGGCCTTGGGGTTCTCGGGGAAGGGGCTGTAATAACGACGGTCGTGCAAGGCAGCAACGGCTTCTTGCAACAGCGGACGGTGGGTTTCGATCAGGCTCATAGTTGGGTGTTGAATTCGGTAAAAATAGGTTAGTGCGTACCTTTACCAATAGCACCCTTCACCAACATTCGAGGCATATGAAAGGTTTTGAAACCTACCAAGAGAAGAAAATCCAAAGCATGCAAGGCGGAGGAACCGCCCGCATGGAGGCCCAGCACCGCAAAGGCAAATTGAGCGCACGCGAGCGCTTGGAGGTTTTGTTGGACCCTGGTTCGTTCGAAGAAATGGGCGGGTTGGTAACCCATCGTTGCCGAGATTTTGGATTGGAGAAGGAGGTCTATCTGGGGGATGGGGTGGTTACGGGGCTGGGCACTGTGAACGGTCAACGCATCGCCGTTTTTTCCCAAGACTTCACGGTCCTCGGAGGCTCCTTGTCCGAAACCCATGCCGAGAAAATCATCAAGCTCATGGACCTCGCCCTGCGCATTGGGGTTCCGGTGGTGGGTTTGAACGATTCGGGCGGGGCCAGGATTCAGGAAGGCGTGACCTCCCTGGCGGGCTATGCCGACATCTTTTATCGCAATGTCAAGGCTTCCGGTTTGGTTCCCCAACTGTCGGTGATCATGGGGCCTTGTGCCGGAGGGGCGGTCTATTCCCCGGCCATCACCGATTGGATTTTTATGGTGGAACAGACTTCCTACATGTTCGTTACCGGTCCCAATGTGGTCAAAACCGTGACCCACGAAGAGGTGAGTTCCGAAGAACTGGGCGGGGCCACAACCCATGCCACTCGTTCGGGTATTGCGCATTTTACCTACCCAAACGAGGTCGAATGCCTTCAAGGGGTTCGTCGCCTGCTGAGCTATTTGCCGTCCAACTGTGCCGTTCGGCCCCTGCGCGGTTCCGGTTGGCCCCAGCCGACCGCGTCGGATCGACGGCCCGCCCTGGATCGCATCGTCCCCGAGAGTTCCAACAGTCCCTACGATATGCAAGAAGTGATTTCTGCCTTGGTGGACGAGGGTTCCTGGATGGAGGTTCAGCCCGAATTCGGTGGCAATATCTTGGTTGGCTTTGCCCGCATGGGCGATCAGACCATCGGGGTGGTGGCCAACCAGCCCATGATCCTGGCCGGGGTCTTGGACAACAATGCATCGCGCAAGGCGGCCCGCTTTGTCCGCTTCTGCGATGCCTTCCAGATCCCTCTCTTGGTCTTGGTGGATGTCCCCGGATTTTTGCCAGGGACCGAACAGGAATGGAACGGGATCATCACCAACGGCGCCAAATTATTGTACGCCTTTTCGGAGGCTACGGTCCCCAGGGTTTCGCTCATCACCCGCAAAGCCTACGGCGGCGCCTACGATGTGATGAATTCCAAGCATATTGGGGCAGATATCAACCTGGCCTGGCCCTCTGCCGAAATCGCGGTCATGGGTCCCAAAGGGGCAGCCGAAATCATTTTCAAGAGCGAAATCGCTTCAAGTAATAATCCTGAAGAGACTCTAAATCAAAAAGTTAACGAATACACCGAAAAATTCGCCAACCCCTATATTGCGGCCTCCAGGGGCTTTGTGGACGACATCATTCTGCCATCCGAAAGTCGAGTGCGCATCCTTGGAGCCTTTGGCGCTCTTCAAACCAAAGCCCATCAGCCTTTACCCAAAAAACACGGTAACATTCCCTTATGATCCATCAACTCTTGAAAGCCCTACTTTTCGTCGCTGTTTTTGGGCTCACGGCTTGGGCTGTTTTGGAAGGAACCCGAACCGGTTCCGATGCATCGCCCACTCTTAACACCTTGACGGTCAAGCCGGCGGATGCCAGTGTTCCGGTTGTGGGTGGTCCAAACAACGGACTCACCATGGCTTACATCCGATCCGAAGAGGTGGCACGGGATTTTCGTTGGATGGCCCTCCAAAAAGACGCGCTCAAGGTTCGTCTCCAAAAGGCCGAAAAGGAATGGGAGGGGGAGGCCTCTCGTTTTCAAAAAGACTTGCAGGATTTTCAACGCAAGGCGGCCGGCATGGGGGAGTCCCAGCGCCAAATGACCGAGCAAAGCCTGGCTCGTCGGGAACAAAATTTGGTGCAAATGAGGGAAGGCATGGTGGCCGAATTGGCCAAGGCCGAGGAAGCCTTGGACACCCGCCTAAGATCCATGATGGACGGGGAGTTCAAGGCCTTCGCCCAAAAAGAGGGCATCGAATATCTCTGGGCCCAGCAGCCAGGTTCGGGGCTTTTGTACGGGGACAGCGATCGTGATCGGACGCGTCACTTTGTTGACTTTTTGAATCAGCGCCACCCGCAATGACGGGTCAAGATTTTGCTGAAATTGCATCAAGTGATGTTTAAGATTTTACCAGTACCAGCCTTCGTTTAACAAGAACCGAAAAGAAAGGCCCATAGCCAAGGCAGCAAGCATCCAGTACTTTTGGATTTTGAGCATCCGAAGGTCCCGAACAATGATGAATTCCCTTTCTCGATAAAATGGCAAAAACATCATCATTGCTCCATAAATGATCAAAAATTCTGCGAGATAGACCATTTCGTGCACTGAGTCTCCCAAACGTGGCAAAGTCCCTGAACCTGTAAGGAAAAATTCCACGCCTAGGCTGTGCAGGAGAATGATAAATAATGAACCAAAAAGGACGGGGATGCCAATAAATGAATGTATGTAATTGAGTCTCTGACCTTTGTATACCAAGTGCTTAGAATTGGCTATTTCAAGTGCAAATAGAACCCAAATGGCTGATAGAAAAAACAAAAAGCCCAAGCTTAGCAACGATAAGCCAAAAACCATGGAGGAACCCAAATACAACCAACCAGCCAAATAACCAAATTCTTCAAAGGCGACCACTCCGGGCAAAACAGAACCCCAAGCACGCATCATACCATGCAAGAACAACCAGAACGCAAAGGTTCGATACGGCCCTTCCTGCTTCTTGGTCCACTGAAACAAGGCCAGGTAGAGAACGAATTGGATGAAATTTACTACGAGGGGTGCGCTGAAAATTGAAATAGCATCGGAGCCTTCCCAGCCCGTGATGTTGGTGAAGAGGATTTTGTGGTAGAATATGACGGGACCTCGGTTGGATAAGGATGCAAGTACAGCCGAGGCTATTTTTCCTGGAAAATAAACGACGAGATAAGCTATTACAAAAAATGCAAAGGAATTCAAGGCCGTATTCCTTCGATAATATGGAATATCTTTCGAAGAGGACTTCAAACTCTTACCGGGATTGTAAATCATCCGTTCCGTGTCTTCGGGTCGTAACCAAGACTCTTGTGGACGCAACAAATCTTCATCCACTCGATCACTTATGCCCGATTTGGAACGTCTAGGCTTTCGACTTGAGGATCCCCTCGACGAATGACCTGATTTCGAGTTAAATCCTAGCATATTTCATTTTTAATCAAATTTAACCAAATTCGTTGATTTAGCTACACCTAATTGTATTCAAATTATTTCAATTAAGTTTCATAATTAATATTATGTATAATCATAGAAGCGGATTCAGAGTCCTATCTGCAATGGCCTCCTTTGCATTAACCTTTGTGTTGATCTATCCTTTGCCTTCCTAAAATCTCCGCAAGACTATGATTCCCTATTCAACCTACTCTTATTGGGAAAAAGAACAAATGACCGGACCTTGGGATTTTGTGATTGTTGGTGCGGGTGTCACCGGCTTGAATGCCGCGATCGAACTCAAAAGACAAAAACCCACCTTGCGCGTTTTGGTCCTTGAAGCCAAGAAATCCGGCGCGGTGGCCAGCTCCAGGTCGGCGGGTTTTTTGTGTTTGGGCAGCCCTTCCGAGCAGATGTTAACGTTGGAGGCCCTTGGCGAAGCGGCCTGGTTGCACTGGACCGCGGCCAAGTGGGCCGGGATTCAGCGATTGCTTCGTCTCTTGGGGGCCAAATCCATGATGTATAGGCGGGTTAAGGCTTTTGAGATCGTACCGCCTCTAGGTGTCTTTCGTCGCAGCGATACTGATTTGGACCGGGTGGCCCAAAGCCTCCAGGAAATGAACGCCTTGATGCAAAGGGTTGACTCGCAACCCTTGCCGTTTCGGTCGGAACGCAAACGCGACAAGGCCACCGAAGCCCCGTTGCCTTTCCCTTATTACGGAGAACCCATTCGATTAAAAAACCAACAGGGTTGGGGAATGGATTCGACCATGGCCTTGCCCATCGCCTTTGAAGGCCAGGTCCACCCCATGGTTTTGGTTGATTCTTTGAAGCAGTACGCGACCAATTTGGGAATTCATTTACTCAACGGTTTTCCCGTGGAATCCTTGGGTCCTGCAGGCGAAGATTTACAAGATATATTTTTAGATAATCAATTGATAATTAAATCAAAGAAAATTATCATTTGTACCAATGCTTTATCCAATGTCCTCCTTCCCGCACCGCAGGTCATCCCCCAGCGGGGCCAAGTTTTGGTATCGGCGCCCCTACCCGGTGGGATACCAGAACGGCTCAAAGGGAATTTTCACGGGGATGCGGGTTACCTCTATTACCGCAACATAGGGAACGATCGCCTTCTATTGGGAGGTGCCCGCAACCTGGATTTTCAAGGCGAACAGACCGATCGTTGGGCCGAGAATCCAGCCATTACCCAGCATCTGACTGATTACGCCATCCAGGTTTTGGGTTTGAAATCCGAGGGCTTGGTTTGGGAACAGGCCTGGAGTGGTACGATGGGCTTTACCACCTCAGGGGTTCCCCACCTTCAAGCCTTGGGGACGCATCGCTGGTTGGTTGCCGGTATGAATGGCATGGGGATGGCCTTGGGTCCAGAAATGGGAAGGCGGGTGGCCCGTTGGGCCTTGGCCCCTGGTAACGTTGACCCCCAAAAAGCTGGGTTGCTTCCCTAAAATTCCCGGGCCGCTAGCCATCGTTCGGCGTCCAAGGCCGCCATGCATCCGGAACCGGCGGCGGTGACCGCTTGTCGATACATCTTGTCTTGGGCATCACCGGCCGCAAAAACCCCTTCCAAATTGGTTCGAGATGTTCCTGGCACCGTTCGGATGTAACCTGTTTCGTCCAAGTCCAATTGACCTTTGAACAAGGACGTATTGGGGCTGTGGCCAATCGCCACAAAAAAACCCTGGACAGGGATTTCGCTAAGCGTGCCGTCCAAATTGTTTCGCAATCGGACGCCTTCCACTTGATCCTTACCCAGGATTTCGTCGGTGCTGCTGTTCCAATGCACCACGAGATTGGGGGTTCGAAAAACCCTTTCCTGCATGGCTTTGGAAGCCCTTAACTCGTCTCGCCGTACGATCAGATGCACCGTCTTGCAAAGTTTGGCCAGATAGGTGGCTTCCTCCGCGGCGGTATCCCCTCCTCCGACGACCGCCACATCCTGACCTCGAAAGAAAAAACCATCGCAAACGGCGCAGGCCGAAACCCCGTGGCCGTTCAG
>JACCDP011481831.1_pt1 | contig 12506 bp, 11 predicted proteins | sample 7445841 | NCBI WGS metagenome assembly JACCDP01 (sample SAMN15323441, study PRJNA562643) | freshwater metagenome | isolation source: river surface water | place: USA:Blue River Watershed | collected 2017-08-17
GTTTCGTATTTCTTAGATTCTCTCTGTAAGATATGAAACGGATAAATACGATTGTTTTGATTTGCTGCATCTGCTCTTTGTAGGACACCTTTAACTAAGAATTTACCATTTTGGTCTTCTTTAATTTGTCCTTCAAATAAGTTATGCTCTATAATTAAATTCTTTGCCATACTATGCTAATAAATGATAATATTCTTTAAAATGTTTTATTCTATCTGCTAATCCAATTGTTCCTCCGTTTACTCTTTTAGTAATCTTTGTTACAACTGCATCCGTTGCACCTTCATCTGCCATTTTATGTAATCCGTTTTTAGAGAAGAACCATGCTGCTGATAATAATGCGTAATCAGTTGCCACTTTTTCTGGATTAACAGTCATATCTTCACCGATTGATTTACCAAATGCAGTGTAGTTATCTTTACCCGTCAATTGAATGTATCCTCTACCACAGAATTTTGCACCATCACCACTACTTTCTGGACCATTACCCATTCTACCACCATATACCTTATTAGCAATCTTTTGTGGTTGTCTTGCGTATTGATTTGCAATTGCTTCGGTTGGGAAATACTTTTTGAATATACCCATTAAACCTTTTGCTGAATAGTTTAGGTTTTCTTTTGTAAGTCTAAATCCACCACTCTCATGTCCACATTGTGCTAAGAAATGTGCCAATCTTAAAGGAGTATTAATTTGGAATTTAGCCGCTGTATCAGGAATCATCTTAATTACTGCATCTGGAATGTGTCCTTTAAGTTTGTCCAATTTTAAACCAGCAACTGGTGCTATTGGAGTTTCTATTGGAGCAGGAACATTTTCTCCCTCTGCCATAATCATTGCCCAAGTTTTATCACCCACAATACCATCTGCTACCAAACCATGTGCTGCTTGCCATGCTTTTACAGCTGCTTCAGTTTTAGGTCCAAAGTTAGTTACAGCTGGTTCAATACCTAATTTTTGCTGCATTAACTTTACATTCTCATTATTGTCACCTTTTCTTAACAACATATCTATTTCTTTTTAGATTCGTTTTTACTTGCTCTTAATTTAGCTAAATCATCAGCTTCGATGTCACCATCTTTATCCATATCTAATTTGTGTTGTCCACCTTTTAGTTCTGCTTCTTTGATTTTAGCTCTTTCTTTTAATTCAGTTTGAACACCTTTTGCTAAATTAAAGAATTTTTTCTTTTGTTCATCACTTAATTCTGCAGGAGAGTTTACACCAAATTTATTCAATAATTTATGAAATATTTTTTGATATTCACCTTCCTCTTTCATTACTTCTCTAACTATGTTTTTTAACGATTCTCTAGTCATAGTGATTTTATCATCACCTTGAGTTTGAGGTAAACCATTTGCTACATTTTGCTCAGGTTCTTCGTTTTCTTTAACTACTGAAGTTTTTGAATTTACTGGTTTTCCCAATACTTGTGGTGTTACCAATGAAGTTAATTTTATCATTTTATGCCTTTTTTAATCTAATTGTTTGATATTTATCCATCTTTCTAAAACTAGCTGCTTGTGTTTGTGCAGTTGCTTTAGGTGCTGGTTTTGTTAATGTTACTCTCTTTGCATTAGGATTACTACCTTTTGGTGTAGCTGTAACTGCGTACTTTTCTAATGCTCCTGGTTTTTTAGAATCTACTTCCTCTATATTGTCTTCGTTTTCTGATTTATCGATTTCTTGTATAGAGTTAGCTATTTTTATAATTCTTTCTTTAATTCTATAAATATTTGTATTAGTTCTTTTAAAGAAATCATTTTTACCTAAATTGTTTTCACTTCTTAATCTATTATACCAACCCACAAATTTTTCAATTTCTGCTAATTGATTTTTTAATTCTCTAATACCATGTGAAACTTTTTGAGATGGAGTTCTTGTCTCATCCTTTTTTAATTCTAACCAACGATTTTCAGATATACTTTTAGCATATTCAAATCCTTTTCCGGCTGATTTAACTTTACGTTTGATATCACCTTTAGTATCTTTTCCAAAAGCATGTGGAGTATCGTATCCTGCTACATTTGCAGTTCCTGTAAATTCTCTAATTCTTTTACGAATAGTTTCTTTCAGTTTAGATAGTTGTTCTTCGGATAGTTGTTGTGACATCCTTTAACTCCTTTTGTAATTCATAACACATAATTAAAGATGTGATATGATTATCTTTGATTTTACTACTACTAGCTATTTTAGATAATTGATTGATTGTTTCTGCTAATTTGATTTTAGTAACTTTATCAGTTATTTTACTACCAATTTGTTTGAAATCTTTAACTAATACTTTTACTTCATTAACAACATATTTTTTTAAGTTGTCAGAATTTGTAAATGAATTGATATATTCTTTTAATAAACCTTTTTGTTGTTCATTAAGATTTTTATATTTTTTATTAAAGTTTTCAATTAACACATTATAAGTCAACAAACGAATTTCTTCATCTTCTTTTTTAAGTTGAGTTTGGATTGTTGATTCGGTAATTGTTTTTGTATTATTAGCTTTTCCAGTTAAATGTTCTACTAATGCATATTTTGTATTAATAAAATCTTTTGGATCGTAATTTTGTTCGGTATTAACCTTATATTCAAATATTTTATATACTGATGCTAATACCTTATAGTTTGGTATTTGAGAACGTAAAAACTCATCGATAGAGTAATTATCTTTAATTTCTTTAATTAGATTATATTTCTCTTTTAAGATTTTCTTTTCATCTAATTTTGCTCTACTATCAATTACAGCATCTACAAACTTTTCTGCTCTATTTTCATTATTGTATTTTTCAGATACAATAAATTGGTAAAGTTTTAATTCATTAGACAATTCAGTCTTTGAATTAAAATATTTTTTTAATAATCCTTCTGCGATACCTTTTCTATTATTTAAAATATCTGAGGTCACTTGTCTTACAAGCAATTCGAAAAGGAAGCCTGTGTTTCTAAATTTTGAATGTTTAATTTGTTTCATTTATATACATTGTTCCATTTATAAATATATACTCTTAAAATAAGAACTAATTTTCTATGATATTTTGTTCATCCATCATAGAATTTCCTTCTCTTATTATCTGTTTTCCATCTTTTTTGATAGATTTTTTAATCATATCGATAAAACTTTCGTTTTTACTTTGATTTTTCCAGTCTTTTTTACCCAATGGATCTCTACCAAACGGTGATTTGTCCTTACCATAAGTAGTATGAGATGATGGTCTTCCAACTGGTTTTGCACTTTCTTCTACTTCACCATCCATTCCCAACTCTTTTTCTAATGAAGAAAGTTGATCTTCAATATCCAATGGTTGTCCTTCTGGTTGTGGTTCTTCTTGTGGTTGTTCCTCACCTTGTTCAACATCCATAGGATTTCCTTCTTCATCAGTTCCCAATGCAGGTTGTTGTCCTAACATACCTTGTTGTTCTTGTGGTTTTTCTGTTCCAGTTTGTTCTAAGTTATTTAATACAAATGTTAACTTAGCATCATCTTTCAATGCTTCTCTTTGTAATTCTGCTTCTTCAAATGTAAAGTTAAGAATATTTTTATACATCCAATCTTTAGATATAATCTTTAATTGATCCATTTTTTGGATTAATTCAATTTTAGCTGTCCAAAGATTTACTTTTTCTTGCTCGTATATTACTGATGGTAAAGTTAAACTTAATTCAAAATTAGTTAATTCTGTATCATCTATACCTTGTGCGTATAAATGTGCGATTGCAATCTTTTCTAATCCATCAACTACAATTCTTTGTAATCTTTCGATTGTTTTTGCAAATCTCATATCTTGCCCAGCTAATGTTGCTTTTGAATTACCATCTTCAATATAACCTAAATGTTGTTTAGGTATTTTTAATGCCGCAAACATTTTATTCTTTAAGTAATCAATATCCTCAATAGGTGAATACTCTAATCCTTCTAAGTTTGTGATTTCAGTTCCACTATCACTACCTCTAACTGGTAAATAGAAATCTTCCATTAAGTTTTGAATATTATACTTTAAGTTATATTCCCCAGTTGTAGAGTTAATATATGGAGTTTTTTTAGATTTGTTGATAATTCTTTGAACATATTGATCAACTTCATTTGGTGGAATTCCACCCACATCTATTTTGAAAATTCTCTTTTGTGGTGCTCTTACAATTCTATGAATAATCATAGCATCTTCCATTAAAGATAATTGTTTCCACAATCTTCTTGCACTTTCTAAGAATGATTTTCCGTAAGGTAAGAAATTGGTATCACTTAATAATCTAAAGTGTGCCATTTCATAGTTTTCATATTCTTGCTTTTGACCTGCAACGAACATAGATTTTGTTGCTAATGGAGTGTGAACAAACTTTACAGCCTGCCAATTGTTTGGGTCAAATCCTTCCACTCTGGTGATTTCATATGCTGATAATGGTTGAACTCCTACTATACCCAATTTATCTGCAATTTCTAAATGTAAAAAGAAATCACCATATTTTACTAAGTTTCTTGTCCAAGGCCATAAGTTAAAATCAACATTAATAACATCATAAAATAAATTATCTAATAATTCTTTTATATGTTCGTTATTAGTTTTAATTTCTAATACTCTACCATATTCGTTTCTAGCCGTTGATTCATCTGCGTAAATATCCAATGCTGCACCGATAATTGGGTCCATATCCATTGAATCATAATCTCTAAATAATTCTTGTCTTATTTGTTGATATGCCAAATAATTCTCATAAGTAGAGTTCATTGATGATGAATGAAGACGAGTGTATCTATCTCTAAGGTTAGTAGCGATAGCCTGTGTTTCATCAAAATCAATTACTTTAATCTTTCCATCTGCTGTTCTACGAACCATTGTGGTTGTAGAGAACAGCTTTTTAAGCCTTCCGTATATTGTAGTATCTGCCATAATTTATTTTACCATTTTCTACAAGACCAATATCTTGCTTTTGTTCTTGGACCCGGATTATCACAATTGTGTCTTGCTCTAAAAGATTTTCTTCTTTCAGGATTTGACTTTTTGATTCTCATATTCGGATCACCAAAGTTTACCTTAACAACTCTACCTGCAGGGTTCTTAACATATACTTTAAATTTCTTAACATCTCCTCTCATTGGTTTACCCAATGGAACTTTTCTACCCTGATATTCAGCTTCCTCTAATGTAGATTCGTTATACATTTCTTTTTCTTTCATTTTAGTTTTCATGAAAGAAATGAAATCATCCATGTCATATTCATTCTCTACATCATATTCATCTGTCCAATCATCATCAACTTCTTCAGTCACTTTACCAAATCCGGTTCCACTATAAATTTTACCTAATTCGATTTCTTGACCATTTTCCATAGTTATTGTTTTCCTATTTAAAGGTAAACCAAAAAATTCATATAAAAAACTTTTCTTCATACTTTTTTTCCTATTATTATACAATATATAAATATCAACTTATCGAATTAACCATCTCAAGTCTTCAAAATCATCTTTATTAACTTGCATTTGGTAAGGATCTACTTTTAAATCATCGTTTGTATACAATCCTGTATATTCACTTTTTTGAAATCCATTTAATGCACTTCTACTCATACCAATTCTTTCTCCTTGTAATCTAAGTGCCGTATCTCGCACCCACAACCCAATACCCAATGCCATCGTTAAATCATCATTATAACCTCTTGCTGCTTCTGCTCTACCATTAGCCCATACAAAAGTAAATAACTCATCTATCGTTCTCTTAGACCTTATTACAACAGATTTATCTTTCATATATGCATCTATCTTAGAAACAATCATAGGACGAGTTCTGGTTGTAATTGTAAATCCAGGAATCATCTGTTTTTGTTCTCTATAATATTTGTTTGTAAATTGAGTATCTACATCAACATACTGAATATCTTTAGGTTGCCAAAATAAATTTCTATAATCTCTATCTAATATTTGTTGAATAGTTGCCCAACCAATGTTTGCATTATCCACAATCAATAATGCATCATTGTAATCTGTTGCTACACTTATCAATAAATTTGCAAAATCTTTAGGATCTAATTTTCCTTTGTATTCTGCTACCTGTTCCATTGATTCAACATCAATTACATGAAATGCAGAATAATCTGCACCATCTCCTCTTGCTACATCGGCTGTTACTACATAAGTTCTTGTATAATCTGGTTTGTTCCAAACCCATAAATTATTATCAAATCCTCGTTTTTCTTCAGGATCTTTTATGTAATTATCAGTATACCATTGGAGTAATTCACCATCAATAACATTATCACCCGAACTAATGAAATCACAATCACACTCTTGTGCTGCCTGTTTTTCACCTAATTGTTGAGTTTGTTCATCTCTCCAACTTTGATCTCTATCAGGATGAACTGTCCAGTGAAGTTTAATTGGATTGAAAAGGTTTTGTCCATTTTCTGCACCAACCCACATTCTATGAAACCAGTTACCAACACCATTAGGAGTAGAAAGTGCAATACAATCACCACCCGTAGCAAGCGTTAATTGAGTACCAGTCCATATCTCATCAATATAATCAATGAATGCGGCCTCATCAAATACCAATAGTGATAAGGCTTCAGAACGACCAGAGTCAGGTTTTGAAGATACCGCTTTGATTTGAGAACCATTTTTTAAACGAAGGGAAAGTTTGTTATCTTCCGATTCTGCAACCCTTAACCATACAGGTAAAAGTTGGTTCATCGTTCTAACTTTTAATACTAAGTTCTTTGCAACATCTTGTTTGTTGGCAATAATAAGGACGTTGAAATCCTCTTGGAATATCATTCTCCATAAAGAATATCCCGCTACTAAGGTTGAAATACCTAACTGACGAGATTTCAATACAATGTTATATCTATTATTTGCGAAATCCGTTAATGCATCTTCTTGGAAAGGATACAACTCAAATGGTATCTTTCCTCTCATCGGATGTTGAATCTTACAATATTTTCTCATAAAGTATACAGGATCACTTGCACACTTTTGATATTGTTCCTTAATTACATCCTTTAGGGATTTTTGGGGAGTATTCATTATTTTTTCAATTTAATCTTCCAATAAACACCACCATTTATATAAGGGGTTAATCCACCATTTGTTCCATCAACTACTCTATTGGTAACTCCTAAACCGAATTGGTATATTTTATTAGATTTACTATTGATTAAAAATCCCAATCCTACCGAACCCACCACATCTGGTTTATTAAAAGTACCTTCTATACCAGCAAACACTTTTCTTTTGAAAGGTTCAGGTATTCTAAGAGTATCTATTCTTGGTGTTATTTTGGTTGTATATTTTCTACCTATTATTTTATTATTACTTATAGTATCTGTGATTGTAATTGAACCTTGCTTCTTATCAAACTTATATGTGTTTGTAAATATATTCTTACTATTCAAATATTGATTTACAATAAGGTTAGTATCAACAATTGTTTGAATTGTATCATGTACTGCATATGGAACTGGTTTTTCAACCATAACCGGTACTTCAACCTCAACTTCTACTTCTTGTGGAATAGTATCGTGAACAGGAACACCAATCGTATCATGTACAACAAATGTTCTATTTGGCATTATACCTTTAGGATTAATAAATTCTACAACTGCCAATACTAAAAGTAATAGGATTACTATATGTCTTATATCAAATATCTTTTTCATTACTTAACTAAAAATAATACGGTCATTATTAGAGCGATTCCAGAACCTGCTTTATAAACAGCCGTTTTAAACTTTTGAACCTTAAGTTCTTTTAAAAGTTTATCGGATTTTTCTCTCTCTAAAGCAAATTGTTGATCTTTTTTATCTATAATAACATTTAGGTTAGTAATCTTTTCATCTTTCAAACTATCCTTTTGTTTATATAGTCCAATTTGTAGATTCTTCTCATCTAACACTTTATATACTTCCTTCAACTCTGCTTTAGCACCATCACCACTAAGGATATCCTTAATGACTAGTTTTGCTATCGGTACTTTTAATTGTACTATCGAGTCCGATTTCGTATCTGTTTGTGAAAAACCACATAAGCTCACTAGGAGTATAGGTATTAATAGCATTAACTTTTTCATTTGTTTCATTTTTTAGTATAATTATCTTTTCTTGTATCTTTGTTACTTTTGTTTCTACATAGTTGATTTCACCATCCACTTTCTCAATATGATTATCCAATACTATATTTGCATTTTCAACTGAATCGATTTCTTTTTGTAAAGAATCAATCTTTCGGTTGTATGCTTCAACATCGGTACGGATACTATTGTTAGTAAAGATGTTATACCCAACTAAAACAATAAGAACAACTAATATGATATTTTTAATGTTCAAAAATTTCATTGTATATTTCTTTTATTTTTTCAAAATTTGTTTTTGTTTCTGTTTCTAATCGTTCTATTTCCGATACTGCTTCTTCAATATCTGCTTCAATATTTTTCTTTACTTGCTCAATATCACCATCAAAACTCCACTTTTCAATACTACCATCCGCCTGTATAAATTGTGGTTGTGTTTCAACATCCCGTCTTGCTTGTATAAATCTAGCTAACATATCTTTTACATATGCTAATTGATTTGTTGTCATTTTCCAAGCTTCATAATCGTTCCATATTCCTTTAACTCTAATCTGATGTTCTTTTGCTGCTAAACAATTTATACAATATCCTGTTTTTCTAACATATATTAAATTATTTCCAGTAATTTTACCAGTTTCACATTTTTCATTTTTACACTCATCTAATGATTGGATATAATTTCTAATCCCATCCATTTGTGTTACTCTTGAAATAAACCCATCATGTTGTTCCCATTCCTTGCCATCTGCATCTATCCAAGTATCACCTACTTCTCTTTTTTCTTTAGGTCCACCTGTCCATCCTACCGTTGCGTTACCACTATCTCTACCATGCATTACATCCAAAATCTTTTTTCTACTAGGATGCATCCATGCTTTTTTATCTTTATTTCCTTTACTCTTAATTAACATACGATATAACTTTATATATAAATATATATTTTTTTATTTAAAAAACCTAATTATCCCATAGCATTTTTAACCATCTGCATTGCACTCTTTCTAACTTTAACATTTTTATCATATCCCAATGCAGTTTTTACTAATATCATTCTACCAGTATCAGGGTTTTTAATTTTACTATTTAATATCTTATTAACTTTTTTATTATTTTTTAAATTAGTTATTTGTTTTGGTTTTTGTGTTTTAGTTTGAGTTGGTTTTACTTTTGGTTTTTTAGTATCATTTTTAGCTTTTTCTGCATTTTTAGTTCTTACTACAATTCTAGCAAATATATCTTTGTCAAATTTAGGATAAATCTGATTAAATATTTTTTTCTTATCTGCTATACTCATAGTTGGATCACCGAATGTAGCTCTTAATTGTGTTCCACTAATGTTTTTACCATTTACCTTTAATTGCATTTCTGGTGCAACTATATAGTATCCTTCATCCTCATATCCTTTTCTTTTAGTATCAGAAACCTTATCATAATTTTTAAAATACTTACCACCTTGTTCTAATCGTTCTGCATCTTTTTGAGAAACCGCTGTAACATAAGTTGTATCTTTTGGTAACTTACTTAATATTTCTACCGGTTGATATGGATTTTTAACCTGAACCACTTTATTTGATGGGATACCAAACATCTTAGTCATTATATCCTTTTTCTCTTTGAATGGGAATGGAGATTTAACTGCATCCATTACATTTGATGATGAGATATAAACATTTTCTTTACCAAATTTTTTAACCAATGCCTCATAAATACTATAATGACCGGCGTGAAATGGTTGGAATCTACCTGTAAAGATTGCTACTTCTTTTTTAGATGATTGTTCTTTTTTTGTATCTTCCTTTTTTGGTTTATCGAATTTAAATGTTCCTTGTATTTGATTTATAGGTGCAAATGCTCCTGTAAATTTATATGGTTTTCCGTTGTATTGGAACACCACACCTTCAGATGGAACTATTTTATCCATACCGATACTTTCTAATCTTTCTAATTCTATTTGTAGTTTAGCAAGTTTATCAATATCTTTACTATCTTTAATTCCTTTTATGGATTGTATTGTTTCTTTTCTTAATGCATCTGCTGCTTTTGGATTATTTGATGCTAAGAAATTAGTTACTCTCCTTAATGATTGTGCACCAACATTTAAGAAAACCATTTCAATTGGTTTAATCATTTGTTTTTGTGATTTAGCTAAATTATTTGTTTCATAATTCCTAAACCATTCTTTTGCTCTATCATCACTAAAAGATTTTACACCAAATGTTTTATCACCATCTGCCCATCTTTTAATTAAACCACTCTTTTCTTTATTTGATAATTGTAGTTTATTATTTTTTTGTTGAGATTCAATTTCTCTTTTCCACCATTCTCTACGATAATCTTCCAATTTAGAGTTATCTTTTAATCCAAACTCTTTTGCCACTTTATCTAATTGTGAATTATATTCTTTTGCTTTTTTGGTATATTCCTTTGATTCTGCATCACTAAATGCAATTGTTTTAGGTCCTTCTATACCAAATGTTTTTTGTCTATCTGCACCCACTTTCTGAACTGCTGTTGCAAATGTAGTAGCATCATCCGTTGAACGACTTACTTCATTACCATCTTTATCATACTGAATTGTTCCGTGCATTACTAATACACTTTTACCATATGGAATTACATTTGTAGTATCAGGTAAAATAATTTCTAAACTCATAAATTTAGAACCATTACCGAACATTTGTTTAACTTGCTCTGGTTTCAATTTAGAAACTGCTGCATGTAAATCTTCTGCTGCTCCTGTAAATGCCTTTTCAATTCCACCTCTTCCTGCAAATTGTTTTGCAATACCTTGAACATCTAATGCATTTTCACCACTATTTCTAACATGTCCTTTGTTTCTACCAAATCGTATCTTTCCATCCTTTACGGTGAATGCAATATTTTGTCCATCTAATTTTTCACTAACAGGTGCTTCTTTATCTAACCCACCAATCAAACCACGATTTATCATTTCTTTCATATCGTTGAAAGTCAAATCTTCATCTTCAAATGGATGTGCTAAGTGTCCTGCTGCTCCACCTTCCATTATTAAGCCCTCATTGATACTTTCGGTTTGATTGTATTGAAATTCTCCTTCGTAATCTACTACTTTAATAGGTAATTTTTTACCAAATGCAGTAAAACTCATTAATCTTGTATTTCCAGCAACTAAATGTAAATCACCATTCTTATCTCTTAAAGCGATTGGTGCAGGAACTTCTGAATTTGATTTTATTCCATTTTCTAATCTATCCCAATCTTTACCATATTCAGTTGCTCTTTCTTTACCTAAAGTATACATTGCCTGCATTCCACCATCTTCACTTGCTGCCAAAATATCACCCACATCAGTATTGTTCATATTTTGCATTTCTTCTGCTGAAAGATATATTGGATCTGCTGCTTTCATTTTGTAAATCATATCTACTTCATCTTTGAAAGCATTTGGAGCAATCTTTTTTGTTACTTCATTATCAAAATATTCACCAGTTTCTGCCGAATATTCCTCTCTACTATAATCTCTAATGTTTTTTACCTTTGCTCTTTCATCATCCAAAATTTCCCAACCATCTTTACCTGCCATCCAATTTAAATTAGTTGCAGTAGCTTGTTGAGAAATTGCCGTTGGTTGTGTTTCAATATGGTCTGGTTGTTTATTAGGTGTTCCAGTTGTAGGTTTACCACCAGGATTCCACTTAGGTCTTGTTTTTAACCTTTTAAGTCCTTTCGTAGTATCATCCCCAACTTTCTTTTCAGGTTCATTTGCATTTACCATTTTAAGAGCTGCTTTATATGCCGGATGATTCTGTGGATAATTTAATGCTGAACGAACTTTTATTTGTTCACCTGTATCAGGATTTGTTACTAATAAATCTAATGTTTTGTTTGAGTAACCTGTCCCTGCCTGACTAGCTTCTGAAATTTCATCTTGTTTTTCAATCGTTGCTAACTTAGTATAATAATGTAAGTCTTCCCACAAATGATCCTTTGCTATTTCAGCTGCTTTACGAACATCATTTGTATGTTCCATTTCAACTTTAATACCCTTTTTAAGTTCACTCTTAACAACTTCTAATACATTTCTATAATCATAATAATCACCGGAATATTTCTTTGCTATGTCTACTAATGATTTACCTTCTGCTTTTCCACCAGGTATGATATCTTCATTTTTATCATCCTCATCCGAATTATCAGGTGCACCATTAATATACCCATTAGGTAAAGTAAGTCCTACTCCAATACCACCAGGAAACCCTTCTTTTATTAGGGCTTTTACAATTGAATCGATAAATTTCATGTGTATAAATATAGATTAAACATTCTTATAAATGAATGGATCTCTCTTTCTAAGTTCTTTTATTTTCTTTTTGAACTCTTTTTTTAATTTGTAATTCTTGTATAATTGCTTTACTTTGTCAATTAACTTTTTCATACTATAAATTTAATTTTTTATAAATATCTATGTAACTA